>ERZ1034691.1135-NODE-1135-length-18192-cov-24.794398_pt1 | contig 18192 bp, 15 predicted proteins | sample MGYA00520638_ERZ1034691 | MGnify/ENA primary metagenome ERZ1034691 (study PRJEB33766, sample SAMN09781763) | gut metagenome | biome: gut microbiome | host: Homo sapiens | place: Madagascar | study: EMG produced TPA metagenomics assembly of the PRJNA485056 data...
CACTTTTAGCAGCAGACATCGAGTGGTTCTCTTATTATAATGTAAGAGGAGAGGGTAAAATGCGCCAGGCTCGCATTTACCGTGGTGTGATGTACGATACCAGCAGCATCGAACGTGTGCTTCTGAATATTGTGGTTCGTGACAAGAATGTGGAGCCTACCATCGCCGCCATCCAGGGCGCTGCACAGACAGGTGAAGTAGGAGATGGCAGAATCTTCGTGATTCCTGTACTCGATACGGTAAGAATCAGAACCGGCGAGCGAGGCGACATTGCATTGTATAATGCAGAGAAAGAGGAATAATTTAAAATGTTGAATGTTAAGTGTTGAATGTTGAATTAGGCATTCTTACTTATCTTTAATAAATATTATTTAGTATTCTAATTTAACTATAAGATATTTTTATGAGCAGTTTATTATTGACGACACTTGATACGGGTAACACAGCGTGGATGATCATGGCAACCATCTTGGTTCTTTTGATGTCAATCCCGGGTATAGCACTTTTTTATGGTGGTTTGGTGCGCCAGAAGAATATTCTCAGCATCCTGATGCAGACGGTTTTCATCGTGGCAGTAGTCAGTCTGATATGGGTAGCCTTCGGTTATTCCTGGGCATTCTCTACAGAATATGCCGATTCGGGCAATCCTCTGGCTTGCGTCATCGGTGGTTTCGATAAATGTTTCCTTCACGGCATCGGCTTGGATGCCATCATGCCAACAGGCATTCCGGAGCTCACCTTTGCAATGTTCCAGTGCATGTTCGCCCTGATTACTCCAGCCTTGATTCTCGGTGCCTTTGCCGAGCGTGTGAAGTTCAGCGGTTATGTACTTTTCACCATCCTTTGGGTTATCATCGCTTATCTTCCTATGGCCCACTGGGTATGGGGTGGCGGTTTCCTGCAGGAGATGGGAGCCATCGACTTTGCGGGTGGTACCGTGGTTCATATCAATGCCGGTGTAGCCGCTCTGGTCATGGCACTCTGTGTAGGCAAGCGAGATGATTACCGTGCAGGTCATCCTATCACACCTCACAACATCACCTTCGTGTTCATGGGTATGTCATTCCTCTGGTTGGGATGGTTCGGTTTCAATGCCGGTAGCGGATTGGCAGCTGATGGTCTGGCAGCCAACGCCTTCCTCGTAACTCATATAGCCACAGCTGCAGCAGCCACTACCTGGATGCTCATCGACTGGATTGTGAACAAGAAGCCAACTACGGTAGGTGCTTGTACCGGTGCTGTTGCCGGACTGGTAGCCATCACTCCTGCAGCCGGCAGTACCGATATTTTCGGAGCTTTCTGCATCGGTATCATTTCCACCATCGTCTGCTTCTTCATGGTAGCGGTAGTAAAGGAGAAATTCAAGTATGATGATGCCCTCGATGCCTTTGGTGTTCATGGTATGGGTGGTATTCTGGGATCTATCCTCACCGGTGTCTTCGCCACTCAGTATGTAACAGGAGCCGAAGGTGTACAGGGTGCCCTCTATGGCGACTGGCATCAGCTTTGGGTTCAGGTTGTAGCCACCGTGGTAAGCATCATCTACAGCGTAGTAGTTACCTATATTATCTTCAAGGTAGTAGATAAGAGTGTAGGTGTACGTGTTGACAAGCGAGTAGAGGAGGAAGGTCTCGACATCTACGAGCATGGTGAGAGTGCTTATAGCAACTAATTGCGAAATTCGATTATCAGCATAAATTTAGGTCAATGGTGTTTCATTTTGAGGAATGAAACACCATTTTTTTAGTATGATAAATCCTCAACTTGCACAATGAAATAGCCTCAACTTGCATAATGAAATTGCCTCAACTTGCACAATGAAAATGCCTCAACTTGCACAATGAAAATGCCTCAACTTGCACAATGAAATTGCCTCAACTTGCATAATGAAACTTTTAAGTTGTTGATATTCAATAATGTTATGCCCACTATTTTCCACATTGATTTCTGTATATAAAAGGTGTAATACACGTTTCTCCTTAAATCTTCTTGTTCTTTCCCTTTTGGGATAATTTTGCGAAAGTAATCAAATTAGCTGCTGGTCTGTGAACGCTGAAGGTTGATGCAGTTTTGTCGGTGTAAATGTCGGTGTAAATTTCTTTTTGGCGGTAATGTGGCGGTAATAGTGGCGGTAATTCCGATGTAAATGTCGGAGAAAAATGTCGGAGACATGTCGGTAATATGTCGGAAAGAAAAATAATTGAAAACCAATATGTTATCGTTTTGTGGGAGTTGGTTACCGACAATAAATGTCGGAGACTTTGTCGGTAACCATGTCGGAGACATCAAGGGTGGTAAAAAGATTTGGCGGTAATGAAAGTAACAGGTTTTATAAGAAAAGAAGGAAGTGATAAAACTGGTGTTGGAGTGATTTCTATCAGCGACCATTAAAGTTGTAAAAAGGGCAAGTTGGAATGTGTGTTTGAGCTGAACAAGGCGAAATATTCTTCTTGAAATCTTATTGGTTGCTCGTAAAGTATAGATAATCTATATTGATTGGAATGGCGAAATGACGTAAGAAACAAAATGGGAACAACAAAATTACGGAACTCCAAAATGAAAGTATGAGAAAACAAAATTAATATGAAAAACAACGGCAATTTTCCTTTTATGTCTAAGACATAAGTCGAAAAACAAGAGTATATGAAACTTAAAATCCTTGTATGTACCAAATAGTATATATAATAGGCTTTTTTGCCCTATTTAACGTTAAATAAAATAAAGTTATTTTGCTTTCTCGTCGTATTTATATAACTTTGCACTAAACATAAATAAATATAAACGATATGGCTAATCTTAATAGAATAAAAGTCGTGCTAGTAGAGAACAGCAAGACTGGGAAATGGCTAGCAAATGAGCTTGATAAATCGCCTTGTACTGTAAGCAAATGGTGTCAAAACTCTATTCAGCCAGACTTAAATACATTGGATAAGATAGCAAAGCTCTTGAACGTTGATGTAAAGGAGCTTCTTAATAACACAGAAAAGTAACATGAAACAAAAATATAAGGTCATTGACCTGTTTGCAGGGTGTGGAGGACTTTCTCTCGGTTTTCAAAATGCAGGCTTTAAGATTGTAGCAGCATTTGATAATTGGGACGAAGCTATAAACATCTATCGTCAGAACTTTGAACATCCTATTATAAAAAGAGACCTCGGAGATACAGAGGACTTGAGCGAATTGAAACAATTACACCCCGATGTGATTATTGGAGGTCCACCATGTCAAGATTACTCAAGTGCTGGCCATAGAGACGAAGGTCTTGGTAGGGCAAAGCTTACCATAGATTATGCTGTTACTATAACGAAATTGCGTCCGAGATACTTCTTGATGGAAAACGTTCCTAATATCCAAAAGAGTGAAAAACTAATCCAAGTGTTAGATATGTTTCATGATGCTGGATATGGGATAAGTCGTATGGTTATAGATGCCAGCAAATGTGGTGTGCCACAAAAGAGACGGCGCTATATTGTTCTTGGCGGTTTGGGTGAAAAGGAAGGATTCCTAGATGCTCTTCTTCTTGAAGGACAATCAAAGAAAAGTATGACCATGCGTGATTACTTTGGAGATACTTTAGGGTTTCAATACTACTTTAGAGTTCCTCGTTCCTATTCACGTAGAGGTATTTTCAGTATAGATGAGCCTTCCATGACAATACGTGGTGTTGATAGACCAATCCCCCCAGGATATCACGGGCATCCCAATGATCCTGTACCGCTTACTCCTGATATTAGGATTCTGACACCTGAAGAAAGAAGTTGGGTGCAAACATTTCCAAAAGATTTTAGATGGGGAAATCTTTCAAAAACAAATTTGAATCAAGCAATTGGCAATGCTGTTCCTGTTAAACTGGCAGAATACATTGCAAAATGTTTATTAACATACATCGATGAAAAAGAAACTGATTGATTTATTTGCGGGTTGTGGAGGCATGAGCCTCGGATTCCAAAATGCGGGATTCGAGGTAGTTGCTGCTTATGACAATTGGCAACCTGCTATAGATATTTATCGTGCAAATTTCAAACATCCGATTTGTAAAAAAGATTTAGCTGTAGATGATATAACTAATGAACTATCCAAATATAATCCAGATATTGTAATAGGTGGCCCTCCGTGTCAAGATTTTTCGATAGCAGGAAAGCGAGATTTTGAAGGAAAAAGAGCAAACTTAACCATTGCCTATAGCCGCATTGTTGAAACTGTGCGGCCTCGTTGGTTTGTTATGGAGAACGTTTATAACATAGAAAAGTCTCCTGTTTTTGAACAGGCATTAGGCATATTTAGAGCTGCAGGTTATGGTATAACTAAACATGTATGGGATGCAAGTTACATGGGGGTGCCTCAAATGAGGCGTAGATATTTTGTTATTGGTAGATTGGATACTCCAGATGATTTTCTTTTAAAAGATCTAAAAGACGGATTATCAAGCGAACGGCTAACATTGGCACAATATCTTGGTAAACATCAATTAGATACCGAATTCTATTATATGCATCCTCGCAGTTATGCTAGAAGAGCAATCTTTTCTGTGTATGAGGCAAGTGCTACTATACGAGGTGTTAATAGGCCAATGCCTAAAAGTTATACGTGTCATCCTGCTGACAAAACAAAAGACCTTACCAAAGTAAGAGCTCTTACCTCTAAGGAGAGAAGTTATATTCAAACTTTTCCTGAAAGTTTCAATTTCATTGGAGCAAAGACGGATATAGAACAGGCGATAGGCAATGCTGTCCCTGTTAAAATGGCAGAATATATAGGAACAACAATTTTCAATTATATGAGAATCCATGATTGATCAAAACGAATTATATAATAAGTTTAGCACTTTCTGCTTTGTCAGTTATGCCAAGGCGGTAAGGAGTATTCTATCCGCATATAAGATTGTCAATGTTACAATTGACAAAATCACAGACAAGATTAACAACGGTGAATGTGGTCCTTTCTATGTGTACAGAAGAGCTGTCATTATATGTAATGATAGTGGGGCTGAACTTCAAATTTCCAATCAATCATATGGATCCATGCCATTAATTATTGTGCTTCAGCCATCTGTAATCGTCTTGTACAATAATCAAATAGGAAAAATAGAATGCAAATATGAGAATTTATGTAATTATTTAGAATACCTCAAACCATTATATAGTTGGGATGTAAATAAGAGTGATCATTATCAGACTCTTGAATTTGAGGTTCTAGTAGAACAATTATATCGAGAGTTAAAATTGAATGACAACGAAGAGGATGATATTCGAAATTTTATTTTCTCGCTCTTGTACATTGCTCATTTTAGAAGTCTTCTCAAGTTGGATGACATAACAGAAGAATTAAATGTATACTCTAAAACTGATAGCTGTAAGTTGTCGGACGTATTTGAGTATTTCTTGAAAAAGAAATGCCCTTTTGTTACTAATGAGTACCCTCATATTGTAATTTCAAAAGAAGCATATAGGTATATTTTTGCCATTATCAAGTTTGATACAGATTTAATAGATGCAGAAATACTGCCTTCATTGATATATAGGATAGCAGATAATGATGAAGCAGGTCTGTTTGGATATCAAACATCCTTTGTCAATGTCGAAAAGGTTTTACAGCCTCTATTTCTTGGCAAGATGCAGAAAAGGGCAAATACATCCACAAATGAAAATGTCTTTCAGGTTGTCAATGAAATATATGATACTACCATATTCGATCCAACCAATAGTCCAGGGTGTTATCTTGTCGCTGCATACAATGGTCTGCTACAGCAACTTAGAGACATAGAGTCTCAGTTCAACATATCTTGTAACAGACCACTTGAATTGTCTAAATTCGTGGCATTAGTAGGTAATAGTCTAACGGCCAACCTAACGAGATTAGGCTTGACATTTGTTCACACAAAAGAACTATGTCGTTTAGGACTGCTTTCATTTGAATCAATAAAGGACATATACGATGAACTCAATGTTACAATTGGTGACCAATTAGTGGAAGATTGGGCAGATTATATTTCTCCTACAGAATGTACATATATTGTTGGCAGTCCTAGATTTGAGGGATGCAATAAGCTCGATGTCAGAAAAAAAAACGCAATGCATAAGGTTTTCGATACGGATGTTTTGAATAACGCAGATTATTGTTCTGCATGGCTTGTAAAAGCTGCTCAATTAATATCTGGAAGTCAAGCAAATGCTGCATTTGTATTAACAAACTCTGTTTCACAAGGAAGCCAAGCAACCAATTTGTTAAACAAAATAAACGAATTGGGTTGTGAATATACATTTGCCTATCGTTCTTTCAAGTGGAAGACATCTTCGAGAGTTAATGTAGGAGTAACAGTTGTGATAATAGGAATTGCAGGGAAGAATGTTTGTCAGAGAAAATTCCTATATGATAATACTAACAAGATTGAATGCAAGGAGATTGGTGCAACCCTGCTTCCTGATATAGACATAAGGATTGTCAAAAGAACGAATACTCAGGGGCCGATTTCATCGATTTTGCCAACTATGAGAAAAGGCAATATGCCAGATGGGGCTGCTAATATTCTTACATTTGATTCTCAGGCTGTTGACGAATTTATAAGCAAATATCCCGAAGCAAGACCATATATCAAGCCATTATACGGCGGCGATGAGTTTGTTTCAGGAGAGCCCAGTTGGTGTTTATGGATTACTAGCGATAACGTAAAAGAAGCTCTAAAGATTGGAGGAATTAGAGACAGGGTTGAGTTAGTTAGACAAAAAAGAGCAAAATCAACATCTGGAAAGAAAAGCAAGGAGAATCCTCATGCATTTAGAGAACAAAATGTTACTAGCAAAGGGAAAATCTCTATTATAGTACCATGTGTAACATCAGAAAATAGAGAGTATTTCCAGATGGGTATATTAGACTCCAAAGCTATAGTGAATAACAATGTCAATGTTATCTTTGACTGTGAAATATGGGTCTTGGCTTTACTCGAATCAAGAATGCATATGATATGGGCAAAGAATGCTGCTGGAGGCCACGAAACCCGTTATCGTTACTCTAGTGAATTATGCTACAATACCTTTCCTGCGCCAAAGATAGATAAAAGACAAAAAGGTATACTGAATAATCTGGCTCGAACTTTGCTTGAAGTAAGAGAGAAGTATTGTGATCGTTCTCTTGGAGAAATGTATAAAAATATGCCACCAGAATTGATTAAGATCCATCATTGGATAGACGAAACCGTTGACTCTCTTTATAGAAGTCAACCATTTGAAACTGATGGTGAACGCTTAATGTGGTTAAAAAATATTTATAATCAAATGATTGAAAATGAACAATATATTTAATGCTACATACCAGCAAACAGGGAAAAGTATTTCCACGAACGAAATGGGAATGCGAGAAATGCAGAAGAGAATCTACGAGAAGTTTTCTTCACAGTACTTGCTCTTAAAAGCTCCTCCTGCATCAGGCAAATCTCGTGCTTTGATGTTCGTGGCACTGGAGAAATTGCGTCATCATCTTATTAGAAAGGTGATAGTAGCTGTACCAGAACGCTCCATAGGAAAGTCCTTTGCAAGTACCAACCTCAAAGATAATGGCTTCCATACCAATTGGGTTGTAAATAGAAAATACGATTTATGTACCCCAGGTGGCGATTCTCTGAAAACCAAGACTTTTTCTGAATTCATGAATGATGGAGCGGAGAACATCTTGATATGCACTCATTCGACACTTCGATTTGCGTATGAGAAGATTGGCAAAGACAAATTTAACGATTGTCTTCTTGCTATTGATGAATTTCATCATGTATCGGCGGAAACAGATAGCAAACTTGGTGAATTGTTGAGGTCTATTATGGCAGAAACCAATGCGCACATCCTTGCTATGACCGGCTCTTATTTTAGAGGTGATTGCGTAGCGGTTCTTCGTCCATCTGATGAACGGCAGTTTGAAAAAGTAACATATAACTATTATGAGCAATTAAATGGATATAAGTACTTAAAGTCATTAGGTATAGGCTTCCATTTTTATAATGGTGTATATTTGAATGCCCTGCAAAATCCTCAAGTATTGAACTTGTCAAAGAAGACAATCATATATATACCCAATGTGAATTCTGCAGAATCGACAAAGGAAAAATATATGGAGGTTGATCATATATTGTCTTGTATAGGCAATTATGAGTATACTGACGAATATGGAATTTATCATATCAAGACAGCTGATGATAACGAATTGAAAATCGCTGATTTAGTAAATGATACTGACTATGAACAAAGAGATAAGATTATGGGCTATCTCCGTAATGTTCAAGGACCAGAAGATATTGATATGATTATCGCCTTAGGAATGGCAAAGGAGGGCTTTGATTGGCCTTATTGTGAAACAACATTAACCATAGGCTATAGAGGCTCCCTCACCGAGATTGTCCAAATTATTGGAAGATGTACACGTGATAGTTGTAATAAAGAACATGCTCAGTTCATAAATCTTGTAGCTGAGCCAAATGCTAATAGAGAAGAAATAGTCGAAAGTGTAAATAACATACTTAAGGCGATTTCTGCATCGTTATTGATGGAAGAGGTCATTGCTCCCAAGTATAATTTCAAGCCCAAAAATCCCAATGGCTATGATGGTAATTCTGATAGCCAAATAGATGATGGAAGTGGATACACTATGTACATAAATGGTTTTCGTGAAATCAGATCCGATAAAGTTAAGGACATTATACAGAATGATCTTGTCGATATTAAGGCTCGTATCCTTCAAGATCCTAATGTGCAGCACGCAATAGGCCAACAGGTACCTGCTGAGACAATCAACAACGGACTCATTCCAAAAGTGATTCGTGAGGTTATCCCAGATTTGACAGAAGAAGAAACTCATGAGCTCAGTACATATATCGTAGTCGATTCTGTACTCTCGCATAAGGATGTCAAAGATATAAACGGACAGAAGTTCTTGGAGTTTGCAGACAAAATGATAAATGTCACCGAACTAAATCTTGACTTGATATATTCTGTTAATCCATTTATGGATGCATATGAGATACTTTCCAAGAATCTTGACGCCAAGGTCTTTAAGTCAATACAAACATACATAAAATCTATGCGTGTTGATGTTACCGAAGACGAAGCTAAGGTGTTATGGCCAAAAGTCACTGAGTTTGCAAAAAAAATGCAACGTGAACCTAGTCTTGACAGCAACGACGCTTATGAACGTCGTCTTGCTGAAGTATTGTTGTATGCAAAACGTAGAATTATAGAAAAAAATGACAGATACTAATTCAGATTTCTTAAGTTTTCTTTCGGAAAATGACCCCTTGGGCTTGCTAAAACAACCCAAGGCAAACAAGCCGAAGGCAAAACGTTCTGTATTACTCAATAACTTCGAAGAAATTGTAGATTTTTTCGAAGAGTATAATCGTGAGCCTAAGGATTCGTCAACTGACGTTAAGGAATTTCAGTTGTACCATAGGCTTAAAGCTATAAGGGCTAATGCTGAAATGGCAAAAGAACTAAAGCCGTATGATATGTATGGGCTACTTAATGGAGCCAGCGTTTCTACCATTACTTTAGATGACTATCTTAATGATGATCCTCTCAATCTACTTAGTGGTGACATGGATGAGTCTATATTTGATTTAAAGAATGTTCGAAAATCAGATAGGATTGCACCAGAATATATTTCAAGAAGACAATTCTGTCAAGACTTTGAACTATATAAGCCCATATTTGATGCATTACATAAAGAGCTTGAGTCTGGAGTAAGGAAACTTGCTGTTTATCACTCTGAGGATTTGAAACCTGAAAGGTTTTATGTCCTTGGTGGCATTATTCTTTTCCTTAAGTCTGTAGAGGGTTCTGTTTCAACATACAACTACAGTAGTGGTGAAAGGGCCAGATATGATGGTAGAACATTATGTATATTTGATAACGGAACCACCTCAGACATGCTTTATAGGTCTCTTGATAAGGCGCTGCAAAAAGATGGGTATTCGATAAGTGAAAGGTTGCAACCTACAATGGTTGCAGAAGCAATAACAGAAGAAGATACCTCTTTTGGATATGTTTATGTTTTAAGAAGCCATAACGCCCAACTTAAAGAACTGTCTGACGTATATAAAATTGGCAGTACAACTAATACGGTGTCGGAGCGAATAAAGAACGCAAGCAAAGAACCGACTTACTTATATGCAGGAGTTGATGTTGTTGAAACTTACAGATGCTTTAATATGCATCCACGTGAGCTTGAAGATAGGTTACATACTTTCTTCGATAAAGTACGTCTTAATATCAACATTCCCGATGAAAGAGGGGTCATAATCTCCCCTAGAGAATGGTTCCATGTTAAATTAAGTGTCATAAGTGAGGCTGTAGAACTCATTTTGAACAACAGAATCAGTAATTTTATTTACGATTCTGTATTAGGGAAAATAGTGTCTCTTTAGGATTTAAAGGTAGTCTCATATATTAACCAACAAATAAATATACAATGGATTTCTATTCACTCAAAGAATATACGATTTCAGATGTAGAACAGCTTATACAAGATGAAGTAGAGGAAAACATTCATCTTGATTATAAGAGAGATGGTGCATTGTCTAAAGATGATAAGAAAAGGGCAGAAATCACAAAAGATGTCTCTGCTTTTGCAAACTCAGATGGAGGCATCATTGTTTATGGACTTGCAGAAAGTGACCATAAGCCCCAATCTATAACCTATATAGATGGTATGGTCTATACAAAAGAATGGTTAGAGAATATTATCAACAGCATTCAACCAAGAATTGATGGGGTGAAGATATACCCAGTTCGCAAAGACAATGATTTAAAGCAATCTTTGTATATAGTAAAGATTCCTCGCAGTTCCCAAGCACCTCATATGGCTAAAGACAAGAGGTACTATAAGCGTTTTAATTTCTTGTCAGAGCCTATGGAAGACTATGAGGTAAAGGATGTTATGTATAGGCACCATTCTCCCAAACTTACTCTTATCAATGGTTCACTGCAGCCTGACGATGAACGTGCACCATACTCAGAGACGGTTAGGTATTCATTTAAGGCATGGATAAAGAACGAGGGTAAAAACTTTGTAAAGATTATAAAGTTAGCGCATACTTCTTTGATTTTCCAAGTGGAATAAAGGGATATTATAATCCTTCAGAGGGGATGGTTCTACCAATGCTTATATCCGACTTCTGTTTTAGGTTTACTTCGCCTTGTAAAGAAACAATATTTCCAAATGAAATTATTGAAACAGGACATTATTCACTTGAGATACCAACCAAAGAAATCAAAAAACTCAATCATGCGTATATAAAATTGACCCTCTTGTATGATGACGGAGGAAGGGAAGATTTACTTATTGGTGCTTCGGAAGATAGTGAATTGTATATTGATGAACCCGAAGAAATTAGGGAGTATATATTAAAAGACCATCCAGAATTCAATATCATTGATAGCCTATAGGGGCGTTTCCTATGATTTGTACACAATGAGGCATCCGGCTGATTTTAAGCGAAAGCCTAAGATCAGTCGGCTTGTCATTTTACACAACACTGTACAACCATCATTCCTACACCTCCTGCTACCACAAAAATACTTATAGTGAAGAAAAACCAGAAAACACTGGACATAGTGACAGAGATAGCAACCATCATGTTCCTTGTAACGTTCACGGACTTTCTTTCATCGGCAAACATGTAATTGACCTCGCGTATATGTCCCTGCATCTGTGTGGTCATCCATTGGCGTTCTTTGGCAAACAGTTCTTGTATTTTCTGCCAGTAATCATCATAGACTTGCACAGACACTTTTAATTGGGTTGGCGCATTCTCCAGGACATTGTCTATATTTATCTTGCTTTTTTGTTCACTAGATTATCAAATATTGGGCAATTATTCAATAAAGGCCGTGCTACGATTAGTGATCATATTTCCAATATTTTCAAAGAAGGAGAATTGGAAGAAAAAAGTGGTTTGTCGGAATTTCCGACAGACCACTCAACATGGTGCTTTAGAGGGAAAAACGCAGAGTAAAGATGTGAAATACTATAATATTGATGTTATTATCTCTGTGGGGTATCGTGTAAAATCTATTTAAGGTACATGTTCCGTCTCTTTCAACTATCGGATTCGGTTCCTTCACTCGCCGGATTCGTCTCCTTCAGCCATCGCATTCGACTCCTTCATCCACCGCATTCGACTCCTTCAGCCACCGCATTCGACTCCTTCAGCCATCGCAGCCGACTCATTCAGCTAATGCAGTCGTCTCCTTCAACCAACTCAGCCGTATGTGTCAACTCAATGAAGTAGATGAACTCGTGAAATGAAGTACATGAACTCGCAAAATGAAGTGGATGAACTTGCATAATGAAGTTCATGATTTCGGCACAATTGTCAATACACGCAAATGGTAAAGCAAAAAGAAGTTTATTCCTACTTTTCCCAATTCTTCTTCCAGCATCAGTAAATATTTTAGCGAAATCGGGCTATTTTTCTTTATTTAACTCCGAAATAGAGTGGAATATCAGAGAAAATCTATAAATTTGTACCCAAATACAATGTTTTGTAAAGAATGGAAGATAGAGAACTGTTACTGAAAAGTGACCCGGAGTTTGACCGCCTCGCCTTTACGGTGTTGGCTATCGAGGCTTCGGCACAAAAAATGGGTATATCGCCGTCTGAAATGAGAAAGCGATTGGATAAGGTGGGGCTAATCAAGAGTCTCATTCAAGATTGCTATGACACTCTACATACCGAGAGTCGGGACGCTGTAGCAAATGATGTGGTCGAAGCTCTTAAAAATTGGGAAAGAAAAGAATAATGGAAAAGCAATTCAAATCATATGAAAGGATATAATTATGTTGGATTTCTTATTATGGAATAAAATCGCTCGTATCATAAAGCAGTTAGCCGATACGTTACATATATCAACCGACAGAGCATTACAGATATTCTATGACTCTGATGTTTGCCGTATGCTGCATGACAAAGAACTTGGCTTGCATCTAATGAGTGATACATATATTGTAAATGACTTGATAGAAGAGCTAAGGAATAAGCAATAGCGTAACAATGGAAGCAAATAATAATAAGATAACTTGCCCGAAATGCAACTCGCAGAATGTGCAATCTGAAGGGATGATTCATCTCTGTATGGATTGTGGATATAAATGGGAGGATGAAGTGCTGACGGATTTGGGCGAAATGATTATTTACCAATCTGATGAAGGTGTAAGACTTGACGTGAGATTGGAGAATAAAACCGTGTGGTTGAATATTGAGCAAATTGCGCAATTATTCAATAAAGGTCGTGCTACGATTAGTGAGCATATTTCCAATATTTTCAAAGAAGGAGAATTGGATGAAAAAGTGGTTTGTCGGAAATTCCGACAGACCACTCAACATGGTGCTTTAGAGGGGAAAACGCAGAGTAAAGAGGTAAAATACTACAATCTTGATGTTATTATCTCTGTGGGATATCGTGTAAAATCTATTCAAGGTACACGCTTCCGCCAGTGGGCTACAGAGCGACTCCATGAATATATTGTGAAGGGATTTACAATGGATGATGAGCGACTCAAGAATATGGGTGGCGGCAGTTACTGGAAAGAACTGCTAGACCGCATTCGTGATATTCGCTCTTCAGAGAAAGTACTTTATCGTCAGGTTCTCGATATCTATGCTACAAGTGTTGACTATGATCCACGGACTGATGCCTCGAAGCTATTCTTCAAGATAGTGCAGAACAAATTGCATTATGCTGCCCATGGACATACTGCTGCTGAGGTCATCTATGAACGAGCTGATGCCGAACAACCATTTATGGGTTTGAAAACTTTTGAAGGGGAATTACCTGCCATCAAGGATATAAAGATAGCCAAAAATTATCTGGATGAAAACGAACTGAAGATTCTCAACAATCTTGTTTCCGGATATTTCGATTTTGCAGAAATCATGGCTCTGGAACATCGTCCTGTCTATATGATGGACTACGTGAAACAGCTCGATACCATCCTGCAATCTACAGGACGTCCATTGCTGAAAGGTTCTGGTAGCATCAGCCATCAGGAGGCTATGGATAAGGCTTTGGCAGAATATAGAAAGTATCAGGTTAAAACCTTGACCCAAGTAGAGGAAGATTATCTGGATTCTATCAATGCTTTGGGTAAGATTGCAAAAAGAAAGAGAAGACAGAATGGGGAACAATAGTGGTGATGAAGTATGATTCTTATACGAAAATGTTTTGCTGTTTTTATTACCATATTTACCACGCTTTGTGTAACTATCTGATTATAAGTAAATAACGCGTGGTAATAAGCGTTTTTTCTGTTACCACTTAATACCACGCGTTACCATGCCATTTTTATGAGAAAATGAGAGAGAAAGGGAATGGACTATTTCCTAACTACCAGATACTCAGTGCCGAACCTCGTTTTCTTGCTCTGCAAACCTTCGATATTCTGGAGTTCTCTGCCCAATCTCTGTATGCTCGAAACCTGGAGGGAAGAGCCGAATTTCTGCTTCAAAATGTCGAAAATGGCGGCTGTTGTGAGATATTCGCCCTCTTTCAGGTCGTTTGTAGGCTCGAAAACCTCCAAAAAACATTGCTTGATTGGCGAAATCTGCTCAAACTGCTTGTTGCTCTGCATGATGATGGCGGTTTCCTTGGCATCGAAATAGGATTTTTCACCATGCTCCAGGGCTTGCATCGCCTGCGCATAAAGCTGCTCATAGTTCAGTCTGCCACTCACGTCTATCGGTCCCGTCAGTTCTACTCCCAGGAAACGGCGGTTGCCGGATGGGTCGGAAAGAATATCGGTCATGTTGCTCGTGGCGATGAAGGAGGCTAGACGAGGGAATTCCTCGACATGACTGCCGTATGGAGGCTTGATTTTCACCGTAGGCAACTGCAGCAGATTCTTCAGAAAACCCTGCTGAACCTGTGGCGAAATCTGGTTGAACTCATCGAGATTGATAAGCAGAAATTGTGACATTGCCTGCAGTACCTGACGCTTTTCTGAGAGAATCATGTTGTCGGTGAAGCCCCACGATAATTCGGTAGGAATGAGACGGCGGCAGAAGGTGCTCTTGTTGTAACCCTGCTTGGAAATGAGCAGCGGCATGGTACTGTTGCCATATTGACGGCGATACATGCCGCGCCACTGGTCTACCATTCCCAGAAACCAGGTGTAAAACCAGTCTTCCCAATAAGGATTGTTGGTGGGTACGGTTCGTGCCAGGGCACGGATGCGGTCCTTTCCGTCCCATTTTCCCAGACAGTCATAGAGATAAGACTCTATTGGACTGTAGTTTCTGATGCGGTCTGACTCTAGAAAATTCCTTACGTCCTTGATGCTTACGTGGATGTCGGCTATCTGAACATCCAGCGTCATGCTTTTCTGCACACGGGCATCCACCGGTCTGAAATCGCCAACCCATGAATTGTTCGGGCGGTATTCGGTATATTTCATCACGGTATTGTAACGGAACTGGTACCGGCTCTCCAGGTATCTGATCATCTGCAGAATTTCGGCACGGCCTTTTCTGCCTGAGGCTGATTTCTCCGTCTTCCTGTCTTTGGAATGGGTATCGTAAGCGGTGCCCACTATTTGGCGGAGTTTCTCTTCTATCACATGTCCCCAGTTGTTGCGGCGGATATGGATGAAAGCTTCTTCTTCGCTGAGGCCCATGTTGCAGAGCTTGATGGCGATGGCTGAGAAACCGGCAAGGAACCGGTCTTCATCGTTCTGCCATGAGATGTTGGCTTTTTTCATCTCTTCCTTCGTCTCTTCTGCTGCCTTGCGGTAAAGAAACTCATAGTCATCGTATGTCTTCAGATCGTCTACATTCTTAGGGGCTGAGGCTACCTTCTTCATATTTTGGGAGATGCGCATCGCCACAGCCTTGCTGTTATAATAAGGAGAGGCATCCAGCGTAAGCATGAAGTTGGATGCCAATGATGGTTTTTCGGGTTTGATGGCTGCCTGTACCTGCGACTGGTAGAGTGTCTTTGCCTGTTCGTAGGCAGACTGGTAGAGTAAGTCGGCGTCGGCTTCTTTTGTCGGGATTTTTCCTTCTTCGTTGCTGATGCTTACGAGCACGATGAGGCTTCTGCCGTCGGCTCCTTCGAAGGCAGCAAAGGTCATCGGCAGCAGACTGACCGTCTTCTTGACGGCATCTTTTTCCTGCTCCGACATGAGGTTGATGAAGTGGAGCATCACCAGCCCGTTTGATTTCTGGAAGACGAGATTGCCGCTTTCATCCTTGTTGAATTCTGCGGCTGGATAAACGTGTTGCCATTCCTTGATGCCTTTGTAGTACTGGTAGTCGGCCTCCATGAGCGGCACACTCATTCTGAAATTGGTGACACTCAGCTTGGCATCATCTTTAGCGATGCGCTCCAGAAACCGTTCTACGGTTTTCGAACTGACCATCAACTTGTTCTGCTTGTTGATTCTTGTAATAGTAAACTTCATATTTCTGCTAATTTGTTGATAGGGTGATACTTAGGGTTGCCGATGGTTTTGCCCAGCTTTGCACGAAGCGTTGGGTAAATGTGCCCGACTATGCCGGGCACTCGTGCCCGTCGTCTCGGTCATCCGTGCTCATCGTGTTGGTCATCTGTACCCGTGTACATGGGTACGGATACTCATGTACACGGGTACGAGTGACCATGTACGTGGGTTAAAATCTTTATCGGCGTGCGGCTGTTAATAGTTGACCTCTTCTGCATAGCGGTCGAACCTCATGTTGGTGTATCCATGTTGCTGGCACCATTTCAGCACGTACTGCTGCTGTTCAGGCACGAGTCCTGTCTGTCCTAATTTATAGCGATAGTATGAAGTCTTGCTTCCGAAGTAGGAAGTCATGTGCACTCTGAAACTGGCTTCGTCTTTACGCTTCAGTTCTTCAAGAATATCCATAAAGCCGTATGCCATTTTCATCATCTGCAGCTGCAGGAAATGTTCGCACTTGTTGTCATGGTAGGCATCGGGATAGATGGCGTAGCCTTTGGTCTGTTCCGGTTTCTTGTAGGTTACGGACAGATAGTGTGCACATTCCTGAGCCAGTGGACATTGCTGGTTGAAGCAATAGTCCCATGAGTTGTAAGCACTTTCTTTGTTGAAGTAGAGTCTGACTAAATCTGCTTGTGTCATTGGTTTTTGGGTTAAATGTGTATAAAGTGGTTTCACAGGAGTCGTAAGCTTCTAGGTGGAATCGGCAGGATTTTTTCCTGTTGGTTGCAAAAATACAAAAAATGTTCGAAACCGCAAGCCTTTTTCTCCACTTTTTTAATGTTTTTCTGCGAAAACAATAAGTATTCCTCTGCTTTTTTGCTGGGAATCCCCCGTTTTTCGCCCGAGTGTGGCAATAGGTGGCAATAGGTGGCAATAGAAAATGCCCTTGTTGCAACGCTTAAATAGCTAAAAACCAATTGGTTAACTTGAAGTGTGGCAATGGTGGCAATAGTTTTAGAAAACGTTTCCTGTAATATAATGAAGAAAGATGCACTTTCCCTTTATCCCTTATACTTATTTTCATTCGGAAAAGACAAAAAAGTATAAATAGTGAATCATATAAATGGTCAAGTGAAATATTATCATTATCTTTGTAGCTAAAATAATAGGAAACTATTGAGTAGAATAAATGAAATATATGATTTCATATGCAGCGCATACGAAATAGCATCAAGAAAAGATTAGTATGGTAAAATATAATGTTAGCATAACACAAGAGGCACAGTTTGCTGAAGTCATTGATATCATTCAGCAACATAAAAGTAATGCTTCACAAGTGGTAAACAATGAAATATTGCTTACCGCTTGGTATGTAGGCAAGTATGTTTCTGAAAAATAGAAAACAGAAGAATGGGGGAACAAAGTAGTTTCCCAACTGTCAGAATTCATTCGCTCAAACCACCCTGAAATCAAAGGCTTTAGCCGAAGTAGCATTTACAATATGGTAATGTTATACGATGAATATTCGTCGAAAAGCTTTAAAACTGCCGTAGAGAAATATTTAGGTTCTCAATTTGTGCAGCCACTGGCTGCACAAATTGGCGATAATGTATCGGAATCTTCCTATAAGATTATGAAACCAACAATGAACAAACAAATTGTCCAAATGCCATCTGGACAATTCCCAAATATTTTATTTCTGACCACATTATCAAATCATTAGTAAGCGGCTCCGCGTTTATACCTTGCCCTTTATCGTAAAAGTTCTTACCT
>ERZ1034691.1136-NODE-1136-length-18190-cov-16.203915_pt1 | contig 18190 bp, 11 predicted proteins | sample MGYA00520638_ERZ1034691 | MGnify/ENA primary metagenome ERZ1034691 (study PRJEB33766, sample SAMN09781763) | gut metagenome | biome: gut microbiome | host: Homo sapiens | place: Madagascar | study: EMG produced TPA metagenomics assembly of the PRJNA485056 data...
CCAGCAGGTAGAATGCCAGCGGCAGCAGCTTCATGATTTCCTCCACCACCGGCGCGATCTCCGCCGTGGCGGCAAGGGCGTCCGCCTGACAGACCGCCGCAAAAAAGGTGTTGATGTAGGCGGAAAGCAGGCACACGCCCATCCCGGCAAGGCAGAACACAAAAAAGCGGAGCTGCCGTCTGCCCATGCACAAGGCAGCCACCAGCAGCGGGGACACCATACAGAGGAAGATATTTTCAATATAAGTCATACCTCCACCGCCTTTCTTACCGCGGGCAACAGCCCCAGCAGGGCAAAGGTCAGGAGCAGATCGCACCAGAAGGCAGGGCTTGCCGGGGAGGTAGCCGACCAGAAGCAGCCCACTGTCCAGAGCAGATATTCCGATGCGACATAGCACAGCACGCCGATGTGGAAATACCGCCGATTCCGCGCTTCGCCTGTCCGGGTGTCCGCATAAAACAGCCCCCGTACAGCGCAGAAGGACAGCCAGATCATCAAGCCGCACCAAATCAGGTTGGAGAGGATATCCCCATAGGTACAGTAAAACACCAGCAGCGGCACGCCGACCAAGGGGGCAAGCCACGCTTTTCGGCAGCGAAAGCCGCGTTCCCCCGAATCGGTCAGCGTGACCTGCAAAATTCGCAGAAAAATCACGCTGGCGACCCAGCCGAACTCCGACACATAAAAGACCCGCGGCGTGGTGTGGAACAGCAGCAGGTACAGCGTCCAGTACAGCGACCCCAAGGCAAAGCAGCCGTAGAAGCAAAGCAGCAAAAAATACGCCTGTCTGCGGTTTTTTTGCCATGCAATGCTCGCAAGCACCGCGCCGATGCAGGTAGTCAATAGTTGCAGTAGATTCTCAATCAGCTCCATGCTGCCCCTCGCCTTCCCTGTCCCGATTGTCCTCCCGGTTCATCTGCCGAAGCCGGAAGCACAGAACCGTCACGCACACGCCCAAAAGAAAGGACAAAAGCCCAATGACAATGTACCCGAGCGCCGCGCCGCCGCCATACATACTGGCAGCGGTTTCATAGCCCGCGTAGTCGCCGGGGCGGATTCCCGCAACCATACCGGGCATAGCAAAGGACACACCCACGATCAGCACAAGGCACGCCGCAGCAGCAGAAACCGTGGCGATTGTACTGCGCCGCCGCTGTTCCTTGCGCTGTCTTGCGGCGATGCGCCGTTTTGTTTCCGCAACACGTTCTTCATGGCTCAGCATTGGTGATTCCCTCCCGTTCCAGTAATTTGCGCAGGCTCTCTTTTCCGCGATACACCAGATTGGTGATCTGCTTCACGGTTTTGCCTGTGACCTCCGCCGCCTGCGCGTAGCTCATCCCCTCAAAATAGGTCAGATACAAAACCTCCCGATAGTCCGGGTTCATTTCGCCCATACAGGAATGCAGAATGCGGTTGCGCTCCGCTGTGCCGATGACCTCCTCCGCCAGCTGCTGCCCGTCCGGCTCGTCGGTCAGCGCGTCTAAGCTGAACATCAGCCTTCGTTTGCTTTTATGGCGCAGCGCCATGTGCCGCGCCGCCTTATATAAATACGCCTTGAAGCCGCCTTCCCGGATGCGGGGCTTTTTCGTGAACAGATAGGCGAACACATCCAGCATCAGTTCCTCTGCCTCGTGTATGTCGTGCAGGTAGCCGTCAAGGTACACGGTCAGCGGGTCGCCGTATTTTTCCATCAGAGCCTCCAGCCCCGCGTCATCGCCGTTCAGATATTGGCGGTAAAAATCCCCGTCGCAGATCATCGTGTCCCCCTCCTTCCTGCGATTCTTATGCGCCGCGCGGGTTATCGCGGTGGATGTACTCCGATATGCCGCAGCCGAAAGTCCACCAGCACCCAAGACACCGCGGTGTCCGGCACAAGGCTGCCGAAGCCGATCGGCAGTAGAAAAAGCGGCTTGCCATCTGCATCAACGATGGTCAACGGCACCGGGCAGAGTGCGTGCAGCTGTTCGCAGTATGGAAAAGCATCCATAAAAAATTCCCTTTTCTCTAACTGTATCACAATTTTGCCATTACGGTCAATATATCGGCACAAAGTAATGGCTGGCTGCCGCTGCAAAAAATGCCGCCGAAATCGCTTGTCAGAGTATACAATTTGATAAAGTAATTTTAAACAGTCTGCCGAAATTCCTTCGTTTTAATGTAATTGTATTGAAATTTTCGAGCCAAAGTAGTATACTATCTCCATAAAAAGGCACACACAAAAACAAACTGTATCTCACTTTTCCCGGGATGTATTGTAGGGGCGGGCATTGCTCGCCCGTGTCCGGTTGCCTTGTAAGCTGTCGCGCCGAACGGCACGCATTCTCCCGATAGATCGTAATAACATATATAGTTCGCATAAAACAGGAGGCGAAGCAGATGGCGAAAGCATTTTCTATCCTGCACCGTGCGGCGGCACTGCTTGTCGCCCTGTGCCTGCTGGTCGGTATGGCTCTGCCGGTTTATGCAGCTGGAGATGAGTCTTTATTTTTTGGCGCAGGTTCGGAAACGATTCCGGACGAATCCTCCACCACCGTAGCAGAAACCGCGCAAGACCCCGCTGCGGCGGGCTTGGAATCGGTTTCGCCAAAAGTCGACACAGTAAGCGAAACGGACGGCACATCCCCTGCCGGGGATGGCTCCGCCCCGTCAAGCGATACCCAAGACCAGGAAGAAACCGTTCTGCCCGAGGATGCGCCCAACACGGACGAGGAACCCACGACAGAGGATGCGCCCAACACGGACGAGGAACCCACGGCAGAGGATGAACCCATGATGCTGGCGGACGATTTTTCCGCCAACGATGGCGCGGGCGAACCTGCCGCGATTGCGGAAACGGGCGAAACATCGCAGGGCTTTATCCCGGCAACGACAACCATTTATTTTGAGGATAACGGCAAATACGACGACTATACAGCTAACGGTCAAAATTGTACCATCCATTTCCTTGCGCAAAATATATGCTCTGGTAACAAAACTGACAACATAGGCAAGGACATGACGCTTACCGAAATGACAGACAATGGTCACAAGATTTTCAGCGTCACGCTGAATTCCGCGGAGTATCCGGAGGGAGGATTTAATCGGCTTGCCTTCCAGTATTATACGGATAAATGGGAAGAAGAAATCTACGCTTTTGGCGGTATGAGTGATAAAAACACTAGAGATCACTGGACAGCGATTGACCTGCTTGCCGGCAAAAAGTTTGTCAGAGAACGCATTACAGACAATGGTGGTTGGGATGGCTGTCATTACAATCTTGATTCATCTTACAACGCCGCCCAATGGACGCGCGTGGAGTACTATTACAAGGGTATGCCGCTTTACTTCAAAAATGAAAGCAGCACCGACCTTAACAACGTAACCGCAGTATTTTATAAAAAAGGAACTGACGGCACGGTAGAAACCGCCCGCCAAGAAATCGGCACGGTGGAAGCGGGCAAGTTTTGCGCGCAGAAAATCCTGATCCCGAACAATGATTCGCCGTTTGTAAAGTTCACTTGGAACGGCGGCGAAAGCAAGCTGTATAATTTCAGCACAGACAACTACGCAAACGCAGAAAAATTCGACTTAACAAAAACCAATTGCTTTGTCTACAATGATTCCGTATCCCCTTGGCAAAGCGCGAGCAGTGATTCGCTTACCGGGGGCAAAACCATTTACTTTGATGCCACGCTGTCCTCTTACGGTTACAAGGGCGAGAATTTACCGCAACAGCCTATGCCGGGCAATGACAAAGACGACAAAATGTACTGCTTCCTGAAGGATTCAAACAGTAACACTGTCGAAACCGTGACAATGAACAAAGTCACCGACCCCGATGCCGCCGACCGCCAGCTGTGGTCTTGCGAGATTCCTTCCGGCACTTACACCGCAGTGCAATTCTCCGCAGTGGAAAGCACAACCGCCACTGCACAAGACAACAAAACCAATGTGTACACCACGGCAGAAATCCCCCCAACACTAACGGAACCCTGCTTCTTTGCCGACGATGGCGACCCTTCGGCTTACTCGCAAGGCACCGTTTTCCGCGAGGGCTACTGGGGCGAGAAAAAATCCCGCCACAATGCCGAAAGCGGCAAAAACGCGACCGTTGTGGACATTGATAACAGCGGCAGTTTTACCCGACAGGCGGGTACAAAGTATATCACCAGCACCCTGTACGATTACTACACCGACTACGAGCTGAACGGCTTTAATCGTGACAGCGCCCCGAGTATTAGCGGCGATTCTCAACGCTGGTTTGTCACTTTTGAGCAGTTTGACCGCGCCCTCAGCAGGGCTTACGAGAACAACGACAATGTCAAATACCCGCTTTACACCGGGCATTTCGAACCGACTAGCGGGGCGCTTTTCGCGACTGTTGCCGGTGGTATGAATCTGTGTGGCTGGGGCGATCCAAACGGCAGTCCAGCCCAAAAGGCATTATACCACACCTTTATGGCGGTAAACAACTCCACCTATGACGATATGGGGCAAAAGAAAGATAATGATTACTCCCGCACCTTCCAAGGTCTTGTAGAGGGTACAACCTCTGCAAACGGTCTGCCGCTGTTAAGAGCCAAGGTTCCCACAGAACCCGCGCTGGATGACCCGCACTTTGACGAAGATTTCCTGCAAGGCAAAAACAGCTTTAACACCGTGCTGGGCAAGGTGTATAAGGATGTTTCCTTCCCGTTCACAAAGGACGCCGTTTTTAAGAGCAGTACCAACGAAAACGACCCCGAACAATACGCCAAATATTGGTACTATGACAGCAGCAAAGCCTCGCTGTATCTGAAGCAGGACCAAACCAACGGCAAGTATTATCTGGAATCCCCCATAGATAGTGCGGGCAACCCCACCACGGACGACCACTCAAAAAACATGAATCAATCAGGCGGCGCCACCCACGGCTTTTTCCCATTTAACGAAACGGTTCCCGGCAATGCCAATGCCGCCCAATACAACTACGGCTTTGGCGCCAAGCTGCAATTTGACTTTACGCTTACACAGAACGGCAAAGTTGTTGTAGGAAAAGACGCCACCAGCGGCGAGGACATCGAAGTCCCCATCAAGTTCTTCTTCTCCGGTGACGATGACGTGTGGGTCTACATTGACGGCGAGTTGGTTCTGGATGTCGGCGGTGCGCACGGCAAAGCGTCCGGTCTGCTGGAATTTGGCGCGGACAGTACCGTAACCCCCTACGTCAGTTCCAACAAGAACACCGACACAAAAGACCCCCTGGTCTACACGACTGATGCCAACAACAAAACCGTCTACTTCAACCAGAACCCTATCAAGTTCACCAAGACGACAGACAAGCCCACCCAATTGGACAAAAACCGCACCACCCACACCCTGACCATGTTCTATATGGAGCGCGGTATGTGGGACTCCAACATGGCGGTGGCGTTCAACTTCCCCGACAGCAACCAATTGCAGGTTGAAAAGCAGGTCAATGTCGACAAGGTAAACGAAGAGTTCAAAGGTTTATTTACAGCTAAAGATCAAAAGCTCTTTACCTTTACCCTGCAAAACTTGGCTACGCATTACGGCACGACAAGCATCACCAACAACACCCCCGAGCCCAAGAAAGTCGGCAGCGATTTCACCGTCGAAAGCGGCGATCCTGACCATACAAAGATGAAACAAGGTGTATCTCCTCCGTCCAGCAGCGACAGCGAAGAAGATAAAGCGAAAACCGTAATGTGGTACGCCCAAGGGTATGATAAAGGCAGCGAACACCGCAACCTGCGCTACGGCACTATAAAGCTGAATTCCCCGCTCAACATCGAAAACCGCGACTATCTGTCCTTTGACGTTTACGCCGTGGGCAATGAGGGTGACGGCGCTCTGTCCACCAACTACCTGTATCTGACCTTGGAGGACGACAAGAACAACCAGAAGGGCTGCGATTTGACTAACGGCGCAAAGTCCTATCTGAACACCATGCTCAGCGGCAGCGTTGTGATGCAAAACAACCAATGGGTCACGGTCAAGCTGCAGCTGAGCAAAATGCCAGAGGACGATGGCTTTGACCTGACCAAACTCTCAAAAATCCGCATTGGCGATGACTACCAGCGCGAGGTTTACTTCCGCAATTTTGTTTTTACCGCCAAGCCCGTGGTAAAACGCACGGTGGGCTTCTCGGTAGAGCAAAAGGATATCCCGGACTATGGCTCGGTGGAAGACGGCACCTTGAAGCCCGCCAGCGGCGCGATATTTACGTCCAGCGTACCGGGCAGCGACGCGCAGGCGGTGGACACCGATGGCACGTTTGATTTGCAAGCCGACGAAACCGTGACCTTTACGGACCAGTTCCGCCGTGGCAGTTATATCTCGCTGCAAGAGACGGAAAACACCACCTTGTACGACACCCACTGGGAGGTGTACGAGAACGGGAAGTTGGTCAACACAGCGGGGACAAGTTCGTCTGTAAGCGGCGTAACCCCCACCCCGCTGCAAGGTGACAACACAAAGCCGGAGGATAACCGAACCGAAACGGCGGACAGCACGACTGTTAGCAAGCCCACAGACGCAAATACGCTGGTGTTCCGCAGTTACGCCGCGCCGGATGAAGAATTCCCCAAATTGAAGGTCAAGTTCATTAACACCGTCAAGGTCGGTACGCTGGTAATTAAAAAGAAACAGGCGCCCGACGAAGAACCGCTGACAGGCAAATACACGTTTACCGTCACCTTCAGCAACGTTGGCGGTATCGGCTTGGGCAGCGCGGACAGCGTACCACAAATGACCAAAGACCTTGAAGTTGGCGAAACCTGGACAATTCCCGGCATCCCCATTGGCACACGCTTCCGGGTAGTGGAAGAAACGCCCACCGATGGCAGCCTGCAAAGCGTAACCTGCGACGCCACTGACAAAATGTACGATGTGGACAATGGCGTGCGCGGCACGGTTACCAGCGAAACGAAACCCGTCACCGCCACCTTTACCAACACGGCACACCAGTTGATGGATATTGAGGTGGAAAAGAAGTGGCTGGATACAAACGGCAGCGAACTGACTAACAACCTGCCGGATGCAATCTGGGTCAAGCTGGAGCGCCGCCATGCTGGCACAAACGAAACGTGGCAAGTCGTGCCGTCAACGGACGCTGTCGAGCTGAAATACGACTATATGTCCGGGAAGTGGACAGGGACAAATAAATTTGAACGTCTGGACAAGACGGATGTCACCAGCGCCGGCAACCCCGACTATGAGTACCGCGTGCTGGAAAGCGCATCGGAAACCGGGGATTGGTACGGCGACACGGACGACGATGTGATTGTGATTTCCGGCAAAAGGTACAAGGTTCTCAATACCACCCGCGTGACAGGCGATTCGACCGACAAAACGCTGACCCTGACCAACCAACTGCAGGATGCCAAATATAAGCTGGTTATCACAAAGCGGGACGCACAGGATGATAGCATAAAGCTGGACGATGTGGAGTTCAAGCTGGAAAAGCTGAACGATGACAACATCACGTTTGCAACAATCGGCACGGGCGTGACGGGCAGCGCAGTCGCGGGAACAGGCGAACTTACCTTTGCAGACCTGTCCCCCGGCAAGTACCGCCTGACCGAAACCAAAACCGCCGCGGGCTACACCCTGCTGAGCGAAGCCATCGAGTTTACGCTGACAACGGACGGGAATTGCCAACTCAACGGCACGGATTATAACGAGGTAACCCAAGATTCCCCCGGCGTGTACAACATTGCCCTGACGATCTACAACCGCAAGGGCTTTACCTTGCCGCATACGGGCGCGGACGCACCCAGCCTGTGGCTGCTGCTCGGCTTGCCCGCGCTGGCGGCTGTGCTGCTGGTGCTGGTGTTCCGCTACAAGAAAGGGGGCAGACGTTCCTGACCCCCACCCCTCTACACAAACCAACATAAAAAGAAAGAGGTATGCATCAAAATGAAACTGAAACGTTTATTTACCGCAATCCTCAGCGCCGCCCTGACCCTGAGCCTTTGCGCCATGCCCGCCATGGCGACGGAAGGCGCGGGGACGGCGGGGACGCCGGGAACGCTGGCAGACGGTAAGCCTGTTTGGAGCAAAACAAAGGGCAGCATTACGATTCATAAGTTTGAGTATAACCCTACATCGGAAGCAGGAAAAAAACTGGGTACCGGTGCCGCGGGTGAAGAAGCACCCGAAGGCACAAAGGCGCTGGACGGGGTCACCTTCCATATATACAAAGTTCGCGATGAAGACTGGCTGAAGGCGTACTATAGTGGCAATGATGAAGCAGCTACTGGTAAAGACCTTAGCAGTAATTTGGATGCCCAAGATTATGTAAAATCTGTTGACCCAACTACCGATAAAGTAACATTCAAAGACGGTATTGATAGCAAAGATTTTGTTGATTGCAACACTTTTACAACGACAGGTGGCGGTATTGTAACGGCAGGTAACCTTGATTTTGGCTTATATCTGGTTGTTGAAACGAGCGCCCCTGATAAGGTTACTGCCCCTGCTGCCCCGTTTTTGGTTTCTGTCCCTATGACGCGCATTGCTAATTCTACGGACACTAATGCGCTGACGGACTGGATTTATGATGTCCACGTTTACCCGAAAAACAGCACCACCTACGGTCAAGTCACGATTAAGAAAAATGGCTATACCGGCGGTGACGCCGGAGTTGCGTTGGAGGGTGTTAAGTTCAAGCTACAGAAAGAGAATGGCACAGATTGGAAAGATATTACTACAAACGATAGCAATGGCTACGACTACACCTTGACAACGAACACAAGCGGTGAAATTACACTTGCAGGGCTTTCGCAAGGCAACTACCGCATTTATGAGGATGCATACAGCAATACTTCTGCTAACAAGGGCTATATCTTGGATGCGGAATACCACACCTTTACCGTGCAGAAGGATGGTAAGATCAAGGTAGGCGAAACCGCAGCCATTCCTAATGCAACCATTGAAGTTGCCAACCACCGCCCCGATATGGAGAAGACAGTCAAAAAAGGCGACAGTTGGGAGCACGATGCCCAGTACGGTGTCGGCGATACCGTTCCTTACCAAATCACGATTAAAGTCCCGAAGAACATTGAGAAACTTTCCACCTTTACCGTCACCGACACGCCGACGAATCTGGAAGATAAAACGGCGACTATTGAGGTTGTTAAGGTTAAGGCTGGTACTGAATCCACTGATACAACACTTGTAAAGGACGTGGATTATACTGTTACAGACGCAGGTACAGGTACAGGTGGATTCAAGATTGAATTTAAATGCACTTCAGAGAATGTAAAGGCTTGTGCCGGACGCACGGTGACCATTACCTACAACGCTGTTGTAAAGGTTACCGCTGTAGTCGGCGGCAACGGCAACTCGAATAACGCAAAGCTTGAATACACCAATAAAATCAATAGCGATAGCACCACTGAACCTACCACAAACACCATTGAGGACAGCGCTGTTATGTACAGCTTTGGCATCAAGGTGGTAAAAACGAAGGAAGACAAAACCTCTCCCCTGAAAGACGTTGAGTTCAACCTGTACAAGGCTATGACTGCGGCAGATGCAGCCGCTCACAGTTACACTGCTCTTGATCCAGACACTGTGACCAAGTACGGTTTAGGTGATGCAGGAGGCACTGGCAATGTGTGGGCGTGCGTAAAATCCGGCTTAAAGACTAACGCAGAAGGCATCATTGATACGTCTGACTCTGGCAGCCCCAACTTCATCGGCGGTCTTGCCTATGGTGATTACTATCTGGTCGAAACCAAGACGGCTGAGAGCTATAACCTGCTGACAAAGCCTGTTAAAGTTGAACTGCATGTTACCGCAAATGTCCAATGGACGACAAACGAAACTTTTGATGAACACGGCAAACTTACAAAGCGCACGGTTGAGACAACCACATTCACCAATGCCAATGCCGACTCCACGAATCGGGCACTCGTTGTTGCCAAAGTCATCAACCGCAAGGGCTTTACGCTGCCTGTCACCGGCGGCTTCGGTACACTGCTGTTCAGCGGTATCGGCTTGCTGCTGGTTCTGGTGGGCGTCAGCGTGTTGTTCAGCCTGAAAAAGAAAACCAACCGTGCATAATGCGCACCCGGACTGCCAAAAACTTCACGGGGCGATTGCGACCTTTCGGCAGGTTTGTAGGGGACGGTCTAGACCGTTCCGTGCAACCTAACCATTAGTACGCTGTTCCGTGAGAACGCGCCGTTCGGCGCGATTTTATGCGCTGCGCGCAGCCAGCGGTACGGATGGGTCAAGACCCATCCCTACATCACTGCCCGAAAAAGGGATTTTTGACAAACTGCGTGCATAATGCGCACCATACCAACTTTCACAGCAAAATAAACAGGGAATCCATAGGGGAAGGGTCGGAAACGAGTCTTCCCCTATGCCCCGTTGTGGCTGTGCCGCCCATCCTGTACAGAAAGGCTCCTTGCTATGGAAACCACCGTCAAATTAAAACTTGGCTTTGCGGCGTTGATGATCGTTTCGGGCATTGGCGTGGCTATGTACCCGGTCGTCAGCAATGCGGTGGCACAGCGCCACGCAAGCTCGGTCATTGAAAGCTACACCGACACCGTGCAGTCGATGGACGCAGAGAAAATCGACGCCGCCAAGCAGGCCGCCCGCCGCTACAACCAGCAGCTGAACAACGCCCTTGACCGCGACGCTGCGGGCGAGGGCGCCGACACCGGCACAAGCTATGTGGATATGCTGGACGTGGGCGAAAGCATGGGCTACATTACCATACCCAAAATTGACGTCAACCTGCCCATTTATGAGGGCACAAGCGATGATGTGCTGGTAAAGGGCGTTGGACATCTGGCGGGGTCCAGCTATCCGCTGGGCGGCGCGGGTACGCACAGCGTGCTGACGGGGCATCGCGGGCTGGCAGAGGCGGTGCTTTTTACCGATTTGGACAAGCTGGGCGCGGGCGACCTCTTTTTCCTGCATATTATGGACGAGGTGTTGGCGTATCAGGTGGATCAGGTCAAGGTCGTGGAGCCGGAACGCACCGAAGATTTGCAGATCGTTTCCGGCGCGGACTACTGCACGCTGGTCACCTGCACGCCCTACGCCATTAACACCCACCGTATGCTTGTGCGCGGCACCCGCGTGCCGTATACCGGGCAGGACGAGCAGCCCGCCGCGCAGACCGTGCAGTACCAGCAGCTGAATACCGGCAACGTGGTAAAGCGCATGGTGGACGCATGGCCGTGGATCAGCGTGACGGGCAGCCTTGTAATTGGCGGCGAAGCGCTGCTGCTGTTGCTGCTGTTGTACCGCTGCAAAAAACGCGAGGAGGACGACTGATGAAACGCCTGTTTTTGCAGATTTTTGCGTGGCTTGCCATCCTGCTGGGCGTTGGGCTTATGCTGCAGCCCACGGTCAGCCAATATCTGGCGGCGCGGCAAAGCACCAAAACCGTACAAAAATTTGTGCAGGCAGCCGCGGCTGCCGTTCCCGCCGAACCCGAAACCACCGACATTGCCGAACCCGCCCGCGCCTACCCCGCGCTGTACGATGCGCTGCAATCCTACAATGCCCAAATTTTTGCCGATGGGCAAAGCGGGCTGAAGGACCCCTTTGCCTACGAAACCCCCGCCTTTGACCTGACGGGCTACGGCTTGCCCGATGATGTAATTGCCGCGCTGTGGATACCGCGCTTGGATTTGGAGCTGCCCGTCTACCTTGGGGCAAGCACCGCCAATATGGCGCGCGGCGGCGCACTGCTGGGGCAGACCTCCATGCCGCTGGGCGGCGAAAACACCAACACCGTAATTGCCGCCCACCGCGGCTACTACGGCGCGGAAATGCTGCGCAACGTGCAGCAGATACAAATGGGCGATAAAATCACCCTGACAACGCCGTGGGACACACTGGTTTACCGCGTGTGCGAGCTGAAAATTATACAGCCGGACGACATAAACGCCGTGCTGATACAGCCCGGGCGCGATCTTTTGACGCTGACGACCTGCCACCCTTACACCCAAAATACCCAGCGGTATCTGGTAATTGCCGAGCGTGACCCCGATGCGGCAGCTGCCACCCACGCGCAGGATCTGACCGAGTGTGACGAAACCTGGGACGCCGCACCGCGCCAAGTAACGGTGGAAGCCAACGGCACCACCGCCCTGCAGGAGGTTGCGCCCCAAAGCATTACGCCGCTGCCCCACGAGGGCAGCGGCGAAAACGCGGGCGGGGCGTACTCCAACTGGATGATCTGGCTGGAAAACAACGCCCTGTGGGCAGGATTTTTGCTGATTGCCGCCGTGGTCGGCTGTATGCTGATCGGGCGCAGGCAGAGAAAAGCAGACAGCCAATAAACCTAACGGGAAGATTGCGAACTTTCGGCGGGTTTGTAGGGAACGGTCTATCTCCGCGCTAAGAGCCGCCGCTGCGCGGCGGTTGCGCTCCGAAACGCGCCTGCGGGCGCAGTGACCGTTCCGTGCAACCTAACCATTAGCACACTGTTCCGTGAAAACGCGCGCCATTCGGCGCGATTTTATGCGCTGCGCGCAGCCAGCGGTACGGCGCGGTCAAGACACGCGCCCTACATTACTACCCATAAAAGGGCTTTTTTGACAAACCGAGAAAGGATTGAACCCCATGCAGAATACCAACGAAAAAGCGCTGGCGGTCACCGCGGAGGTAAGCAAGGCGGTGCTGGGCAAGCCGGAGGTCGTGCTGAAAATTATGATGGCGATTCTGGCACGCGGTCATGTGCTGATCGAGGACATCCCCGGCGTGGGCAAAACCACGCTGGCACAGGCATTTGCCCGCGCTATGAACCTGACCCAGAACCGCGTGCAGTTTACCCCGGACGTTTTACCGTCCGACATTGTGGGGTTTTCGCTGTACCAAAAGGAAACCGGCAAGTTTGTGTACCACCCCGGCGCGGTGGCGTGCAACCTGTTTTTGGCGGATGAGATCAACCGTACCAGCGCCCGCACCCAGTCTGCCCTGCTGGAAGTTATGGAAGAAAGCGCCGTCACAGTGGACGGCGTGACACGTCCCCTGCCCCAGCCGTTTACCGTTTTGGCAACCGAGAACCCCGTCGGCTCGGTGGGTACGCAGATGCTGCCGGAATCGCAGCTGGACCGTTTTATGGTCTGCGTGGTCATGGGCTACCCGGACGCCGAGGCGGAAATGGAAATTTTGTCCCGCCAGCCGCGCCATGCCCTGCTGGACCGCGTGCAGCCCGTGATGGACAAAAACGACCTGCTGGCTATGCAGCAGCAGGTGGACGAAGTGTATATGAGTGACGAAATCCGGCGGTATATCGTGGAACTTTCCCGCGCGACCCGGCAGGACAGCCGCTTGGCGCTGGGGCTGTCGCCCCGTGCTTCGCTGGCAGTGGCAGGTATGGCGCGCGCTGCCGCCTACTTGGGCGGGCGCAATTATGTGGTCCCGCAGGACGTGACCGCCATTTTTGCCGATGCCGCCCACCACCGTCTGCGCCTGACCGAACAAGCCCGAACCGGCGGCGAAACGGCGGAAAACATCCTTGCCGAGGTTCTGCACACCGTTCCGCGCCCCCGCCCGGAGAACCCCCGCCATGGCAGGTAAGGTCGGCTGCGGGCTGCTGCTGGCGGTGCTGTTTGCCGCAGCTGCGGTCAGCCGTGCGCCGTTTGCGGTGTTTCTGCTGGCATTTGCGGTGCTGCTGGTGGGGTTTCTGGCGTGGTATGTCCGCACACTGCGCCGGGATGTAGCTGTATCGCTGCAGCTGCCCACCCGACCCGTGCAGCCCGGCGAGGAATTTTCCGTGCTGGTGCAGCTGCGCAACACCGGGCGGCGACCTGTGCCGGAACTGCGGGTGGTTTTGCAGGCTGCGGACACCGAGAGCGGCACGGTCATAGAGCTGCCGTGTACAGCGATGCTTGCCCCGCATCAGCGTGCCGATTTGCGCGTGACCCTGCGTGCCGCCCAAAGCGGTTTGTGGCAGTTCTGCGTGCAAAAGGCTGCCGTGCGCGACCCGCTGGGGTTGTTTGCCGCGCCCTGCGCTGTGCCGTCCCAAAGCCAGGCGCTGTGTGTGCTGCCGCCCGCCGAGGGCGAGGACACCGGCGCGGGCAGTAACCCGCAAAACAAAACAGAAGCGCAAACCTCCTCCGGTCACGATATGGCTGACGGTGTGTACGATCTGCGCCCCTACCGCATGGGGGATTCCCTGAAGCAAATTCACTGGAAATTGACCGCCCGTGTGGGCGAATTGACAGTGCGCGAGCCGTTGGGGGCAACCTACCGCGCCGACCCTGCCGGAACCGTTTTGGCAGAGCAAGCAGCTCCGGCGCCGGTGCTGCACTTGGCGCAGGCTGCCGTAAAACGTTTGCGCAAATTGACCTGTCGCCAGACCGCCGAACCCGTCACGGGGCTTGTGTTCGTTGACCGGGTGCTGCTGCCCCGCACAAAGGCTGCGGCACACCCCGCACGGGAAGCCACCGCTGATTTGCTGATTTTGGAATTGCTGGCTTTGGGTCTTTTGACCGCGCTGAACGGCGCTTTTTCCTTGTCGCTGCCGTTTTGGGTGTGGCTAGGTACGGCGGCGCTGTGTGCGGCATGGCTGGCACTACACCGCGCCCCGCTGCCAAGTGCCGCCCACTATGGCGCCGTGCTGGCGCTAAGCATTGGGTATCTGGTGCTGCTGTTTTTTGTGCAGCGTCCGTTTTTGTCCGGTGCGGCGCAGTGCGCGGACGCCGTAAGGCTGTGCCTGAATACGCGATTCAACGCAGATTTTTCGGTGGCAACCTCACCGATTGCGGCGCAGATGGGCGTATTTGTGCTGTTGGCGGCAGTGCCGGTCACCGCGATTTTGACCCTGCTGACGGTGTGCCACACCGATGTGCTGTTGCTGGGGCTGGTGCTGCTGCCGATTGTGGTGTTTACCCTTCTTGCCGGGAGCGGCAGCGCCGTTTTAGGCTGGCTGCTGCTTTTGCCGGGCTGGCTGGGTGCCTGTGCGGCGGCGCGGTCGGTGCCGCGCAAACGGCTGTGGGGCAGTAAAGCTTCCGCCGCTTATGCCGCCAACCTGCAAACCCACCGCACAAACCAAACGCTGACCGCCGCCGCAATGGCTGCACTTTGCGCGGTGCTGTTTTTGCCCGCCTTGGCGCTGCGCCCTGTGCTGACACTGCCGCTGAACGCACTGCAGCCCGTGACCGACAAAGCCAGCGCGGCGGTGCTGCGTGCAGCCATTGTATGGCTGCCGAAAATCAGCGGCGGGGCGTTGAATATCCACGTTAATGCCGCTGCGGGCGGTGTGGAGGACGGCAGCCTGCTGCAAGGGGAAGGTCTTGCGCTGACCGGGCTGGAGGATCTGCTGGTCACGACCGATGCCGCGCCGACAGAAACCGTTTACCTGCGCGGGTTCATCGGCGCGAACTATGACGGTACAGGCTGGCAGCCGGGGGATGCCGCCGCTTTTGACAACGCCGCGGCGAACTGGAAAACCGATGGCAGCGGGCGGTTGGATATCGCAAACCTGCCCTTTTTGCGTGCAGCCTTGGGCGGCGCAGAGCCGCAGCAGATGACCGTGCAGCGCATCCATGCAAACGACGCCTACACTTTTGCACCGTACAACGCATATTTTAACGATTACTACCTCTTGGACGGCGACGGCGCAGCGGCAGGTCAGACCGTGCAGGACGATATCTTCTACTATTTCCCGCGCAAACAGGCAGCCGAATTGCTGGCTGCCCGCACTGACGGGGACGCCAGCGTGCTGGACCGCTTGGAAAGTGCCTACGCCGCGTATGTTCAGGCACGCTACTTGGCGGTCCCTGCGGGCGAAGGGTACGACGCAATCTGCGAGGAATTGCAGACGCTGCTAAAAGAGCGCAAGCTGAAGGACGATGACCTTGACGGGCGCCGCGCGCTGGTGCGCAGCTGGCTGAACGAGCGCTGCCGGTACAGCGCCGATGCCGCCGCATCTGCCGGAGCCGACCCCGTGCTGTATTTTTTGAACGAGAGCCATGCGGGCAACAGCACGCAGTTCGCCTCGGCAGCGGTGCTGCTCTGCCGCATGGTGGGGCTGCCCGCCCGGTATGTGGTGGGCTACGCTGCACCGCAAAGTCTGTTCACCGCTGCGGGCGCCGGCAGCTTCCGTGCCGTTTTGCAGGACGATAACGCCCACGCCTGGGCAGAGATTTACCTTGCCGGGCATGGCTGGACGCCGCTGGAGGTCACCCCCGGTATGGCAGCGGAGTTGACCGAGGGTGAGCTTGCCACCGATGCCGCACAAGCGGGGCAGGATGCCGCCGACAGCGACACGCCCCTGCCTGCCCGGCAGGAAGGCGACTCCCCTGCCGAAGCGCCGCAGTGCGCTCCGCTTTTGTGGGTGCTGCCTACGGTTTTGCTGTTGGTCGCCTTGACCTTGGCACTTCTGCGCCGTACAAGGCGCACGCCTTTGCAGAGCGTACAGGCAGAATTTTGTGCGCTCCATCGCAAGATGAGGCGCTGCGGTCTGGCGGCGGAGGTATCCTCTGACGAAGCGGCGTTTGCGGAATTTCTGCAAACACATTGCCCGCAGACTGACCGCAAAACCGTACAGCATCTGCTGGATACCGTGCAGGCGGCACAGTTTGCGCCCGAGCCATGCACCGCTGAAACCGCGCATGAGGTACGCGCCCTGTGCCGCAAATTGCGCAAAAAACTGCGCAGACGAACGGTGTAAGCGCTGTGCAAGGGGAAGCTTTGCGCAAGAAACAATTGACGATTCGGCAAAAAACGATTATGATAATAGTAAATACATATCGGAGATGAAAAACCATGTCACCTTTGCCGAAGAACGACAAACCGGTCGATATCACGCAGATTGCGCAGGCGCTGGGCGTATCCAAAACCACTGTGTCCCGTGCTATATCCGGCAACGGGCGTATCAGCGCAGCAACCCGCCAACGTGTGCTGGACTATGTAAAAGCGCATAACTATACGCCCAGTATGATGGCGCGCGGGCTGGTGAAGCGCTGCTCGTACAATATTTCGCTGGTGATCTCCAAGCAGTTTTCCGACTTTGAGCTGCCCTATTTGCGCAAGGTGATGCGCTCGGTCTATCAGGTTGCCGGAGATTCTGATTACGATGTCCTGCTGACGATGGTGGACGAAAACGAAACCCGCCCCGTGGAGCGGCTGCTGGATTACCGCAAAATTGACGGTCTGATCCTGACCCGCACGCTGGAGCACGACCCCTTGATCCCGCTGCTGAAGGCACGCAAGGTACCGTTTGTCGCCATTGGTCAACCAGAGGACAATCAGGTACTTTCTGTTGACCACGACCAAGTGGGCGGCTGCCGTGAGATGACCAGTCTGCTGCTGATGAAAGGCATGAAACGCATTGCCCTGCTGGGTGGCAGTATGCTGTACACCGTCAACCAGTCCCGTTTGGAGGGCTTCCGGCAGGCTTATGTCAAGATGGGGCAAAAAATTGACGAAAACCTGCTGTTTTTGGAACTGGAAAGCGACGATCTGCGCATGGAGGCTGTGCAGCAGGCGGTAGAACGCGGGGCGGATTGCATCCTGTGCATGGACGAACGGCTGGCACAGTTGACGCTGAATATGCTCAAGCAGCTGAACCTGCGCGTGCCGCAGGATATCCGGCTGGCATCGCTGTATGACAACGAAAATCTGGTCAATACCGTGCCGCCCATCACCGCCGTGCAGTTTAATGCAGATATCCTTGGCTTAAAAGCAACGCAGCAGCTGCTATGCGCCTTGCAGGGGCAGCCTGTTGAAACCCGAATGGAGTTGGGTTACCAGATAAGCCTGCGGCAATCAACGCAGATGTGAAAGTTGGTCTATCATATTCATGCGCACACCGAGGGGTGTGCGCTTTTTTTGACAAAAAATCCAATCCATCGCAGCAGAAATGCGCATTTGTTCCCGCCAAAGCTTCGCAACAGAAAAGGTGGTTGCGCAAGATTCGGAATCGTTTTCGGGGAAAGGCGCGATTTTTTAAGGCATTCTGACATAAAACGCCTGCTAAGATTTGTGCATTACACCAATCTTGTGTAAAATGTATAAATTGGTGATTGATTTTTACAGGAAAGCGGTGTATTATATAGTCAATGCGATGCGGAAACGATTCCGCGATAAAGGAGTCCCATCCTTGCAGATCAATGTTTTTCTTTAGAAGGAGGAAAAACCATGAAAACCAAGAAAACTCTGTCCCTGACCCTTGCGGCCGCCATGACCGCCGGTCTGCTGGTTGGCTGCGGCGGTGGCGCTGCCAGCT
>ERZ1034691.1138-NODE-1138-length-18178-cov-8.447111_pt1 | contig 18178 bp, 9 predicted proteins | sample MGYA00520638_ERZ1034691 | MGnify/ENA primary metagenome ERZ1034691 (study PRJEB33766, sample SAMN09781763) | gut metagenome | biome: gut microbiome | host: Homo sapiens | place: Madagascar | study: EMG produced TPA metagenomics assembly of the PRJNA485056 data...
TAACAGCGTGCTTTCGCAATATCGGGGTGCGTTAATGGGAATATCCATCATATTGATTATAGTTTTTCATTTTACGGATGACTGTCATTATTACTCCTATCATTTTAGTGGCTGGATTTCCTTCTTTTGGAGATATATTTCATCATCAAGTGTGGATGCTTTTTTATTCTTTTCTGGTCTGGGGTTATACTATTCCATGAAAAAAAGATCAGATGTTAGAAGTTTTTACATAAGAAGATTAAAAAGAATTCTGATTCCTTATTGCATCGTAGCCGTACCCTCTTATATTTTATTAGATGTCTGTGTGGATAAAACAGGATGGGGAGAAGCCATAAAAGACTTTACATTTATCACATTTTTCAGTGATGGAGACAGGCTTTACTGGTATATTGGCCTGATGCTGTTATGCTATCTGATTTATCCCTATATCTTTCAGATTGTGGATAGCGCACGGGACGCAATAGATGGAGAGATCCGGCTGATTTCCATGGTAAGTGCTGTTACCGTATTAGCACTTGTAATTGCATTATATGAGAAAGATATGTTTGGAAATGTGAATATTGCTTTGCTTCGTCTGCCTGTTTTTATAGCGGGCTGTTTTTATGGCAGATCCAGCTATGAAAAAAGGGAAAGTTATTGGAAATGGTTGATTCTTTTTGCGTTATCCGGCTATTTGCTCACCATGCTTCCAAGTGGATCTCCTATTTTTGCAAGGTATGTGACCGGAATTTTTAATATCTCATGTTGTGCGGGAATTGCCTGGATCTTTTCCCGGTTATCTATGCGCCCGGTTATAAGAATACTGGAATGGTTTGGTGCTCATTCGCTGGAATTGTATCTGGTACATGTTACCATACGAAAATTTATGAAGGGAGCAGCATTTCATACATGCCATCTGCGTTACGAACTGGTGCTGGTATGCAGTTCCATTGTGATTGCATGGATACTTCAGATCCTTGTCCGGTATATAACAGATCATTTGCTTAAGGAAAAGAGGTAAGACATATGACCCTACAGCAGTTACATCAGGTAATTACGATTGCAGAAAGCCGTTCCATGAACGAAGCATCCCGAAAATTGTTTGTCTCACAGCCCAATCTGTCTGCGGTTGTGCGCGAACTGGAAGAAGAAGCAGGAATCACCATTTTTATCCGGTCCAACCGGGGAATCGTGCTTACACCAGAGGGAGAGGAATTTATCGGATATGCCAAGCAGGTCGTGGAGCAGTATCATTTGCTGGAATCCCGTTATATTTCGTCTGCATCCAAAAAGAAATTTTCCGTGTCCATGCAGCATTATACCTTTGCGGTCAAGGCATTTGTGGAAGTGGTCAAGACGGTGGGAATGGAAGAATATGAATTTGCCGTGCATGAGACACAGACGAATCAGGTAATCGAAAATGTGCGCAACATGAAAAGTGAGCTGGGGATTCTTTTCCTGAGTAAATTTAATGAAGCAGTACTCCAGAAACTTTTCAGGGAAAATGATGTAATTTTTGAAGAACTGTTTACCTGTGACACCTATGTATATCTGTGGAAAGGACATCCGCTGGCACAAAGGGATGTAATTTCCATGAAAGAACTGCAGGAATATCCATGTCTGGTGTTCGAACAGGGGAAAAATAATTCCTTTTATTTTGCCGAAGAGATGAAAAGTACCTATGAATATAAGAAGATGATCCATGCGGATGACCGGGCGACCATGCTGAATCTGATGGTTGGGCTGAATGGTTATACGCTCTGTTCCGGGATTATCTGTGAAGAATTAAACGGAAATGATTATGCGGCAGTACCGCTGGCAGAGAGCGAAAAGATGCGGATCGGCTATATCCGGCACAAGGGGATAAAGGTCAGTCCGATCGGAGAATTATATGTGGATATTCTGAAAAAAAGTGGGAAACCACTTTGATAAAAATAGTTTTCATCAAAAAATGCTTGTTTTGGTGATTGGAAAGGCAATTTTTTGGAGAAATTGCATAAGATAGCAGGTATAAATATAAATACACGAAAAAAAACGGTAAGAATCTGATGGAAACGGTTGCGCGATTACCGTCATTATGCAGGAAAAACCGGAGAAATGCGAAGTTTGCATAACTTTGACAGATGAGAAAAAAAGTGGCATAATCTTTTCTAAACTTGGGGATGATAATAAAAGTATGTTGTTTAAAGGTAGAAAGAGGTGTTGGATTATGTATGAAACTGTTAAAGTAATTCGGTTATCAGATATGGATGAAGTTAAGGATTTCGTACGTGCAGCAGGTGGTTGTGATTTTGATATTGATGTAAAATGTGACAGAACATTCATTGATGCAAAGTCATTGCTTGGTATGATTGGACTTGGCGTAAAAAAGAATCTTCAGGTTTGCTACGGTGGAAAGAATGAAAATTTCGAAAACGTAGTTGCTAAATTTGCAGTGGCATAATACAATTATTATATCGTGACTATGGAACTTTAAGTCCCACTCCGTATTCCGGAGCGGGGCTTTTTATTGTAAAATAATGGAACAAATAAAAACCCGCTTCATACAACAGGAAAATACCCGCGGGAGAAAGGAGGTGTACATGCAGGAATTACATATATCTGTGAGAAATCTGGTAGAGTTTATTTTCCGTGGAGGAGATATCGATAACCGTGCAGGAAAAATGGCCAGCGCGGAAGCCATGATGGAAGGCAGCCGTATCCACCGGAAAATTCAAAAAAGCATGGACACCTCCTACCAGGCGGAAGTACCGCTGAAAATTGAATGGAAAGCCAACGATTACGTACTGGTCGTGGAAGGACGTGCAGACGGAATCGCCTATGGAAAATTTCAGCCGGATCTGCCGGCTGCGACGGAGTCTGTGCTGCAACCGGAGAAGGAGTTTGCGGCAGAAATCCCTCCGGAAGAAGAAATCAGCTTCATCGATGAGATCAAGGGTGTATATAGAAACGTTGCGGCAATGGAACAGCCGGTCTACGTGCATAAAGCCCAGGCAATGTGCTATGCGTATATCTATGCGAAACAGAACCGTCTGGAGCGGATCGGCGTGCAGATGACCTACTGCAATCTGGATACGGAAGAAATTCGGTATTTCCGGGAAATTTATACATTTGAGACACTGACCGTGTGGTTTACGCATCTGATCGAAGATTATCGGAAATGGGCAGACTGGCAGATCGCATGGAAAAAACAGCGGCAGGAGAGTATTCATACACTCGAGTTTCCATTTCCCTACCGGCAGGGACAAAAGAAGCTGGTTGCCGATGTTTACCGCACCATTCTGCGGGGGAAGAACCTGTTTATCGAGGCACCGACCGGAGTGGGCAAAACAATTTCCACAATTTTTCCGGCGGTAAAAGCAGTGGGAGAAGGGCTGGCAGACCGGATCTTTTATCTCACGGCAAAGACCATCACAGCAACTGTGGCAAAAGAAACGTTCGCACTGCTGGAAGAACAGGGATACCGTGCCAAAGTCATCCAGATTACAGCAAAAGAAAAACTCTGCCTGTGTGAAGAGATGGACTGCAACCCGGTAAACTGTCCATATGCAAAGGGACATTTTGACCGCGTGAACGATGCGGTGTTTGATCTCTTGCAGAAATCCAACCTGTTTACCAGAGAGGAAGTTTTAGCGCAGGCGAAAGAATATCAGGTGTGCCCGTTTGAGATGAGTCTGGATGTGGCAACCTGGGCGGACAATATTGTCTGTGATTACAATTACGTATTCGATCCGAATGTATATCTGAAACGCTTTTTTCAGGAGGGGATAAAGGGAGACTATCTGTTCCTGGTGGATGAGGCACATAACCTCGTGGATCGCAGCAGGGAGATGTACAGTGCCGATCTGTACAAAGAAGACGTGCTTGCAGTGAAGCGGATCATGAAAGCGCACAGCCGTACGATCTGCCGTATCCTGGACAAATGCAACAAAGCCATGCTGGAAATGAAACGTGAGTGTGAGCACTACCAGATTCTGGACAGTGTGGGAACGTTGACCTTCCACCTTATGCGGCTGGCCTCCCAGATGGATGAATTTTTGGAAAAACCGCGGGAATTTCCGGAGAAGAAAACGGTGCTGGATTTTTACTTTGCGCTGCGCAATTTCCTGAATATCTATGATCTGGTGGATGACCATTACGTGATCTACAGCCAGATGACGGAGGAAGGTCAGTTCCGGATCCGGCTCTTTTGCGTAGATCCGTCGGTCAATCTGCAGAAATGCATCGATAAAAGCAATTCCACGATCTTTTTCTCCGCAACGCTCCTGCCGATCGGATACTACAAGCGGCTACTTTCCACGGACGAGGATAACTATGCCATTTATGCGCAGAGTACGTTTGCCCAGACACAGAGACTTCTCGCATTTGGCCGGGATGTGAGCACAAAATATACGCGGAGGAACAGAAAAGAATACGAAAAAATCGCGGACTATATCGGTGCAGTCACAGAAGCACAGCAGGGAAATTACATGGTGTTTTTCCCGTCTTACCGGCTGATGCAGGATGTATATGAGGTCTTTGCCGGGAAGGCGGCCGATTCGTGCGAGATTCTGATGCAGCATAGTAATATGAAAGAACACGAAAGAGAAGCGTTTTTGGAAGAATTTGAAAAAGAGCGCCAGGGGACACTCGTTGCGTTCTGTGTGATGGGTGGAATTTTCGGGGAAGGCATTGATCTGAAAAACGACCGGCTGATCGGTGCCATCATCGTGGGAACCGGACTTCCGCAGGTCAGCGATGAACGTGAAATTTTAAAGAATTATTATGATGAGCGGGGATTGTCCGGATTTGACTATGCGTTCCGCTATCCGGGAATGAATAAAGTCCTGCAGGCGGCAGGGCGTGTGATCCGGACCAGTGAGGACCGCGGCGTGATCCTTCTGCTGGATGAACGTTTCCTGTAGCGCGAATACGGAGCGCTTTTTCCGAGAGAATGGGAAAAGAGAAGCGTCTGTGGTCTGCCGCAGCTGCGGGAAGAAGTGAGCCGGTTCTGGTCAGACGTCCGGGAGGAGCTTTAAAAACTCTTCGGTGGAGGCAGAAACCGGAAGGGTAGGGTTTAACGAAGCCACCAGCTGCCGCTGCGGGATCGTTTCCTGCGTGCGGACGAGAAAGAGATCCTCCGGCTTGTGTTTCAGACAAAAATCCGGGATAAAAGCAATTCCAAGACCGATGCGAGCCATGTCAATGAGCAGATCGTTGCTGCTGAGCTCTACCTGAGGCAGCAGTTCCAGCTGATGCTGCAGGAAAATGTGGTGCAGAAACTCACTCGTTGTGCTCTTGCGGTCTAACATCATGAGCGGATAGGTGCCAAGCTCCGAGAAAGGAACGATGCGGTCCGCCAGATCAAAATATGCCGGATTGGCGACGAACACATCCGAGAAAGAGCCAACCGTTTTCTGAATATAGGAAGGATTCAGATGCGGGTTTGGAAAATTTGTGATAATCAGATCTACCCGGCGCTGCTCTAACAGGTCTACACAGCCCATCGAGCTGGCATTGGTGATTTTAATCGGAACATCCGGGAATTTCCGATGGAATTTCTGCAGATACGGTAGCAGAAAATAGCGGCAGATCGTGTCGCTGGCACCGATATGCAGCTGTCCTAAACCAAGAGAGCCGGATTCTAAAAGCTGGCTTTCGCCGCGTGAGATCAGATTCATGGCAGGTTCCACATGTTTCAGAAGCAGAGCACCGGCAGGAGTCAGCTGCACTTTTTTTGTGCTGCGGATAAAAAGCGGCTGTCCCAGCTTGCGCTCTAATGTTTTGATAGACTGGCTTACCGCTGACTGGGAGATAAAAAGCTTCTTACTTGCATCCGAAAATGAGAGAGAGCTTGCAACATAATAGAAAACCTTGTATAATTCATAATTGATATCCATCGATCATATCCTCAGTAGTATAGTATAGTATAGGATATATTATATACCTTTCACAAAGGAGAGAAAAGGAGATTATCATGAAAAAGGGAATTTTGAAAACCTTATGCGGATTGATGGCGGCACTCATGCTGCTTGTGTTCGCAGGAACACCCGTTACAACTCAGGCAGCAAAACTGCCATATTACATTAAAATCAATCGTCAGCAGAACTGTGTGACCGTATATGCACTTGATTCCAAAGGCAAATATACCAAACCGGTCAAAGCATTTGCCTGCTCTGTCGGTGTCAACAATGCCACCCCGACAGGAACATTTTCGATTCCGGCAAAATACCGCTGGCATACACTTATGGGCGGTGTGTACGGACAGTATTGCAGCCGTATTCACGGTGGTGTGCTGTTCCACTCTGTGTTTTACAGTTCACAGGATCCGAGCAGGCTGGCATACAATTCTTATAACCGTCTGGGACAGACGGCATCCCACGGATGTGTCCGTCTGAATGTGGAAGATGCCAAGTGGATCTATGACAACTGCCCGGTAGGAACCAAAGTAACCATCTATGACAGCAAAGATCCGGGACCACTCGGAAAGCCAACTCCGGTCCGCATCGATGTAAACAGCCCATACCGCGGATGGGATCCGACCGATCCGGATCCGAGAAATCCATGGCTGAAACTCCGTCCGACGATTAAGGGAATCAAGAATAAAACCATCGAGAGAACAAACAGCAAAGTAGATCTGAAAAAGGGTGTGAAAGCTACCGATTACAGAGGTAAGACACTTAAATTTACCGTTTCCGGAAAAGTCAATGCGGCAAAGACCGGAAAATATAAGATTACATACACCGCAAAAGATGCCAAAGGAAACAAGACCCAAAAGAGCATCGTAATTACCGTAAAAGATACGAAAGCACCATCCATCAGCCTGAAGCGAAAGACACTGACCTACAATAAAGCCGTTTCCAAAGAAAAACTGGTTTCTGCAATTAAGGCAGATGTAGTGGCAAAAGATCTGGGCAAAAAACTTGCGTCAAAATATGTTTTCGTGGATGCCAGAGAAGCACATAAGGCAGTTACCGCTATGGAAAGAGGAACCTATGGAACTTATAGCGTGACCGTATATGTCAAAGATACGGCAGGAAATAAATCCAGAAAGCTGAAAGTAAAGATTAATTTTGTAAATCCAAACCCGGGTACCGATCAGCCGGATCAGCCGGAACCGGACACTCCGGGCGTTGTAACGGACAGTGCAATTACCGTACAGTAATTTCATAAGAACAGGTAATAGATATCGTAAGCGATATTAATTTTACTTAATTGTCAACCCATGATACAATAACATAAAGATCAATAGAATGCCCCCAAATGCAGGGGGCATTCCGTTTCGCAAAAGAAGGAGGTAAATCCAATGGGCAATGTACGTCGTGTGTACGTAGAAAAGAAACCGGATTTTGCCGTAAAGGCAAAAGAATTAAAACATGAGGTAAAGCATTATCTCGGAATCGCTGCAGATCAGGTGCGTGTTCTGATCCGTTATGATGTGGAAAATGTATCGGATGCCACTTACCAGAAGGCATTGCAGACGGTATTTTCCGAGCCGCCAGTGGATGATATTTATGAGGAGAACTTTGACGCAGAAGGCGGAAACGTATTTTCCGTAGAATTCCTGCCGGGACAGTTCGACCAGAGAGCGGATTCCGCAGAGCAGTGCGTGAAGCTTTTAAATGAGGATGAGGAGCCGATCATCCGCAGCGCGACGACCTATGTGATCAAGGGTGACATCACAGAGGATGAGTTAGAGGCGATCAAAAAGTATTGTATCAATCCGGTAGATTCCCGTGAGACCGGTATGGACAAGCCGGATACCCTCGTACAGAATTTCGATGAGCCGGCAGACGTGGCAGTTTTCGACGGATTTATCGACATGGCAGAAGCACAGCTGAAGGAACTGTACAGCTCTTTAAATCTTGCCATGACCTTTAAGGATTTCTTACATATCCAGAATTACTTCAAAAATACAGAGAAGCGGAATCCGTCCGTGACAGAGATCCGCGTGCTTGATACTTACTGGAGTGACCATTGCCGTCATACCACCTTCTCGACAGAACTGAAAAATGTAAAGTTTGATGAAGGATTTTACCAGGCACCAATCAAAAAGACTTACGAAGAATATCTGGATACCCACAAGAAACTGTATGCGGGACGCGATGACAAGTTTGTCTGCCTGATGGATCTGGCACTGCTTGCCATGAAACGTCTGAAAAAAGAAGGAAAACTTGCAGATCAGGAAGAATCTGACGAGATCAATGCATGTTCCATCGTGGTACCGGTGGAAGTAGATGGAAAGACAGAGGAGTGGCTTGTAAACTTTAAGAACGAGACACACAACCATCCGACCGAGATTGAGCCGTTCGGTGGTGCTGCTACCTGTTTAGGCGGAGCCATCCGTGATCCGCTTTCCGGAAGAACTTATGTGTATCAGGCAATGCGTGTAACCGGAGCCGCGGATCCGACTGTATCCGTAAAAGATACGATTGAGGGTAAGCTGCCACAGAAGAAGATCGTGCGCGAGGCAGCCAGAGGTTACAGCTCTTATGGAAACCAGATCGGACTGGCAACCGGATATGTCAAAGAAGTTTACCATCCGGATTATGTAGCAAAACGTATGGAGATCGGTGCTGTCATGGGTGCCGCACCGAGACGTGCCGTACAGAGACTGACCTCTGATCCGGGAGATAAGATTATCCTTCTGGGCGGACGTACCGGACGTGACGGTATCGGTGGAGCAACCGGATCTTCCAAGGCACATAACACACAGTCTACATCTGTATGTGGTGCCGAGGTACAGAAAGGTAATGCACCGACTGAGCGTAAACTGCAGCGCCTGTTCCGCAGAGAAGAAGTCAGCCATATTATCAAAAAATGTAACGATTTCGGTGCCGGCGGTGTATCGGTAGCCATCGGTGAGCTTGCAGACGGACTGCGCGTGAATCTGGATAAAGTACCGAAGAAATATGCTGGTCTGGATGGAACGGAGATTGCAATCTCCGAGTCCCAGGAGCGTATGGCAGTGGTTGTCGCTCCGCAGGATGTCGAGCAGTTCCTTGCTTATGCAAAAGAAGAAAACCTTGAAGCAACCGAGGTGGCAGTTGTTACCGAGGAGCCGAGACTGATCTTAGAGTGGAGAGGAAAAGACATTGTCAATATTTCCCGTGCATTCCTCGATACCAACGGTGCGCATCAGGAAGCAGATGTCGAAGTCGAGATGCCAAAAGAGGAAGACAACTTCTTTAAAAAGATCGAACTTCCGAAAGTTGCAGATGCATTACAGAAAAACGACAACAAATCAGCATGGCTTGCCATGCTTGCGGATCTTAATGTATGTTCCCAGAAGGGACTTGTCGAGATGTTTGACGGTTCCATCGGTGCGGGAAGTGTCTACATGCCATACGGCGGCCGCTATCAGCTGACCGAGACACAGAGCATGGTTGCCAAACTTCCGGTTCTGAAAGGAAAATGCGATACCGTAACCATGATGTCCTACGGATTTGATCCGTACTTATCCTCCTGGAGTCCATACCACGGATCGGTATATGCCGTACTGGAATCCCTTTCCCATATCGTGACCGCCGGTGGTGACTACAAGAAAGTACGCTTCACCTTCCAGGAGTATTTCCGCAGAATGAGTGAAGATCCAAAGAGATGGAGTCAGCCGTTTGCAGCACTGCTCGGTGCATTTGATGCACAGATCGGTTTTGGTCTGCCGTCCATCGGTGGAAAAGATTCCATGTCCGGAACCTTTAACGATATTGACGTGCCTCCGACACTGGTTTCTTTTGCAGTCGATGTGGCAAGAGAAAAAGACGTGATCACACCAGAACTGAAAGAAGCAGGAGATAAGCTGGTACTCTTTACGATCGAAAAGAACGCGTATGATCTGCCGGTATATGAACAGGTGATGAAACTGTATGACAAGATTCATGAGCTGATCGGCAAGGGTGCAATCCGCAGTGCCTATGCACTGGACGGAAAAGGTCTGGCAGCAGCAGTCAGCAAGATGGCATTCGGTAACAAATTAGGTGTAACCATCGCCGATGATGTGACTGCAGAAACCTTATTTGCACCGGGATTCGGTAATATCGTAGCAGAAGTAAAAGAAGAGTTTCTTCCTATTATAAAAGAAGCATCCGCAATCGTTATCGGAGAAGTGAACGACGCACAGAAATTCGTATACAAAGACATGGCTCTTTCCATGGATGAAGCACTCGATGCATGGCAGGGAACACTCGAGCGTGTATTCCCAACCCGCGCAACCGAGGATAAAGAAAAAGTACAGAGTGACGTATACGATACAAAGAACATCTATGTATGCAGAAACAAAGTCGCAAAGCCGACCGTATTCATTCCGGTATTCCCTGGAACAAACTGTGAGTACGACAGTGCGAAAGCGTTTGAGCGTGCAGGTGCCAATACAATTGTAAAAGTATTCAAGAATCTGAGTGCAGCAGACATCCGTGATTCTGTCGATGAATTTGTCAAGGCAATCGATCAGTCACAGATCATCATGTTCCCGGGCGGCTTTTCCGCAGGAGATGAACCGGAAGGATCTGCAAAGTTCTTTGCAACGGCATTCCGGAATGCAAAGATGACCGAGGCAGTAAGCAGACTGCTGTCAGAACGTGACGGACTGGCACTTGGTATCTGCAACGGATTCCAGGCACTGATCAAACTGGGACTTGTTCCTTACGGACAGATTCAGGCACAGAGTGCGGATTCCCCGACACTGACCTACAACACCATCAACCGCCACATCAGCAAGATGGTATATACCAAGGTTGTGACAAACAAATCCCCATGGCTGCAGCAGGCAAAGCTTGGTGCAACATACTGCAACCCGGCATCCCATGGAGAGGGACGTTTCGTAGCTCCGAAGGAATGGCTGGACAAGCTTTTTGCAAACGGACAGGTTGCCACCCAGTATGTCAATGAAGCCGGCGAGCCAACCATGGATGAAGAGTGGAATGTCAATGGTTCGTACATGGCAATCGAGGGTATCACCAGTCCGGATGGACGTGTACTCGGAAAGATGGCACACAGCGAGCGCCGCGGTGAGGCCGTTGCCATGAACATCTACGGAGAGCAGGATATGAAGATCTTCGAATCCGGAGTTGCTTACTTTAAATAGAATTGTTTATCTTCACGCGTAGTTTCACTCGAACTACGCGTGAAATAGTTTTAATAATAGAAAAAAGTGAAAAAACTCTTAAATGCTTAAGAAAATATTAAAGAATTTTTTCAATAAAATGTAATTTTGGTGTTGCAAAGATACAATACTTGGTGTATGATTGTCACGTAGAGTAGTTAAAAGAGTACTATAAATAGTACGACAAGTGATGAACTACTATCGAGGCTATGGAAACTGGAACTTGTTCCAGACAGACCTTACAATTACAGATACATATTAGAAATATAAGTCATCGGAACCTCAGCTTGCTGATCTTGATGCTGGACAATCAACGTTGATATCACACTCTACGCCGACGCCTGATGTACGAAAGTTTCTGGTCATTTATGATTTGTGTGTCTGTAGATGAAACTGACGATGGACTTAACAGTAAGACCGAGGAATGTCAGTGGAGGCAATTAGCGAGAACATTGGATTGGAAAAATCGTCCGCAGCGGTTTGGAAGAGAAGATGAAGGAACTTAAACGTGCAGGGTTAAACGAGTAGATGAGATGGAAGTTAGTCAAAAAGAAAGAGAGGAAAAAACATGAAATCAAGCAAAAAAGTGTTAGCTTTTGCTCTCGCTGCAGCTATGGTTGTAACAGCAGTTCCTGCTACAAACGCACAGGCAGCTTCTACAGCAAAGCTTAGCGCAACAAAAGCCACAGTTTATTCTGAGGGCTACAAGACAGTTACAGTTAAAACTCCAAAGTCTTGGAAGTCTGTTAAAGTAACTGCAACAAGCAACAAGAAGTCTGTTGCAAAAGTTAAGAAGACAGCAGCAAAGAAGATCAAGGTTACAGGTGTTAAGCCAGGTACCGCTAAAGTTACGGTTAAGGTAACTTACAAGACTTCTACAAAGAAGAGTGCTAAGGCAAAGACAAAGAAACTTACTTACACACTGAAAGTTGCTAAAGTAGGCGTTGCTTTATCTGGAGATTCAGTAGTAGCTATTGGAAACACAACTAAGTTAACAAATACTAAGAAAAATTCTTCAAGAGCTAAGATTACTTACACATCAAGCGATGATTCTATTGCAACAGTAGCAGCTGACGGTACAGTAACTGGTGTTAAGGCTGGTAAGGCAACAATCACAGCTAAGATTACAGTTGGTAAGGATTCTGCCACAACTACTAAGGATGTAGAAGTTAAGAACTATGTTCTTTCTACAGTAGCACAGAACAAGTTAACAGAGCTTACAGCTACTGTTACTGGCGATACAAAGAACCTTAAGGCTTCTGATTTCACAGTAAAGAGTGAAGCAACAAACGTTGTTTACCCGGTATCTAAGGTAACAGTTGATTCTAAGGACGCTTCTAAGGTTACATTAACTCTGTTCAGTGAGTTAAAGGATGCAGCTACATATGATGTGACTCTTGATGGAATCACGAAAACATTCGTAGCTTCTGACGGAAAGGTTACTTCTATCGCACTTGATAAAGCTACAATCCCATATGCTACTGAGACAGAAGTTAAGTTAGTATCTAAGGATGCTAATGGTGTTGTTGTAAAAGAGCTTAAGTATGGCGAAACTGATGCTAGCTATGATTTTACAATCAATACAAACGGAAACGGTTATACAAACGGTTCTAAGTTATACTTAAATAAAGTTGGCGATACAGCTACAGCTGAGATCACATACAAGACAGGTAAGTATGACCAGAATGGTAAGCCAGAAGGAAATATTGGACCAAACAAGGTGACAATTACTGCTGCAGATCAGTCAGCTATCAATGATTTCAAAGTAAGAATTGATGGCGCAAACAAGAAGTTTGATAAGGCAAAAGATACTAATAAGATTGCTGCCGGAGAAACTGGAAAAGTTGCATACTTTATGATCAAGGATGCAACAGGAACAGAGGTTTCTAAGTATGATTATACTGTAGAATCTTCTGACAAGACAGTTTTAATGCTTGCAAGCAATACTATCTCAAACAAGAGTGTTGGTCTTACTCCTATTAAACAGGGTACAGCATACATCTTATTCAAAGATAAGGATGGCAAAATTGTAAACTCTGTAGCAATTGATGTTACTGCTGGTAGAGAAGCTGCTACTCTTGAATTAGATAAGTATAGCGTAGATGCTTCTACATCAAGTACTGTAGCTGCTAAGACAGTAAGCGTTAAGGTAAAGGATCAGTATGGTGATGAAGTAGCTGCAAGCAATTATTCAAATGTACATGTATCTTATTTAAGTGGTCCTGTAGCTGAAAAAGATCTTCGTGCTAATACTGTAGCATTTGATGCAAACAAGAAAGCAGTTGTTGTTACAGGTTCAGCATTTGATGCTTCTAAAACAGGAGCCTATGTATACAAGGTTGCTTATACAAAGGATAATAAGGAAATTGTAGCTAAGACTCTTACTGTTAATGTTCAGAAACCTGGTTCTGCAGTTGATTCATATCGCCTTGATCTTGACAAATCTTCTGTAGATGTTAAAGTTGATAATGATAATAAAGATAGCAAAATCATTACTGCTCAGTTAATGGGACGTTCAAACAATGTTGATTTGAAAGCAGTACAGGATGTAACTTATACTGTAAAGAAATCTGATGGAACAGTTGTTTTTGGTAATGACAATGGAAAGGTTGTTACAGGAGCAGCATTTGGTGTAGATGCAGCATATGCTACTACTACCGTTAAAGGTACTGATTTAAATATCAAACTTGTAGATGTATCTAACGGAGTAGCTACAAAGAATCTTGGAGCTGGTACTTATACTGTAACTGCTACATGCAAAGATGCAAAGAATAATGACGTAACTATTACTTCCAGCTTTACAGTAACAGATACTCAGACTAAGGCATCTGCTGAGGTTAAGTATAATTCTGTTGAGCCTACTACAAACACTGTTGAAGCTGCTTTAAAAGCTGCTTTAGTTGTAACTTATGGAGATGATGTTTATAGTAATGCAAAAGATGCTCCAGAAGGTGCTAATCCATTAGTAATTTCTAAGGTTGAAGGAAAACTTAACAATGGTGCTGAGTTTAAGACAATGGATACTGCTGTTAAGGGTCATGATTTCAATGTTTCTAAACTGGTAGTTACTGTATCAGTAGCAGATAACATCAAAATGGATGTTGAAGTTGCCGTATCTGGTGTTATTACAGCAAAATAATATAGAAATTATTTGATCTAAGTTATTATAACATCTGTGAAATATTAAATAGTAAAATATAGCTCTCTGCCAATTGGGTGGAGAGCTATATTTCTGTGATAAAAAAGAGGTTGCCGAAGCAACCTCTTTAATAGACTCAATTACTTGAATGAAATTACATATGGATTAGAAGAAATATCCTTTGTAATGTCAACCTTATAAGCACCTGAATCAACTGTAAATGTGATCTTCTTGATTGTTACAGACTTAACACTGCTAGAAATCGCGATGTTATCCTTGTCAAGTTTAGCACCTGTATTAGTAATACCCTCTACAGATACAATTGACATATTCTCATCATCTACTCCATAAGTATGATCACCATATACAAGCTTAACTGCAGCTTTTACAAGAGCTTCTGAATCGCTAACACGATCAATTGAATCTTTTTCAAGACTCATATCACCTGTTGGCTGTGTATCCTTAACAGTAAATGTAGTAGTGAATGTCTTTGTAACCCACTTAGTAGAATCTCTTTCTGTCTTCTTACCAGTCTTAACAGTTGCTGTGATCTTGTAAGTACCAGCACCAAAGTTCTTTTCAGCAGTAAATGCGGAAAAAGAAACTGTTTGTACTGTCATTGTATTACGACCCATAGTGATATCACATCCTGTGTTAGCAGACACATCTTTTCCATCCTTATCTTCTAACTTATATGTAATAGACTTAACCTCTGTTGTATCGTCTTTAAGTTCTGTTCCTCTAGAAAGAGTCTGATTTGCGACACCATTGATCATCTGATTTACACTGGCAGTGATAACATAATCAGCTGGAGTATTATGATCATTATCTACAAGGTTATCAATTTCTGTTTTATTTACGTCTAAAGCAAAAGACTCAGTTCCCTGAGAAGGATTTTTAGGCTGCTGAATTGTAATTGTTACAACTCTTGCACAAACTTCTTTTCCATCTTTCATGTATGCAATCTTATACTGATATGTTCCTTCTGGAATAGTAACAGTACGATCCCATGCATAGAAGTTAACTTTAATTTTGTTTGATGCTGTAGCAGAATCAATATCAAAGAATACACCATCACCAGAATCTGTAATATCAGATGCTTTTACATTCTTCGCAGTTGTGCTAAGGCAAGTAACTTTCAGAGATGAACTAGCAACTTTGATATCTTTTGCATACTGATCCTTGAAAGATGCAGTTACAGTTACGTCCTGCTGTAATGCAGCAGAATTTGAAAGTGTAGCAGATGTTTTATCAACATCCATTGTTGCAACTTCTCTCTTAGCAACAACAGTAATTGCTACAGAGCTTACAATCTTATCATCTTTTTTAATTAAAATATAAGCAGTACCAGCCTTTACAGGTGTAACAACCACTTTCTTATCACTATCGAGAGTTGTATCGCCAAGCATTAAGACACTCTTATCACTGGACTCTACTGTATAATCATAGTAATTAGAAATTTCATTTCCGTCAGCATCTTTGATCTGGAAATATGCATATTTTACTGTAGCATCATCAACAGCAAGCTGTGCGTTTGCATCAATTTTGTCAAACTTCTTTGCTGTTAACTCAGATACCTTTACATTAAAATTATTAACAGCAGTTTGATCTACAGCTGTAATTGTAAGTTTTCCAGATGTAATGTTTCCTTCTGGCTTACCATCAGTACCATATTTTCCAGACTTGTAAGTAACCTCTGCTGTAGCAGCGTCACCAATCTTATTTAAGTATAACTTAGAACCGTTTACATAACCATTGTTTGTTGTAAGAGAGAAGTCATACTTGGAAGCATCCTGTGATCCATAAGCAGACTCATCAAGAACAACACCATTAGCATCCTTAGAAACTAATTTGATCTCTGTCTCGGTTGCAACCGGAACAGTGAGTTTATTAACGTTTACAGATGCAACTTTTCCATTGGATACAGGAACCTGCTTTGTTGTTCCGTCAAGAGTTACATCATATGTCTTTCCATCTGTTAATCCAGCAAATGTTGTGAATGTAACCTTTGTTGCATCCTTGCTGTCTACAGATACAGACTTAACAGGAACGACAACATTGTTCTCTGTATTCTTAACTGTAATCTCAGAAGCTTTGATCTCTTTTGTAGCACCTGTGATAGATGTCTCAAAAGTATCAGCCTTAGTCTGTGCTACAGACTTAAGAACGTATTTCTTTACTTCTACTTCCTGAGTAGTTGTAGCTGAATCCTTACCAACTGTAATCTTAGCTGTGATTGTTGCCTTACCAGCCTTAACACCAGTTACTGTACCGTCAGCTGCTACTGTTGCAATAGAATCATCGCTTGATGTGTAAGTAATCTTAGCTCTTGAAGAATTTTTCTTAGTATTTGTTAACTTAGTTGTGCTTCCAATAGCTACTACTGAATCTCCAGATAAAGCAACGCCTACCTTAGCAACTTTCAGTGTGTAAGTAAGTTTCTTTGTCTTAGCCTTAGCACTCTTCTTTGTAGAAGTCTTGTAAGTTACCTTAACCGGAAATACGCATGGTATTTTCTGCGGAAGTGTTGGAAATACTGGATTTACAAATGGTTTTTAGGCGAAATTATCGCTACAAGTAACACACAATTAACACATAAGATACAGGCAAGTGACAAATTGTTTCAGTTGTAATCCTTGTGCCATATGCTATAATGAAAGTGAAAAAGATATAACAAAGGTTGAAAATAATTCTCAGAGACCTTTGATAAAATTGATTCAAATTTTATTTTTATATCATTAGGATTAAAAAACAGCATAGTAAACAGATGATTAAATATATCTTTATCGTTAGTAATGGTAACTTTAACAACAGTTTGCTGATCATCTGCAGAAATGATGCAGCAATCGTGTTTGTGTTTGGAAATATCACTTCCAATAAAGTACAGGGATATAGAGATTGGATTCCTAAAATTATATTTAACACTATTATCTTCCACAGAAAATTCAGCTTTGTAATCACGTAAGTAAAAATGTCAATCGTCAACAAACTAATTACCAGTAATAGACAAAAAGCTGTAATTTGAGTTACCTTTAAAAAAATAATTTGATTACACGTACAAAATATAAGGATGCTTCGTACATTAAAAATAACTAATTACAAAACAAGGAGAGAAAAGGTTATGGCCAATTATGCGTTTATTGACAAAGAAAGAACTCAAAAGATATATGCAAATGATGATAACATTATGAAATATAAATCTGTTAGATGTTATTGTAAAAATCCTAATTGTAATGCAAAAATGTTTATATATATGCCAGAGCATAAAAATTCAGCTTATTTTAAAGCATCGGGAAAACCAGGCCATCAGGGTGCATGTGGTTTATCACCATATCATTTTTCGAAAGTAAATTATGTTGAGGAGGAATTTATTTTTCCACAAGGATTGTTTTCTTTACTAAATGATAATGGAAAACATAAAGGTGGAATCGGAGGAACCCATAGGGGACAGTCTGGAGAAGTTGAAAACAGAGCTCTACGTGGACTAAAAGAAGTCTATACTATGTTAACAAATACAGATATCGATGATACTTATAATAATTATCTCATAAGAGATATGATAGCGGATGAAAGAACATATTCATACTATAGCAATGGTATTATAGGATACAAGGTTGTTGAATGCAATTTTTTTAAATATTTAGATGAAGGTCTTACTATAACAATGAATTATCCTCCATTTCCTAATCAAAAAAATCACTTGGAATTATGGTTTGACAATAAAGAATTATATCAAAAAATGAAACCAAGAATTAAAGGAAAAAAACATGATGGTATAGTTGTTGTTTTCGGTGAATGGGAAATAAATACAATGGATACTATTAACTATGTAAATATAACATCCGAAAATCAAATAGCTATTATAAAGAAAGAATCATAGGATGTTAAAATTTAAGAATATCTAATTTATATGAAAAATGACTTGTCATTTCTGATTGACAAAACATTGAGCCTTTACGAACATCAGAGTTCCTATAACC
>ERZ1034691.1141-NODE-1141-length-18153-cov-13.664604_pt1 | contig 18153 bp, 15 predicted proteins | sample MGYA00520638_ERZ1034691 | MGnify/ENA primary metagenome ERZ1034691 (study PRJEB33766, sample SAMN09781763) | gut metagenome | biome: gut microbiome | host: Homo sapiens | place: Madagascar | study: EMG produced TPA metagenomics assembly of the PRJNA485056 data...
CTTACGGCGAGGAGTTCTTCCTGGAGACAACCAAGTACAATCCTCACTCTCCATACTCAGCATCTAAGGCAAGCTCAGATCACTTTGTCCGTGCTTTCCACGATACATACGGTATGCCTACCATCGTGACCAACTGCTCTAACAACTATGGTCCATACCAGTTCCCAGAAAAGTTGATTCCGTTGTTCATCAACAACATCCGTCATCGCAAGCCATTGCCAGTATATGGTAAGGGTGAGAACGTGCGCGACTGGTTGTATGTAGTAGATCATGCCCGTGCCATCGATATGATTTTCCACAAGGGTAAGATTGCCGAGACTTACAACATCGGCGGTTTCAACGAGTGGAAGAACATCGATATCATCAAGGTGGTTATCAAGACCGTGGATAGATTGCTCGGCAGAAAGGAAGGCGAGGATATGGATCTCATCACTTATGTAACCGACAGAAAGGGTCATGATATGCGTTACGCCATCGACTCTAGAAAGTTGCAGAAGGAATTGGGTTGGGAGCCATCTCTCCAGTTTGAGGAGGGAATCGAGGAGACTGTAAAATGGTATCTCGAGAACCAGAAATGGATGGACAACGTGACCTCTGGTGATTACCAGAAGTACTACGACAACATGTATAAAGATAGATAAAACTTCTGTAAATACTAATATTAATTCCATGTTTAATAATATCCATAGCCATTGAGAAGATAAAAGTTGTAATAGGTTTTAATAAAATGAATATGTATATCGAAAAACTTTTATGTCAGACAATAAAAAAATAGCAAAAAATACATTATTTCTGTATTTTCGTATGTTTATCATCATGGGAGTTTCTCTTTTTACGTCCCGTGTTGTATTGGATAAGTTAGGAGTTACAGATTACAGTTTATATGGAGTCGTTGGTGGTGTGGTTGCAATGTTGTCATTTTTAAATGGAACATTGACCATTGGAACATCAAGATTCTTGACTTATGAGCTAGGACGAGGAGATTACCAAAGGCTATCAGATACCTTTGTAACTGCCTTTTATGTACATTTACTTTTAGCAGGTATTATTCTTTTGTGCATGGAAACTGGTGGGCTTTGGTTTTTGTATCATAAGTTAGTGATACCTCCAGATAGGTTAGATGCTTGCTTTTGGGTGTTTCAGCTTTCTCTTTTAACTACAGTTATAAGTATAACTCAGGTTCCGTATACATCTTTGGTTTCTTCACATGAAAATTTTGATATTTATGCATATATTAGCATATTTGAGGCCTTTGCAAAGTTAGGAATATGTTATATGTTGTTTATAACGAGCTATGACAAATTAATAGTTTATGCAACGCTTATTGCTTTTATCCAAATGTTGGTGGCAATGGCTTATCGGATATATTGTATGAAGCAGTATAATGAAGCACATTTGACACTTACCTTTAATCGCACAGTCTTCAAAGGATTAATAGGCTTCTCTGGATGGAATGTCATGGCTAACTTGACAGAAATGTTGAAGTTGCAAGGTGTGGTTATTATTATTAATATGTTTTTAAGTCCTGTAGTTGTAGCTGCACAAACGATTGCAAATCAAGTGTCTACACAGTTGATGGGGTTTGTTAATAACTTCAGAACGGCTTTTAATCCTCAGATTATTAAATTATATGCAGCTGGAGATTATGATGCCTCTAAAAAGTTAACTTTACAGACTACTGTTATTTGTTTTGACATGGTTTTACTTTTGGCTTTGCCATGTATTTTTACGATGAAGACCATTATGGGTGTATGGTTAGTAGATGTTCCAGAATATGCAGTGCTTTTTACTCAATGCGTATTAGCTTGTAATATTTTGGGAGTTTTTTCTACTTCGTTTTACATTCCAATGATGGCAGCTAACAAAATACGATTTAATTCTGTAGCATCAGTATTTTTAGGTATTTTACAATTTGCAGCACTTTATTTTATACTGCGAGGAGGTGGAGGACCCTTATGGGTTCCTATGGTGTCCATAGTGATGGCTATTGGATTTTCTTATTTCGTGAAACCATATATATTATATAAAGATATTAATTATTCAATAAAAGAATTAACTATTTGTTATTGGAATTGTGCAAAAGTATTGATATCTACATTGGTGATAACAATACCATGTAAGTATGTTTTTGATGATAGCATTTTTCAATCAATAATCATGTTTATAGTGACGATGATAGTTGTAGGCTTTTTTTCTTTTATTTTTATGGAAAAGGAAATTAAAAATAAAGTAATCGAACTTGTTAAAAATAAAATACATCATAAATGAAAAAAATTGCAGTAATTGGGGCTTCTTATTTACAGGAACCTTTAGTTCGCAAAGCAAAAGAAATGGGAATCTATACATTATGCTTTGCTTGGCGTGATGGAGCAGTCTGTGCTGATATCGCAGATGAGTTCTATGATATATCTATTGTAGAGAAAGAACAAATCCTTGAAATTTGTAGAAAAGCTGAAATAGATGGGGTATGTACCATAGCCTCAGATGTTGCAGCACCAACTGTTGCTTATGTAGCAGAGCAAATGGGATTAGTAGGTAATTCTTATGAGTCTGCAGTAAGAGCTAATAATAAATATCTTATGCGTAATGCATTTATGGAAGCAGGAGTACCTTGCCCACAGTATATGTTAGCTATTCCAGAAACATTGCACACCCCTAAGGTGCTTGACGGATTAAGAACTTTTAAATATCCTATAATAGTAAAGCCTTCAGATAGATCAGGTTCACTTGGTGTTACTAAAATATGTACACCTTCTGAATATTATCCTGCTATAGAGTTAGCTATGGATAAATCATTTAAACATGAGGCAATGATTGAGGAATTTATAGAGGGACGAGAAATAAGTGTAGAGTTTATATCTTATAAAGGAAAGCATTATCCATTGCAGATTACAGATAAAGTTACAACTGAAGCTCCGCATTTCGTAGAACTAGAGCATCATCAACCATCAACATTGTCTTCAGATATGTTTGTTAAGATTTACGAAATTACGGAGAAAGCACTTAATGCACTAGGTATAACAAATGGAGCTTCACATTCAGAGTATAAGATAACAAAAGAAGGACGTATTGCTGTAATGGAAATAGGAGGTAGAATGGGTGGCGATTTTATAGGTTCAGATCTTGTAAGACTTTCTACTGGTTATGATTTCGTAAAAGGTGTTATAGAAGTAGCTTTAGGTTCGTTTGAAGAACCTAAAAAAAGATTCAATAAGTTTTCTGGTGTATATTTCCTATGTAAAGAAACAGAGCGATTGAAATCATATTTTGATAATTGGAAAGATAATCCTAATATTGTTGAAGCAGAGATAACTAATCCTATTTTAAAAAATATTGAATGTAGTGCTGATAGAAGCGGATATTTGATATATCAGTCTACTCAAAAAGTTATTTTATAGTAAAGAGTATGGTTAGAATGAAAAAAATTTTAATTATTGGGGCCGGGATTGGACAATATTTTTTAGTTCAGAAAGCACAAAAAATGGGATTATATGTTATTGTGGTTTCTCCTAAAGGAGATTATCCTGCAATAAACATAGCTAACGAACTGTTTGAATGTGATATCTATGATAGAGATTCTATTGTAGAATATGCAAAAAAGAATAACATAGATGCTGTAACTTCAGATCAAAATGATCTAATGATGCCTACTGTTGCATATGTCGCAGAAAAACTTAGTTTGCCAGGTAATACTTATGAGCAAGTTTGTTTTTATTGTAATAAGGAAAAATTTCGAAGTATTTGTGATGAAATTAATAATCCTGTACCAAAATATATTGTTGTTGAAAGTGGATTATTCCCTGAATATTTCGAGCCCCCTTTTCCTTGGATAGTAAAACCTGTCGATTCTCAGAGTAGTATTGGTATATCTACAATTACTAAGAAGGAAGATTATTATAACGCTGTTGAAAATGCTTTGTCTAAGTCAAGATGTAAAAAAGTTATTGTCGAGCAATTTTTTACAGGGAAAGAATATGTGTGTGAGGGGTTTGTTTATAACGGAAAGTACTATAATCTTTCTTTTGGTGATAGAAACTATTTTAAGAATACAGTAGCTCCAATTCCTTCCCAAACAATTTTTCCATCATCGTTGGACATAAATATCCAAAATAGAATAATTCAATGTGAACAGAAATTTACCCAAAAAGTAAATCCTTCTTTTGGAATAATTCACTCAGAATATCTTGTTAATGAACAAGGTGAATTCTGCATAGTAGAAAGTGCAATTCGAGGTGGAGGAGTTTATATCTCATCACATCTTATTCCATTAAGTACAGGTTGCGATATCAATACTTTATTGTTAAAGTGTGCTTTGGGACAACCTTTAATAATAGATGATATATTTAAGGCTTTAGAACATAAAATATCAGCTTATATTTGTTTTACATTGCCTTGTGGTAGAATTACAAAAATCGAAGGTCTTGAAACTCTTAAGCAGCTAAAAAATGTAGTTTTTGCTGATATTCGAGGTATTAGTGAGGGTGATATTACAGAGCCAATGATTACTAAAGGTATGAGAAAAGGTCCAATCATTGTGACTGCAAATACTGATAAAGAATTTCTTGAAGTTATATCCCAAATACATAAAATCTTGAAAATTACGGTTATAACATCAAATGGTTATAAAAATATAATATGGGAATAAAATGCGGGGGCAACAGTTATTGCCTGGGATTTAGCATATAGTAAGAAAGGTTGGCTTGTTATAGAAGGTAATGATGTTGGAGAACCATATCTATTGCAAGCTCCTCTTCAAGTTGGTATGAAATCAGCATTAATAAGATTATTAGATTTATATTTTAGTAAATAACGTTTTAATATTAAATATTATGATTCCATTTAACAAACCATGCCTCACTGGTAAAGAGGCACATTACATGTATCAGGCTGTATTTACAGGCAAATTATCTGGTAACGGTTATTTTACAAAAAAGTGTCAGCATTATTTTGAAGAGCGTTATGGCTTTAAGAAATGTTTGTTGACTACTTCTGGTACCGATGCACTTGAAATGTGTGCAATGTTGTGTGGTTTAAATCCTGGAGATGAGGTTATTGTACCATCATACACTTTTGTTTCTACAGCTTTGGCGTTTCTTCGCGAGGGAGCAAAAGTCATTTTCGCAGATTCTATGCAATGTAATCCTAATTTGGACGCAGAATCCTTAGAGAAATTAATAACACCACGTACACGTGTTATTGCTCCTGTACATTATGCTGGTGTTGCTTGCGATATGGATGCTATTATGGCTGTAGCTGAGAAGCATAATCTTTTGGTTGTGGAAGATGCTGCTCAAGCAATTGACTCTTTTTATAAAGGTAGACCTTTGGGAAGTATTGGGCATTTGGGTGCATTCTCTTTCCATGAAACTAAAAATATTACAGCAGGAGGAGAAGGTGGACTTTTAACTATTAATGATGAACGATTTATTCGTCGTTCTGAAATATTGTGGGAAAAAGGTACTAATCGAGCTGAATTTTTCCGTGGCGCTGTGAATAAATATGGATGGGTGGATATGGGATCTTCATTCTTACCAGCTGAAATTAATGCAGCTTTTTTGTGGGCTCAACTTGAAAATCTTGATGTGATTCAGGCTAAACGTAAGAAACTTTGGGAACAGTATTTTGTAGGTCTTCAGCAATTGGCAGGAAAAGGTTTTATTCGTTTACCTCAAATTCCGGGATATGCAACGAATAATGCTCACATGTTCTATTTCGTATGTCGTAATTTAGAGGAGCGAACAGAGCTTATTAAATATTTGAAAGAACATGAAGTGACAGCTCCTTTCCACTATCTCAGTCTTCATAAGAGTGAGTATTATTTAGAGCATAATGCGGAGCGTCCTGAGCTACCTAATTGTGATATGTATGCTGATTGCCTTGTGCGTATGCCAATGTACTACGAGTTGGAGTTAGAGCAAGTTGATTACATTGTTGAGTTAATTAGAACTTTTTTTGAAAGCAAGTAATTTATATTTCGCAGTATGGGGAATTCTCCATACTGCTATAAAAAAGATATGGCAAAAAATATTGTAGTTTTATCCAATTATGATGAGCATGGTAGAGGGCATGGGTGGTCTCACTATTTGCGTTACAAATCACTTGGATTGAATGCTGATTATATTTGTCTTTTGCGTTCACATTCGGAAACACAAAAATTTATAATTGATGCGTTATCACCCAAAAGTATTAAATATAGGTGGTATAAATGTCTGCGATTTTTAGGAAAATTATTAATGGCTCCTTATCCAGACATGCGATCTTGGTATAAAGGACATGACTATGCTTCTGCTAATGATATATTAAAGCGATTAGAATTTAAGCCAGATTATATTGTGGTATGTACATACCATTTTTTTCTTTCTCCAAAATCTTTTTATAAATTATGGAAAGAAACTGGTGCGACTTTTATTTTCGTTATGACAGATGAAAAAATATTATGTGGAGGTTGTGCTTATCCTTTGAACTGTGAAAATTATAAATTCGGATGTAGAAACTGTCCAAAGTATCCTTATGCAAAGTTTATTCCTCGCTATATTGTAAAACAGAAGGAAAAGTATTTTAGCAAAATACCTTTTCATATTTTAGGATCTCGTTTTGATTTACAAAGAGCAGAGTCTATACCTTATCTTAAAGGCAAAAAAACACATACTTCGGTCAGCGTTCCTGAAATTCCTTTTGTTTTAAAAAAGACAGAAGCACGTAAAAAAATTGGAGTCGATAAGGATCATTTCGTGATGTTGTGTGGAGCTGTTGGAGTAGATAATCCTGTAAAAGGATTTAATGAAATGTATGAGAGTTTAAAGGTCTTTTCAAAATTTGTAGATAAAAGAAATGTTACTTTACTGATAGCAGGTAAGAGTGTACCGAATGTAGAATGGCCCAAAAACATTAATGTTGTTCAAACTGGTTTTTTAGATTTAAACGGCTTGTTTTCTGCATATTATGCCTGTGATGTATTTTTGTCTCCTTCTATATTAGACAGTGGACCTTATATGGTTAATTATTCTATAGCTTGTGGGCGCCCTGTAATCTCTTTTGAAATGGGGGTTGCTATAGATTTGGTTATAAATAAGAAAACTGGTTGGCGTGCCGAACTAAAAAATATTGAACAATTTGCAGAGGGTATGAGATTCTTTTACAAATATTCTGATCAACAATTCGAGGAGGTAGACAAGCTATGCAAAGAGCATATTAAATCATTTTCATTGAATCCATGGTATAACTTTATGTTAGATAGCAATGATGAATAGTTTTATTTCCAAAAAGCCAATGTTGATTGTTATTATGTTGATCTTGACAAGTGGGTTGTTTAAGCCTGTTGCTTTACCAGATCAATTTTGTAAAATGATATCAATGTTGTCTTATATTTATCTCTTTGGCTTATATATTCTTTCACCTGCAAAGAATAAGAGCCTTATGAAATATGTTAAATATATTATATGGGCTTTATTCCTAAGTGTATTTTCAGCTTTCGTTTTTCATGAACAATCTCCTTTACTTACATTAAGAATAGAGCGAATATGGTTTGGTATATGTTTCTGTTTCTTCTTATACAAGTATAAATGTTCGGCAGATGATATATACAAAGGATTAATGGTATTTGGATTGATATGGATGGTATTGTATTTCATGTCCGTTTTTGCTTTCCCTACCACATTGTTCCATTCTCCTTATGAAGAGAGTGAGGAATTAACTCAAAGAGGATGGTATCGTATATACATAACAGGTGCGGCTGTTAATCCATTTTTGTTTTACTGGAATTTGCAGAAGTATATAGTGCAAAAGAATAGAAAATATCTATTTTATGCAATTCTCTTTTTAATTATGGTTTTTACAACTTTAAGTCGTTCGCTTATTGTAATTAATACTTTTCTGTTTGTCTTTATTATTATTAAGGATATGAATTGGAGACGCAAGATATTGATATTGTCTACTCTTTCAGTTTTGATTTTTTTCTATGTTCCTCAGACAAGTGTTTATAAAGAACTTACAAATATAACAGAAACTCAAGCAGAGCGTAATCGGGAGAGAGATGATGTGCGAGTGGCAGGGTTTAAATATTATTTAAATTATAATAAAGATAATTATGCTCAAATGCTATTTGGAAATGGTTTATATCATCCAGATTCGAATTATGGTAAGGAGATAAGTAACATTATATATCGTTTTGGTATGGTACCTTCTGATGTAGGTCTTGTTGCGTTTTACTTTTATTTTGGTTTAATTGGTTGTATGCTATTTTTGATAGTTTTCATGAAAGTAATTGTTACTTCAAAAAATAAAGAAACTTTTTTTGTTTCGTATTATTTGACATCTGCAATTTTGGGAACCATTATTGGCAATCAATTATTCTCTGCTATGATTTATATATCAATATCTTTGTATTTAATTTATTTTCAAAAAGCAAATAAATATGTTGGACAACTTAGTTAATATATATATAGACTTGTATATAAAAAACTTTTCAAAAAAGAACAGGTGGACCTTTGGGGCAAATCTAATTTCAAAAATTATAAGATTCTTTATTTTGTTTTTTTTGTTGAATTGTTATAAAAAGCCTAAAAAGTCACTTTCAAATGATGATAAAATAATAGTATCGTTAACGACTTTTCCATCCAGAATTAGCAATTTGCGATATACTTTGTTATCTATTTTTCGACAGACGATTCTGCCAGATCGAATAATAGTTAATTTGATAAAATCAGAATGTCCTAATGGTTGGGATGATCTGCCAAATGATTTGATCGAATTTAAAAAAAAAGGTGTTATATTTTGTTTTAGAGATGAAAATTTAAAACCTCATAACAAGTATTATTATACATTTAAAGATTATCCAAACTCCCTGATAATAACAATAGATGATGATTATTATTATAAATCAGATTTAATAGAGAAGTTGATAAATCTTCATCATCATTATCCTGAATCTGTTTGTGCGAATCTTGTAAGAAAAATAGAAATATCAGGAGAAGCATTTTCATCTTATGAAGAATGGGGAATTTATAATAAAAATGTTAGGGGACATGAATTCTTAGCATTAGGTTTTGGAGGCGTTTTATATCCTGCTTCTTTATTTAAAAATAGTATGTTGCTAAATAAAGAGTTATTTAAAGAGTTAAGCTTTGCAACTGATGATTTGTGGCTAAAAGCTATCGAGTTAGTTTCTGATATTCCTGTAGTTTCAGGTTCATTTGATGGTTTCCCATTATCTTTAGAAACAGGTAAGGTAAATGCTTTGTCAGCTACTAATGTCGGTCAAAATAGGAATGATATAAATTGGCTTAAACTTGATGATTATTTTAAGTTACATATTTTGCTGCAAAAAATCAATAATGGCTAAATTATATGGATATTAAACTGGTCATTCTTCAATATTAAAGTTGAACATAATAATAAATAATTTATGAAACAGAAAATAAAAAAAGTTTTTCAGATTCAAGGTGGTTTTAAAAATGAAATGGATAGAAATTCTATTTTCTTTTTGGACTATCATATTCCAAGAAGTTTAAGGGCAATTCTGTTTAGTTTGAATGTGTTATTAACACCTTTTCTAAAGATTGCAATATTTTGTGGAATCAAACGCAAACGTACAAAACAACCTCAGTTTTATCTATCTATTTGTGCGATTTTTAAGGATGAATCACTGAGTCTAAAAGAATGGATTGAATATCATCTTATCGTTGGTGTGCAACACTTTTATTTGTATAATAATAATTCTACAGATAATTATCAAGAAATATTGCTGCCTTATATTGAAAAAGGTATTGTTGATTTAGTAAATTGGCCTTTGCATCCTGCTGGTCAATTGCCTGCTTATCGTGAATGTTTTGCTAAACATAAGGATGATTCTCAATGGATTGCTTATATTGATTTAGATGAGTATTTATGTCCTTATTATAATAGAGACATGAAAGATTGGTTGAAAAAATATAAAAAATATCCTTCTGTGTTTGTCTATTGGAAAATGATTGGATCATCTGGAAATATTGTTCATGATAAAACAAAATTAATCACTGAGCAATATACGGTGGCATGGGATAGATTATCTGATATTGGAAAAAGTATCTTTAATACCGATTTTGACTATTATCGTATGGAGGCTCCTGACCTTCATGAAATTCCAGGATGTGTCTCTGTCTTGGGGAAACGCATTAAGGTTCCTCCAGTAAATGAATTTAAAAAATTTGTTTATTTGAAGTCTAATCCGATAGGTCTGTTCCATTCCAAAAATGATTTTACCATACAGATAAACCATTATTTTTCTAAATCTATGCAGGAATATGTGGAGAATAAAACGCGTCGTGGTCCTGGTACTTCGGTTGGGGAAAATGCTAAAAAATTACGTTCGCTTAATGCTTATTTCTCTCAGCAGACTAATTGTAGAGTTCCTGATTATAGTATTTTTAGATTTATGGATTCACTGAAAATCAAAATGGGTAAAACTACATTTATTAATGATAAACTAGCACAGATGGGGTTTAATTATGATGCGAATAAAAATGAAATTTAAAGATACATGGAGACTTGTAAAGGAGGATTATAATGCATTACCTCAAAAAAGAGCCAATATGTTTTTTACTTATATTACCAGTGGTTCTTTTAAATTGGCATTTTGCTTTAGAATGATCTCATGGTTATCAAGTAAAAACAATATAATACTGAGATTTATTTGTCTTCCATTTTTGTTTTACTATAAGCATATAGAATATTTAACGGGGGCTTGGATTCCTTTGAATACGAAAATTCGGGGGGGGGTGTTTTCTTGCTCATACAAATGGAATTGTTATTGTTAAGGATTCGGTAATAGGTAAACATGTTTGGATATATCAGCAGGTAACCATTGGAGCAGCTTATGGAAAAGGCTCTCCTACTATTGGTGACCATTGTATATTATTTGCCGGTTCAAAGGTAATAGGAAAGGTCTGTTTAGGAAACAATGTGATAGTTGGTGCTAATTGCGTGGTTACCAAAGATGTTCCAGACAACGCTGTTGTTGTTGGCAATCCAGCTAGAATTATCAATTTTAATGGTGAGGAAATTTCGAGAATGTATGGAACATATAGATATTGAAAATTATGAAGCATAAAATATATATAGACAATCTGAGAGGTTTGGCCATCTTTGTTGTAGTCATGGGCCATTGTTGTGGGTTTTGCTTAGTTGAATTGCTTTTTTATACCGAATTCTAACATTCTTATTTATTTTGCATTTTCTTCTGTAATAGCATTTTTTGTAATATTGGCTTCTTTTGTTATTATAAGAATAGTTGAGTGTTCTTCATGGATGAATTATTTATTATTTGGAATAAAACGTAAATAATGAAAAAAGATATATTGATTATTTTAGATTCTTTTGAATATAAGCAGAGAGAAAAAGAATTAATTGGGCAATTGGAAGATATCGTCAATCCGCATTTTTTCTACTCTAAGTATGAAAATCGTTTGACGGAACTGTTTCAAAAAACAAAGGTAATGGGTAGTCTATTGACTCATATTACCTATTGGTTAATGTCTTTGAAATATGCATTTAGCTTGTTGAGTAGAAAATACTCAAAGTATTCTTCGATAATTTTTATAAATCCTATTGTTGGTATATTTTATGGTATGTTATCTCGTTTCTTATTCTTTCGAAAAAATGTTGCAATAGGCGGATTTTTATTTGAAATTAAGAAAAAGAAAGCATATTTATTGGCAAGGAAGGCTTTTGTGAATTTTTGCTATAAAAATGTTGACCATATTTTTGTTTATGGCGAAAACGAAGTTGCTTATTATAATGCTCTTTTCCCTAAATTAAAAGGCAAGTTTGAATATGTTAAATATGGACGTGATTTTTTATATCAGGACAAGAAAGAATTTTGTTTTGAAAAACCATATATAGCTAGCGGCGGTCGAAGTAATCGTAACTTTGAATCTCTGTGTTTAGCGATGAATCTTCTTATAAAAGAAAATATGAAGGTTGCTTGTTTGGTAGCAACACGCCCAGAGTGTGTTACTTCTAGTATGGAACTATCACCCGTTAAGTTTCAATATGGTATTACTCTAAATCAGTTTGGTTCGTTCATAGAACATTCTACGGTATTTGTCTTACCTTTGCTTAATACGCAATTATCTGCTGGACATATGGCAATGATGGAAGCTATGGCAAACGAAAAGCCTATTATTGTAACAGATATTCCTGCTATAAGAGATTATGTTTCAGAGAACCACGTAACATTTTATAAGGCTGATGACTCTGAAGATTTAGCTAGTAAGATTTCTTTTGTGTTGAATAATATTCGCTCAAATCAGATTTTAAATAAGGTAAAACAGGCAAAACTATTATATGAGAATGAATACTCTTTCAAAGCTTTATTGAGAAGGATTGTTATGAAAACGATAGCTTAAAATAATGAGACTGATGGATTCTAAAAAGAAACTTGAAGTATTCAACCAGATTCTATTACTTGGTTCCATTTGGGGGCGTATGGATGAAGTGGATTTCCTTAATCAAATTTGGAATCTTCATCTGTTAAACTCGGATGACCCAAGGTATAAGGATGCGTATGGGGATGCCATTCAGCATTTACGTAATAATTCGGATTGGGACGAAGAATATACTTTCTTGACCCGATTCGGATTGCTTAAAGCAACTGATGATACCTTCTATAAATTCTTAAATATGGTGGTTGCACCAGAAGTTAGAGGAAATGAAGAAGAAATTCTTCGCTATGTGAGAGAAATCAATACTGTGCTTGTTGGTACCAACTGTGCTTTAGAGCGTATTGCTACAAGGGATAATTTGCCTGTTTATAATTTTGTACAAAACATTCAAGGTAAATTATGGCCTGAGGATATAGAGAAAAATCGAATTCCTATTTTCTTCACTAACACAGTTGATGAGTATCCTGCTTTTGTATTACGTAGCATCAATTGGGACGATTTTGGCAATAAGACTTCTTTTGAACTTTATTACTATGATGAGAATAGACAAGTTTTTCCTATTGGTAGTGTGAAGATTATGTATGATTTTAAGGAAAAAACTGCTGATGTTCTCCCTGAAAAGTGTTTGCTTTTGTCTGAGCATTTTTGTTCTGTAGGACAAGATCTTTCATACTATAGTGCAATCAAGGATTTGTTCCCACAAAAGTATAAAAGTATTTTGTTTGCTCTTAGAGATGCAGCTTACTTCTCTTCGATTGCTGACATTTATCAACAGACCATTGCATTTCAGAAGTCTTTGCTACGATACAAGTCGGCATTTGAGGCGTATCGAAATGCAGTTTGTATACTTGAAGGGATAGATATTAGTCAGAGATATAATTTTTTTGTGAAATGTGAAATTCCCTACTGTAAAGAGGACTTGGTTCCTGTAAAATTCTTCTTTGGTGACCTTGACAACCAATACAATTTAGATAGGGTGAAGGCGGTTATTGGGGAGAATGGCTCTGGTAAATCTTCTGTACTATATTCATTGGCTAGAGCTATGAATGAAAGTAGAGATGATTGTTATTTAAATCATCATAAACCTGCGTTTTCTAAGACGATAGCCATCTCTTATAGTATCTTTGATAGATTTTACGAGTTGACCTCAAGGTCATCTTATAATTTTATCTATTGTGGATTGCGTAATGACAAAGAAGCTTTATATTCTGATGAAGATATGCAAAGACGATTTCATTTATCTTTGCAGAATATTCAAGATAAAGAACGTGTTGCTGAATATTGGATTACTTTGCAGGAAGTTGTAGAGAAGGAAAAAATGAAAGGTATCATAGGAAGAGATAATAAAATTATTCAAACTAAGTTTGATGAGGCGAAGCGTAAAATGAGTAGCGGGCAAGCAATGATGACCAATATCATCACGGAACTCTATGCTCATATCCGTGAAAATTCCTTGATTCTGTTTGATGAACCGGAAGTGCATTTGCATCCAAATGGTATTACTAAGTTGATTAGTATCATCTATGATATTTGCCAAGAATTTAAATCGGCATGTATTATTGCCACTCATTCTTCTGTAGTCTTGCAAGAATTGTTGGCGAGGAATGTAACGGTGATAGAGCAAGAAACTGATGGTAAATCAGTATTGGTTCGTTCTATGAATACGGAGACTCTTGGTGAAAATCTTACAACAATTACAGAAGATGTGTTTGGACGTGCAGAAATATCCAAGCATTATTGTAATTTGGTAGGGCAATATATTCGTCAAGGATATGATGAAAGTAGTATTTCTGGTATATTGAAGTCAGAAGGATTACCTATGAGTTTAAATCTTTATATGTATATCAGACAACAACTAAAGGAGGTCATAGATAATGATTAATTTTATTCCCTATGATGGTGATTCTTTCAATTTGTATAAGGATGCTGTTGATAGAAAAAGAAATATCGCTGATAAATTAAAATTGCAAAATATCGAGGAGAAAGTTAAAAACTCCTATGATAACTATCAGGCTGCTTTTATCGACAAGAGTGTCCATTCCTTGAATAAGGACGATACTTATTCTATTGAAGAGAAGTTCTTACTGAAAGATTTATATGGCAGTAATCATGAAGTAATCAGAGATATACGGGCATGGATTGATAATCATAACAAAAGAACTTATCTTCGAAAGTGTCCCTACTGTACATTGAATCGTGCTAATAAAACAGAGCATATTCTTCCTAAAGATGGCTATCCCGAATATGCCATAGATGCACTAAATTTGCTTCCTTGTTGTTCTGAATGTAATTCTGCTAAGGGAGTAAAGGTGAAGGATGATAATGGTAATCCTCTCATAATCAATTTCTATTATAATAAGTTACCAAAAGTTCAATATTTGTATGTTCGGTTACTAGAGGATGAAAAAGGTTTCATAGACTTTGAATATTATCTAGATAATCCAGTTCATCAAGTTGATGAACCTATGTTTCAATTAATCCAAAGTCATTTTGAAAAGTTAGGATTAATCGAGAAATATGAGGAGGAAGCAATTGCTAATTATGTTGAGATAGAAAATAGTTTAAAAACTAGTGCTTCAGAGAGTGGTGTGAAGAAGTGCTTGGAAGATTTACAAAGTAATACATTGGAAGATGCCAAGGAATATGGAAGAAACCATTGGAAAGTAATATTAAAGCTAGCGTTGGCAGATTCCGAATGGTATGCAAATTATTTAACAAAACAAATAAAGAAAGAGTCGTTATGACAACTAATATCATTGTTTTTAGAAGGAGCCGGTTTCATAGGCTTCACTGATTAAATGTTTGGGCTTTGTAGCTGATATTGAACTTAAAAAACTCTATTGCAGGGCTATGGTCTTTGCTCTACCAAGTATTTATGAAGAAGGAAGTATGATCACATGGAGGCTACTGTTATGAAAACTTATTTTGACCATAGCTTGTAAAAATGGGGGGGATAGTTGACTATAAAAGTGTGTTTATTGGTGAAGATTGATGTTTGGACACACTTGTGACATAATGCATAGTGGTATAAAGTAATGTTTTTACAAGTGGTTGCTCTATGTAAACTCCTTATTTCGATGTAAGAAAGACTCTACATTCTTGTCTATGTGTGCCAATGACTCAAAAGAAATCGTTACAGCCACGCCAATGCCAAAGGTATAGAAACAAGCTTCGGAAGATGGTAAGGTCACATCAAGCGGTATTGGTGTGAAGGTAGTCGGCAAGAATGATTTGTCAAAGTTTGAGCGTTTGAAGAAGGAATTAAAGTAGACATGAAGAATATATATGTGATAAATACTAAAGATTTTGTGAGCAATCCTGATATCATCAGCAAATATTCTGTCGTTGGGGCGGAATCTGTAGTTACAAAAGATATTCCATAATTATGATGTATGGGCATGGAATCCTGTTCGTTTAATAAAGAAAAGAAAATAATATATTACATTATACGTTGGGCTTTTCCCCTTATCGTAGTGGCGGCTTGGTTAGATATGCTAAGGATTTGATGTTAGCACAACAAGATGCCGGGCATTTTGTTGTAGCTTTTTATCCAGGTGGCACATCCCTTATTTGTGGTTTGTGTCATATTCATTTGGATAAAGTATGTGAAGGTATAAAGACTTATGAAATGTCTAACCCTTTGCCTGTGTCTTTGATGTATGGTATTCGGGATATTGAGGCAGAAATAGCCACTCAGAATCTTGATATCCACTCTTTTGTTCTGATGTTGGATAATATAAAGCCAGATGTCTTACACGTTCATACTTTGATGGGCTTGCCTTTGGAATATCTACAGATAGTGCATGACCGAGGAATACGCATCGTCTATACTTCGCATGATTATTTCGGTCTGTGTCCAAAGGTGAATTTTATTAACCAAAATGGTGAGGTCTGTTTGGGAGCTTCGGCTGATAGATGTGCTGTATGTAATGCACACGCTAAGTCTGCAATGTTCTTAAAAGTAAGAAATGCCAAATGGGTGGTACCTTTGAAATCTATAGCAAGGAGGATGAAACGATGAGTAATTATCAGAAGTTGTTGGATTATTACAAGAAGTGTTTTGCCTTGGTGGACTGTTTGCACTTCAATAGTGAAGTGTCCGGAAATGTTTATAAGCGGTATCTTCCATCGTGCAATGGGAAAGTTATCTCTATTACTCATTGTGGTATCAAGGATAATCGCCGGCATAAGCACTTCAAAGACAAAGTCTTGCATATTGGATTTATAGGTAATAGTACACCTTATAAAGGTTTACCTTTGTTGATTTCTACGTTGGAATCTCTTGGTGTGTCTGATTCTTGGGATTTGTCTGTGTGGGGCGGTGGTGTAGGCAAGCATCCATCATTGCCTGTCTTTTATAAAGGGAAGTTTGGTCCTTCTACTATCGCCGATGTATATGATGCCATGGATGTCTTGGTAGTACCTTCTATTTGGAAAGAGACTTTCTCGCTGGTTACGCTCGAAGCCTTGTCGTATGGTGTTCCTGTAATTGTCTCTGACAATGTCGGGGCGCAGGATATAGTCAAGGAGTATAATCCTAGATTTGTGTATCATTCGGAAGATGAGCAGAAATGCTTGTTAAAGGAAATCTTGGAGGATAGAAGCTTGTTGCAAGATTTCAACCAAAAGGTTCTTGATATGCCTTGGAAGCATGGAATGGAGGAGCATGCTAAGGAGGTGATAGAAAAGATTTATAAAATTTAGAATGCATGTAAATGAAAGAGTTGGATGACCTACTACTGTTTTGCGCTGATAGGTACAAGCAGATTGACTGTGTGAACTGCCCACATACAGAAGAGTATTCTTCAACTTGTAGCAATGAATGCTATAATTGCTTGTTCAAAATTCATAGAGTTTCTAATCATGATGTACACTATAGCTGCGAACGCATATTGCATAGATATGTGTTGAAGTTTCAATTGAGATATGCATCGGAGGCTGCAAGATGTTTTTGGCATGTACTGAATGATAAAAAGTCAAATGAACCCTTAAACATTTATTCGCTTGGATGTGGTCCTGCTCCCGAACTTTATGGTTTGTTTGCAATCGCTCGTTATCTTTCTTTTCCTACAGACAGAATAGAGTATAAAGGATTTGATATTGATGGAAAATGGAAAGTGATAAATGATGTGTCGCAGAATTCTTTCAATGGGTTAAAGGTGGCTTTTGAATATACGGACATATTTGACTATATTAATGCCAATCAAGTGCATGTTAATATCTTGACACTCAATTATGTTTTGTCAGATAGTATGAGATACAATAAAGAGGGGACAAATCTACTCCTTGACAATATTTATGGATTGATAGTAAACAATCATGTTGATTATGTTATTATAAACGATATCGCACTTTATTATCTTGATGAGCAACGTAAGTCGGCTTATGCCTGTATGAAGGATTTGGAGAAGAAGCTTACAGACAATCATATAAATGTGGCTTTTGAAAAAAGAAGATATTCAAATCCTTAAGTTGCAGGTGTCGAGTTTTATGGTAAAATGGCTCATTATAATACAAATATGTTTTCCGTGCCTCAAGCTATATTTGCCTACCAGCCATTTCTTATTTGTGATAGCATAGTCTTGATTATAAAGAAACTGTAAGATGATACTAAGCGTTAGCCGTAGAACGGATATTCCTGCATTCTATTCTGATTGGTTTTTCAATAGGATAAAGGCTGGGTATGTGGATGTTCGTAATCCGATGAATATTCATAGGATTAGCAGAATAGATC
>ERZ1034691.1150-NODE-1150-length-18081-cov-16.076279_pt1 | contig 18081 bp, 15 predicted proteins | sample MGYA00520638_ERZ1034691 | MGnify/ENA primary metagenome ERZ1034691 (study PRJEB33766, sample SAMN09781763) | gut metagenome | biome: gut microbiome | host: Homo sapiens | place: Madagascar | study: EMG produced TPA metagenomics assembly of the PRJNA485056 data...
CATTTCTCTTCACCCATGACCATTATATCATGGATAATAGAAAAAGCCCAGCATTAACTGGACTTTTTCGACACTCTGGAGCCAGTGCCACGGGGCACTGGCTTTTGCTTTTGAATGGAGGCTTCGGGTGCTGATCACCGGCGGTCGGATCATCAATCTGGCCTCTATGCTCTCCTTCCTGGGTGGCTTCAATACCACCGCCTACACCGCCAGCAAGCACGCCGTTATGGGCCTGACCCGGGTCATGGCCAGCGAATGGGGCCACCTGGGGATCAACGTAAATGCCATTGCCCCCGATGATCTCAATGCCTTCCACAAAATGCGGGAGGAAGGGTATCTTTCCGATCGGTATCTCCTGTACGGTCACAAATCCCGGTGTGAACTATATGGGAACTATCGCCCGATTAATAAAGGCGTTCAGGCTCTCGCCCCGGGCCTCTGCGTGGGCCTTTACAACATCCTTCTGACCTTTTTCAAGCCGCAACTCAACACGGTCATAATTCGCTGCGTTGTATTTGGCTACGGCCCTCTTCTGTGAATCTCTGATTGCCACAATGCATCCTCCTATTACAATAACTCTTGGTTGGAAGCCCAGCATACGGCTGGGCTCCCTTCTGTCTCTTGCCTAAGCTACAATAAGGGGAGCAACTAGCTGACCATCACTTCCTATAACATCGTTGGCACCATTCCCGGAAGAGACCCGGAGAACATGGGGCGAGTGCCCACTACAATGCCTATTTTACCGGATTCCAGGACGACAGCACCGCCATTGCCATGATGCTGGACCTGATTGACAGCGGATATCAGCCCGAAAAGCCCCTAGTGTTCTGCGCTATGGCAGCAAAGGAGTGCGGTGTCAGCAACACCCGCTACTGTTGCAAGTTTAGCATATCGTGCGATCGTTATGAATTTCCACCGACATTTTTTTCATAGCGGAGCTGACCAACTCCGGGCATAGCTGCTTGTTAACAATCTGCTCTGTGCCGGAAACAATGTCGCGACATGCGCATACATAGCGGAGAAGTTCTTCATCGTCTGCCTCTTCAAGAAGACAGTGGAAAAAAGCGGCTGCGACGGTGTCACGGTAATGGGCATAAATACCGGCGCGATAGCCCGGGTCAGAGTAGCGTCCCAGAATTGCTTGGTTGTCATGGGCATAAACAACTTCTGACTTGCCGTAGCACATTAATACGGCTCCGCCAACTTTGTTAGACAACTGCCGCGCAATGTCCATGGTCAAAACGTCTTGGAGCGGGGGAATCCCTCGCTCATCAAGAATCAACCATGCAATATCCAGGCTTGTGACCAGAGCGTGAAACTGATTCAGGAAATGCATATACCGGGGAACCCGTGTATACTTGGAACAGACTATAAAGATTGGAATTGGTGAATAATTGGAGGAGATATATTGTATCGAGTTCTCCGAAAGACTGTCCTCAATTACAATAGCCAAGGCGTGCCGAAGCTTTGCGCTTTTTCCCTGTAAAAAATCGGGGGTCAAAGACTCCTGAAGCTTCATATTCGCGGAACTTAGGATAATCTCTTTCCGGTCTCGGGAGCTGATCTCCAGGTAGGTCGAACTTTTTTTTGCAGGGATAACCAGGGAATCGCTTACATCAATGCCGTTTTGACGGCATTCCTGCAAAAGCTCTTGCCCTAGAACATCGGATCCGATAGCGCCGATATAAGAAACATTATGCCCAATGCGATGTATATTTTCGGATATGTTTTTTCCAATACCACCAAAATCGATATTCAGTTCGTTATCGTCCAAAGTGGCTACATGGGAAGGATCCCGCAGGAGCGCTTCGTCTATTGTGGTACGATAATCAATACTGGCGGTGCCAATTACATAGATCGTATTGTGGTCTTCAATCAAGTACCCGCGCCCGCGGATAAAGCCCATTTGCATGAGGTGGGAGATGTATACAGAAACGGAGGAACGCGTCAGGTTGAGCATGGCCGCAAGCTCACCCTGAGAAAGCATTGGATTTTCAGTTAGTTTTTCCAGAATCAGCCGTTCGTGTTTAATCATGATTGGCATCCCATCCCTGTTTCTACGAGATATAGTAGCTATATTATAATCGATTTTAATATGTAATGGAAGTACGTCAAAATACACAAAATACTAAAGACATAATTTGGCAATATTACGTCTTTACACAAAATAGAATATAGCATATACTATTAGCAGAACTAAATGCTATATCAAAAAGGGAGAACCAATGAAGAGAATCTCACAAATCCGGATGTATGCCGCAGAGCAGAAGCTACTTCTGCGGATGGGAATCTACTTCCTCGGAACGGTGATTACATGCCTAGGTACAGCGCTGCTGACCTTGAATGGGCTGGGCAGTGACGCAATGAACACGCTCTTTGTAGCGGTGGCGGATGCGTGCAAGATTCCTTCGGGAAATGTGTACACGATTTTTAATTCGTCCATGCTGCTTCTGGGCTTCCTCTTCGCAAAACGATATATGGGCATTGGATCAATCCTGATGATTTTATTCCAAGGCTTTTTTATCAATCATTGGCAGCGATTGCTGCTGGGAGCACCATGGCTGTTTACGGAAGCCTATTGGAAAATTGCCGTTGCGGTGCTCAGTTACTTCTGTAGGTGCTTCGGCGGTGCATTGTCAACGTCGGTTTGCTTGGGAACGGCCGGATTCGAGGCGTGCCTGTTTGCGCTGGCGGATCGGATAAAAGTCGAATATAAATACCTGAAGTTTTTCAGTGAAGCCTTGTTTTTTGGATCGGCCCTGTTTTTGCACAGTGTATATGGAATTATGACGGTTGTGTCCGTTGTGTTCTATGGATATGGTCTAAGCTTCTTTATGATTGGACTGAACCGTACGATTTGGAAGCGACTTGGGATTGCGGATGAACGAAACGAACTTTCCAGAAACCGGCGTGGAAAAATGGCAAACCCATTCAAAAAGCTTATTTCCGCAAAACGCGGTGAATAAGAGGAATGCAGACAGAGCACCTGTATTTCAAAAAAAACGCTCAGGAAAAAAAGGAGATGCATTATGAAAAAACTGATCGCGATTCTGATGACCTTAGCAATGGTTCTTGCACTTGCTGCCTGTGGATCCCAGACACCGGCTGCAACGGCTTCGACAGGGAGCACCTCTGCTGAAGCCGGGAAAACCGAAGTGGAAACGACTGCTGCCAACGGCACCGCCTCCGAAAGCATTATCTACCTTTGCATAAACCTGGGTGACTTGTCCTTTAATGACCTTGGTTGGAAGGGTTGCCAAGATGCTGCCGCAAAGTACGGCTGGAGTGCAGATGTTATTGAACTTGGCAAGGACACGTCTGTTTATGAAAACGCCTTCCTGGACGCCATCGATAGTGGTAAGTACACCATCGTTGTAACCCAGTCCAATTATGGCCTATCTGATCTTTGTATAAAGTATGCGCCGGAATATAAGGACCTGAAGTTTATCTCCTATGATATGGGCGCTTCGACCGATATTTCTTCCATTGATAATATGTTTGGCATTGCGTTTAAGCAGAATGAAGGTTCCTTCCTGGTCGGTGCTTTGGCAGGTAAACTGACCAAGAGTAATAAGGTTGGTATCTTCCTGTTTAACGACGTACCTGTTGGAAATGATTTCGCGACCGGCTATATTGCGGGTGTCCGTCATTCTAATCCGGATGCGGAAATCAGCGTTGCTTATGGCGGTGGCACAGCCGATGCTTCCAAGCTCCAGGAAGTTTCTTCCGCTATGTTCGATAACAACGTGGATGTAATTTATGGTGTCTCTGGTTCTGCTTACCCTGGTCTGGCGAAAGAGGCCACCCGCCGCGGCGGATTTGAAAAGGGTATATACGCAATTGGTGTGGACAGCGATATGTGGACGGTTTACAAAGCCTCCGAAAATGCGGATATTGCGGATGTCATTATTACCTCTATGCAGAAGAAGGTAGATGAATCTGTTGTTTACACTCTGGATCGTCTGGTTGAAGGAACGCTTCCCTTTGGAATTGTAGAAGGCTATGGTATTCTGGAAAACGGTGTTGGCATGGCTGATAACGAGTGGTATAGATCCAACACACCTGCAGACGTGCTAGAGTACATGGACACTCTGGTAGAAGACGTTGTTTCTGGCAAGGTGGAAGTTCCCTCTTACTTTGACTTCGCTGACTATGACGCATTCGCCGCTTGGAGAGATCAGTAAGATGCAAAATTGTTCATGCAGTAATTTGAACCGGTAAAACCAACGGGGAGATAGACCGGCAGGTTTATCTCCCCCCGATTTAAAACAAAGGAGAGGACTGGTTTGGCAGAAGTACTTCGAATGGAGAATATCACCAAGATTTATTCCAACGGTTTTATGGCCAATCGGGATGTAAATCTGGTGATCAATGAAGGCGAGATCCATGCACTGGTGGGTGAAAACGGTGCAGGTAAAACAACACTTATGAAAATCCTGTTCGGCATGGAAAACTTCCAGGGCGGAAGAATCTTGCTGGATGGGAAGGACGCAAATATTTCCAGTCCTCTGGACGCAATTGCCAAAGGTATTGGCATGGTTCACCAGCATTTTATGCAGGTACCTTCTCTATCGGTTGCGGAAAATGTGACGTTGGGTATGGAACCGGCGCACGGACTGGTATTTGATAAAAAAGAAGCAGCCAGAATCACGCAGGATATTTCAGATAAATACCAGCTGAAGGTGGATGCCAAGGAGCGGATTGCCGATATGGGTGTTGGCCTTCGGCAGAAGGTGGAAATTTTGAAGGCTCTGGTTCGAAAGTGCCGAATATTGATCCTGGATGAGCCGACAGCGGTATTAACGCCCCAAGAAACCCAGGAACTGTTTGTGCAGTTGAAGGCAATGAAGCAGGACGGAATTGCAGTCATCTTTATTTCCCATAAGCTGGAAGAGGTGATGTCGCTTTGCGACCGGGTAACTGTCCTTCGGCATGGACATACGGTGGGCAGCGATGTTATCACGGCATTAAATCCTGCGAAAATTTCCAGGATGATGGTCGGTCGTGACGTTGTGCTGGAAATTCAGAAGGAACCACCGGTTCCCAAGGAAAATATTCTGAAGGTAGAAGACCTATATTATGAAAACGCGGAAGGCGTGATGGTGGTAAATGGCGTTTCCTTTGGAATCCGCAGCGGGGAGATTGTCGGAATTGCCGGCGTAGAAGGAAACGGCCAGAATCAGGTGGCGGAGCTAATTGCTGGCATGATTCATTCCCTTAGCGGTACCATATCTATTTGCGGAAAGAAGTCCAATGGAAAAAGCGTTCGGAAGATTCGGGAAATGGGACTGGCCTATATTTCCGAAGATCGTATGGTTTATGGCTGTGCGCCGAATCTGCCCATCCGCGAAAATATTATGGCAGATCGGGTGTATACAAAACAATTCAGAAAATTTGGTGTGTTCCTGGATACAAAGAAAATCAATCAGACAATTGATGGATTGATTCAGGAATTTGAGATTGCCTGTGATGACAGAGGCCAGCCGGTGCGAATGCTCTCCGGAGGAAATATCCAAAAGGTAATCGTAGCCAGAGAGTTTACCAGCGGTGCAAAGCTTATCCTGGCAAATCAGCCGACCCGGGGCATTGATGTCGGAACAACGGAGATGATTCGGAAAACACTGGTGCGTAAATCCAGACATGACGGCGTGGCGACACTCTTGGTATCCTCGGATCTGAATGAAATTTTGGAAGTGTCGGACAGGCTGCTTGTTATGAAAGACGGGAAAATTGTGGCACATTTCCCGGTAGCCGGGAAAGTGACTGCCGATGAGTTGGGAGAATACATGCTTGGTGTGCGACGCATGGAACCGGAAGAAATGGGTGATCTGCTGTGAAAGAAACAAGAAGAATTGAATTTTTATTTGAAATATTCCGAATCTTTGTAGCGCTGATCATTGCGTATGGCGTAACACTGCTGTGCATTATGATCATCAGCGACGATCCGGGGAATGCCGTATACATGTTCGCAGTTGGACCCTTCACTTCAAAACGGCGGTTTGGACAGTTGATCGGAAAATTCATTCCCTATTTGCTGACAGGTACTGGAATGTGTTTTGTCTATGCATCCAACCGGTTTAATCTGATTGGTGAGGGTACCTATTTGATGTCCGGGTGCATGGTGGCTTTTGTGGCCACACAGATTCTGCCGGAAGGGACGCCCCATCTGCTGTTTGTCCTGATTCTAATTTTGGTGGGAGCAGCCACCGGTGCGTTCTTTGGCTCTATTCCCGCAGTTTTGCGTGAGAAAGCAAAAATCAATGAAACAGTTGTTTCTATTATGATGAATTACGCTCTGCTCTACGGTGCTACATATATTGTAAAGACAAAGATGTATGATACGGGCATTACTTATATGGCATCAGAAGCACTACCGGCAGCAGCAAAACTGACGACACTGGTTCGGGGAACGCAAATCCATACGGGGCTGTTCGTGGGCATTCTGGCAGTGATTGTAACGGCTTTAATTTTCTACAAAACTCCGCTTGGCTACAATATTCGAATCTGCGGCTCTAATGCGAAGTTTGCCAAAACCGTGGGCATTGGCATGACGGGAAGCTTGATTTCCGCACAGGTGCTTGGCGCAACGTTGTCCGGAATCGGCGGTACGATCGATATTCTGGGTATCTATGACCGGTATATGTGGACGGGATTAACCAACATGGGCTTCGACGGACTGCTGGTTGCAGTGCTTTCCAAGAAGAATCCGGCATTTGTCCCGTTGGGCGCGTTCTTGCTGGCTTATATGAGAACCGGAGCTGCTATTTTGAACTATACGACAGAGATTCCCATTGAATTTGTGGATATCATGCAGGCAATTATTATCTTGTTGATTGCAGCCGAGCATTTTATGGGTGGATTTAAGGAAAAGCTCATTTTTAATGTTTCCAGGAAGAAAAACAAGGAGGCAGCATGATGAGCATTGACATGATTGTAAAATTCCTGTTTTCCGTAATCCGCGTGTCTACGCCGCTGATTTTTGGCGCGCTGGCAGCATGCATTACAAAAAAAGCGGGCCTTATGAATCTTGCAATCGAAAGTATGATGTTGGCCTCGGCGCTGACGGGTGTGTTGGTCTCCGGCGCAACCCAGAGCCTTGCTTTGGGTATGCTGGCGGGATTTGCTGCCGCGATTGCGATCACCATGATTCTTTCCTATGCCGCATTTGTTTTGAAATGCGATTTGTATTTAACAAGCATTGCTATGAACACAGCATTGGTAGGCGGAACCGTATTTGTAATGTTCCTTGCAACGGGACAAAAGGCAAATACTTCCGGCGATGTTGCCAGCTTGGCGGTACCAAATTTGGATATCCCGGTTTTGAAAGACATTCCCATCCTGGGCAATATTCTATCGGGGCAGAATATTCTGACGTATGTGGCGTTTCTCATGATCTTTGTCGTGTGGTTTTTCCTGTATAAGACAACAATTGGATTGAGAATCCGCTCAGTCGGAGAAAATCCAAATGCGGCGGAGTCTGTGGGCATTTCTCCGAGAAAGATTTATTTCCTGTCCTTCGGCCTATCCGGGTTTATCGCAGCGCTGGGCGGTATGTATATGTCCATGGGCTATCTGACCTGGTTTGCCCGGGATATGATGGCGGGGCGTGGCTTCATCAGTATGTCGGCGATGAATATTGCTTCCGGCGAACCCGGAACAGCGGCATTGGCGGCGCTGATGTTCGGCAGTGCCGACGCGTTGTCGAATTATATGCAGATGGGCAAGCTCCCTTCGGAACTGATTTCCATGTTCCCATATGTATGCACGGTGGTTCTTTTAACTGTAATTTCCTTGGTACGTACGGTTAAGGAAACCGCCGAGAGAAACAAAGCACGAATGAATGAGGTGTAATTATGGCAAGAAAAATTATCTTGGATGTAGATACCGGCTCGGATGATGCTGTAGCAATCATGTCGGCAATTCTTGCGGAGAATATCCAGCTGGAAGCGATTTGCTCGGTAGCCGGCAACAAAGAGCTGGACATGACAACCGAAAATACACTGCGGGTTGTGCAGCTGATGGGCGCGGATGTGCCAGTGTACCGCGGTTGCCCGGAACCACTGGTAAAGTTCCTCTGCCCGGATCGCCTGGAGAAGCAGAGCCGTGGCGACCGTGGAACGATGGTGGACAAGAATGGCAAAGTGCACATGATGCACAGCGATTATCTGGAGATTCCCGCAGCGACGATCCATGAGCAAAAAATTTCCGCACCGGAATTTTATGTACAGTACCTTCGAGAAACCCAGGAGAAAGTGACTCTGGTTGCCGTCGGCCCCCTGACAAATTTGGCGGTAGCGCTTACAATGGATCCGAAAATTACGGAGAAAATTGAAGAAATTGTAATTATGGGCGGCGGCTATAACATTACCAATGTCAGTCCTACGGCAGAGTTCAATATCTGGTATGACCCGGAAGCGGCGCAGCGGGTGCTGCATTGTGGCGCAAAAATTACATTGGTTCCTCTGGACGCGACGCATGCGGCGTGCCTGACGCTGGATGATTGTGATCGCTTTGAAGGGATGGGTACGGTTTCCGGAAAATTTGCGGCGGCATTGTGCCGTCAGAGAATCGAAATGCATACCATGGGTCAGCCGCTGGCCGTACCCAATGCGGCGGCAGTTCATGACGCACTGTGCATTGCCTACCTGATTGATCCGAGTGTGCTGAAAGATGTGCGGCATGTTCACTGTGACGTGGGCTTCCGGGATTTTTGTGAGGGGCAAACCATTCTGGATCCTCGGTATTATACCGAGGAAAAGAATTGCTATTTTGCGTTTGACGGCGATAGATTCAAATTTGCGGACATCCTGTGCGATTTGTTTGCCGGGGACAAGAAAGAGGGGTAGGGCTATGGCAATCAAGGTGATTATGGACGTAGATACTGGCTCGGATGACGCTGTTGCGATTATGACGGCAGCAACGTCTCCGGATATTGATCTTGTTGCGATTTGCACGGTTTGGGGAAATAAAGCGGTTGAAAATACCACAGACAACACCCTGCGGTTGATTGACGCACTGGGGCTGAAGGTGCCGGTGTATAAGGGCTGCGACACGGCGATGGTCAAGTATTTGACAAATGATTTTGTTCCGACGCCGGAACGTAAGCCGGTTATGTATCAGGGCAAACCATTCCAAATGCATGCGGAACATTTGGATTTGCCGGAAGCAAAAAGCAAGCCGGAAGCAATACCTGCTGCCTGCTTCTATGTAGATTACCTGCGTAACACAACGGAAAAAGTAACGTTGGTACCGGTTGGACCGTTGACGAACCTTGGCTTGGCGCTGCGGATTGCACCGGATATCGTGGACAAGATTGACCAGATCGTAATTATGGGCGGCGGAAGCAAGATGACAAACTGCAATCCATGGTCGGAATCCAATATTTGGCACGACCCGGAGGCGGCGCAGATTGTTGCGGAATGCGGCGCAAAAGTTGTGTGGATTCCCTTGGACGCAACCCACGAAGCCTGCATAACCATGGATGACTGCAAACGTTTTGACGAGATCGGGACATTTGCTGCCAATTTCTCGGCGGAGCAGTGCCGTCAGCGGATCATTGTTCACAACGCGCAGCAGCCCTTGCCAGTGCCGGACGCGGCGGCAGTGCACGATGCTTTGTGCATTGCCTATCTGATTGACCCGACGGTCATTACAGACCTGCGCCATTGCCATGTAGAAATTGGATTGTCCGGTTATGGAGAGGGACAGACGATCGTGGATCAGCGTGCGTATCCGCTGAAGAAGAACGGATATTTCGCATTCCATGCTGACCGGTTTAAATTCGTAGATATTCTCTGCGATTGCTTCAAGCGCCCGGTGCAGGGTACATAATCTCACAAAATACGCGGTAAAGAAAAACGGGAGGTGCCGGAACGCCAATAGATCCGACACCCCCCGTTTATAAGAAGAAAGGGATTCCAATGCGAAAGGTAATTTTGGATGTAGATACCGGAACGGATGACGCAATCGCCGTGATGGTAGCCATACAGGCACCGGAATTGGAAGTTGTAGGGCTTTGTTCGGTACACGGCAATGCGGATGTTGCTTACACCACCATCAATACAATGCGAGCGGCGTTTGCAGCCGGGGGAGCGGAGATCCCGGTATATCCAGGAGCGGCATGCCCCATGGTAAAGGGGCTGTATGCACAAAGGAGGCCCTTGGTCGAGGAGCCGATCCTGGCAGGAAAAACTGTAATTGACGGGGTGGAGGTTTCAATAAACCCCAACTTGCTTCCCCTTCCGGATAGACCGAGGAAGGCAGAGGAAAAAGCGGCAGCATTGTTTTATGTGGATTTTCTTCGCACTGCCAAGAAGAAGGTTACGTTAGTGCTTACGGGAACGATGACCAATTTGGCGTTGGCTCTGACAATAGAACCGGAGATTACCCGATCAATTGAGGAAATCGTAATCATGGGTGGTGGAATCCAAAAGCGGAATATTACAGCTGCGGCGGAAGCCAATTTTTTCAAGGATCCGGAGGCTGCATCGATTGTGTTGAACTGTGGTGCGCCGATAACCGTTGTTACATTAGACGCAACCCATAGCAGCAGTCAGACGAAAGCGCATGAAGAAAAAATTCGCAGCATCGGAACCGCCGCCGCAGTTTTTACAGCAAACGATATCCATGTTCGCCGGGAAAGCTACAATCGCTTGCAGCCTCTGGAGCGGAAAAATACAGCACCAATTCACGATGCGTTGTGTGTTGCCTACCTTGTGAATCCGTCGGTAGTGGTGCGGAGTGAGGAGGCATGCTGTGATGTGGACTGCTCAGATGGAATTTGCGAGGGCGCACTTTTGTGGGATACGCGGTATTTTCATGAAAAGGCAAATGTCAAGTTAATCTTGCAGGCTGATGCAGACATTTTGTGCGATACACTAGCAGAAATATTCCGGGAAGGAGTGGTAAAATGAAGCTCTGGATTGATGGTGCGATAATCGTTGATACCGGTATTTGCCCACTGGAGCCATTGAAAAAGGCGGAATTCTTAAACCTTTTCTCTTCACAGATTCTCGGAACGATAACGCCGGAGGGAAACCAGGCGCATACATACCCCGGGTGTCGAAAGCCGCTTGTACGGAATATTTACGCACGGCAGGCAGCCGTGAAGCAAAGAAAAGAATGGAAAGAGAATTTCTCCAAATGGGAAAGTATACCAGAGAAGTCCGGAATCGAGTTTCTTGTGGAAAGCAGTATGCGTGGTCAAGTAACTTATGTCGCATTTGGTGCATTGACGAATTTAGCGGTTGCGCTGAGGATTGCACCAGGAATTGCCGGGAATATCCGAGAAGTTTTGGTAATTGACAAGGAAGATAATTTCCTACTACCATGCATAAAGCAAGACCCAGAGGCGGCGCAGATTGTAATGGAGTCCGGCATTCCAATCTCTTTTATCCTGGCAGATTGGAAATTCGTTCCGGAACAGTCGGAACGCTTGAACCCGCCAGGAAAGCAATTCTCGGCGTGTTTAGCAAAAGGAGCAGGTGTGGGAATGCTGATTCCAACAGGAATGCCCGGAAAAGTTAAATTTTATCGTGGGAAGGAAGAAACCTACATGTACCAAATTTTGGATCCCTCAATATCGATCATGCCAGGTGTATCGGCAGCAATAGAGAAATCCTGAAAAGGCAGTTGTTAGCAGCAGACGTAAACACGAAGTTTACACAAAACCCAGAGGAAGTGAATGGACACACTGTAACCATCAAAAAGTTAGAAAAACAGCCATTTTCACCTGAAAATGGCTGTTTCTATGGTTGCGGAGGCAGGACTCGAACCTACGACCTCCGGGTTATGAGCCCGACGAGCTTCCAACTGCTCTACTCCGCGATATTTCACTGAGGGTGAACTCCTCATTGCCTGGATATTATAGCATGGGAGGTGTGTTTTGTCAAGCGTTTTTTTAAGGGCGGAACAAAGAGAGGGGCATCAGGGGGATTTTTAGGCCATTTCGGGAGAAAACGGCCGAAATACATAAAATCATATAAAATCCTTCAAAAAAAGTTCACGATAAAATTAGCACTCAGGCCTTGTCAGTGCTAAAAAGTGTGGTATAGTATAGCTGTTCCTTGAGAGAGGAACCAAAGAAGACATTCAATAGCCGCCAACGTTCTGATGTGGACGCCAACGGAAGAACAAATTGGAGGAATGATTTATGTATCCTAGCATTTTTGGTGAGAACCTGTTCGATGATTTCTTTAACGACCCCTTTGGCATGATGGCCAGCCAGGGAGAGAGCCCCCTGTTTGGCAAGCACGCCAAGAACATGATGAAGACCGATGTCCGGGAGACGGAGAGCGCCTACGAGCTGGACATTGACCTGCCCGGCTTCAAGAAGGATGAGATCAGCATTGACCTGAAGAACGGTTATCTGACCATCGGCGCCACCAAGGGCCTGGACAAGGATGAGCAGGACAAGAATGGCCGCTACATCCGCCGGGAGCGTTACGCCGGTACCTGCAGCCGGAGCTTCTACGTGGGCGATGTGCAGCCCAGCGAGATCGGTGCCAAGTACGAGGACGGCATTCTGAAGCTGTCCGTGCCGAAGGCCGACAAGCGCCGCCTGCCCGAGAAGACCACCATCGCCATCGAGTAACAGGCAAGGATACCCCCGGGAGTGTTTCCGAAAGGAAGCGCTCCCGGGGATTTTTTTGTGTCCCCCGCCTTGCGGCGGGGGACGGGGGGAAGGAAAGGAGAATTACATATCAAAGGGTTCCATGCTGAGGACGGGGTGGCCCTTCTCAGCCAGGAAGTTCATCAGCTCTTCCGGATCCTCGGTGCAGACGGTCTCATCAGCGATCATGTCGGTGAAGTCATCCACATCGTACAGCTCCTTGGCAGTGGCATTCAGGCGCTCGCGGACCTGATCCTTCAGCTCCTTGGGCATCCAGACGATACGGCCGGGGCCGCCTTCCGCGGCGATAAACTTCTTGGAGGAGATGAACTGCTTGCCGTGGCCCATGAAGCCGGGGGTCTGAACGCCGCCGCCGGTCATAGAGGCCATCTCGGAGAAGGTCATGCCCAGGGGGGTCATACCGGCGTGCTCACGGCAGGTAATGACAACACCCATGGTGACAGGCTCCACGCCGCAGATACACTCGAAGCAGCCGCAGGAGGTCATGGGATCCTGGAACAGGGAGTACAGGGTCACGTGCTCCAGAGCGCCGTGAGAGTACTTGGCAACGGCCTCATCCACGTCCTCGTAACGGCCCAGGTGCTCGTCGATGCAGTGCTCCTTGGGAACGATCTGGCAGGGACCGGTGGGATCCAGCTCATTGGTGGCCTTGGCATCCAGCCAGGACACGGCACCGCAGAGGCCCAGACGCTCGGGGGTAACGATACATACATGGCTGGGAGAGAAGGCCTGGCACATGATGCAGGTGTAGTACACAGGCACGGACTCGTCGGTCATGGACTTCAGACGGTCGTCACGCTTGTTGAACACCACGTTGGCGGCAGCGCGCAGCTCCTTGTTCTTCTCGGCATCCACCACGATGGTGACCTGGCACTTGTCCACAACGGCCTCGAACTCGCTCTTGACCTTGGCGTACAGCACCTCACCGATGTGCTTGAACTTGAAGCCGGCCTCGAAGTCGGCCTTGCTGATACGGATACGGATCATATCACGCTGACCGGTGTGCATCACGCCCTCGATGCAGTTCAGGTAGGAGTGGAACTTCCGCTCCATAACGGACTCGAAGTCGGGCTGCATGGCCTTACCGGCAACGTCCACGGTGTAGGACATGGAGATCTTGGAGCCCACGGGGATCTCGTCGATTTCCGGTCCGATCACGGTGATCTTGTGGTCTTCCACCTCGGCGGCTTCCTTGGTGTGTACCAGCTCGAAGCAGTCCACACGGGAGCCATCCACTTCCACCTGCATATCGGGGCGGCGGATGATCTCGCCTTCGAAGGCGGAGGCGAAGGAAACGGGGATGTCGATATTGGTGATCTTGATCTTGATGTCCCGGGCCTCCAGAGAGGTGGCGTTGAACTTCTCAACATCGGGCTGCACGATCAGGCTCTTGGGAACACGGAAGATGTTCTCCTGCTCGTTGGTGATAACGGGGAAGCCCAGAGCAATGGCACCGGCGCCGCAGGCAACGATCACATCGTCCAGAGGAGCGAAGGCGTTGACGAAGGCAGGTACACGCTCCATGGTGTACTTCATCAGACCGGCAGCATCACCGGGCTGAATGTTACCGAAGATCAGAGCGGCACGGACAGCCACGGAGACCACGTGGATCACAGAGGTAACGTCCTTGCCCAGAGGGATCACACGGACATTGTCACCGGTCTTGTACTCCTTCTCCTGGAGCTGATCGATGACGCCGCCCACCAGAGTGACCAGCATGCCCTGGCTCTGGTAGCTCTTGACCAGGGCCACGGCCTCGTCAGCGGTAGGAGCGGTGCCCAGAATAACGGGAACACCGGGGATATCGCCGGTAACCAGGGGAACACCCAGAGAACGGACCACAGCATCGGGCAGGTGGCCGTAGCAGGGAGCCTCGTAGGGGGTGTCGTTGCCGATATACTTCAGGACCTCAATGAACTCCGCGCACAGGGCGGTAGCCACGCCGGACATGAAGGCATCGTTCAGGCGGTTGTTGCGGGTCATCAGGGTCTTGACCACGCCCAGGGCCTCTTTCAGCTGACCCAGGGTCTCGACCTTCACACCGGTGACGCCGTAGTAGCAGGGCAGGGAATAAGCAGTGCCGGGGAAGGACACGGCCTGGCCCTCACCGTACTGCGCGATGGCGTTGTTGATCGCTGCTTCGGTCAGGCCGTAGACAGCATCGTTGCCGCCGAAAACTCTTTCAAATAAAGTCACGGTATTTCCTCCTAATTTTCTTCACGATCCAGAATCGCTTTGATTTGGCGGATCTCCTCAATGGCGGCAGGGCTGAAATCGTAAGGCGATTTGCCCTGACGGTCCGCATCGATGATATCCGGATTATAGTGAATGCAGCCCAGCAGATCCTCCGCCGGGATAGCGCCGCGGACAAAGGCTTCGTCACTTTCGTTCCGAACCTTATTGGCTACCACACGAACCTGCTTCACGCCCAGGTCCTTCGCAAGCCTTTTCACATTGCGGTAGGTCTGAACGGACCGGGCACCGGGCTCGATGACCACGATGAACTGATCCATGTTGGAAGCGGTGCCCCGGCCCAGATGCTCCAGACCTGCCTCCATATCCATGATGACCACATCGTTTTTCCGGTAGGTCATGGCAGAGAGGATGGACTTGAGCATCACATGCTCCGGGCAGACGCAGCCGGAGCCGCCTACATCCACCGTACCCATCACCAGCAGCTTCACGCCGTTGATGTCCTTGGAATACTTTTCAGGGATGTCGGCCACGTAGGGGTTCAGCTTATAGAACCGGTTGGCATCGGTAGCGCCGGTGCGCTCCTCCACCAGGGTCCGCATTTTGCTGATGGGAACAATGGCATCCACTTCCTCCTGGCTCAGCCCAAGGGCCAGGCCCAGGTTGGCATCCGGGTCCACGTCGGCGGCAAGGACGGTCCGTCCTTCGTCGGCGTAGAGCCGGGCCAGGGTGGAGGCAAGGGTGGTTTTACCCACGCCACCCTTGCCGGTGATCGCAAGCTTCATAGTTTAGATGCCCAGCGCGGCGCGCTTCTCCTCGATGCGGGCGATCATCATGTCGCCCAGCTTGTCGATGTCCTTCTCTACGGTGTACTTGGCCTCAACCCACTTGTTGATGCCGTCTTCGCCGCAGAGCAGGTCGCAGATCTCGGAGGAGCCGGAGACGTAGGGATCCACGCCCAGGTAGGTATCGATACCGGTAGCCACAACGTAGTTGCCGATGGAGACAGCCTTCTCAGACATCCATTCGGGAGCGCAGCCAACCAGAGGCAGCTGGGAGATCTTCAGGCCGGAATCCTTGGCCAGATCGGAAGCCAGCAGCATCATACGGGAGATATCCACGCAGGAGCCCATGTGCAGAACGGGAGGAATACCGGCCAGCTCGCAGACACGCTTCAGGCCCGCGCCGCAGTACTCCTTGGCCTTTTCGGGATCCATGAGGCCAGCCTTGGCGGCAGCCTGGGCGGAGCAGCCGGACACGACTACGACGATATCGTTCTCCAGCAGCTTCTTCATCAGCTCGATGTGCGCGGTATCGGGGCGAACCTTGGGGTTGTTGCAGCCGACCATGGCCACAGCGCCACGGAGGACACCGGAGGTGATGCACTCCAGCAAAGGCTTGGTGGTGCCGAACTCGTCGACCTGAGAGTTGGCAACGCCGTCCAGAACCTTCTTGATGGCCTCCAGGGAGTAGCCCACACGGGTCTTCTGGACCTGGTTGGGGATGTTCACCAGCTCAGGCTTCCGGTTCTTGAAGTTCTCGATAGCCATCTTCACGATCGCCTTGGCGTTATCACCGGCGTTCTCGGCGGAGAACTGGATGAACTCGGAGTCGGGCATCCGGCAGATGGGAGAGGTGGTGATGAACTTGGTGTGGAAGCACTTGCTGAGGGGTCCCAGGGCGGGGAAGATGCACTGTACGTCTACAACGATGGCTTCGCAGGCGCCGGTGAGAACCACGTTCTCCTGGCTCAGGAAGTTACCGGCCATGGGAATGCCGTGACGCATAGCCACTTCGTTGGCGGTGCAGCACACGCCGGAAACGGTGATGCCCTTGGCACCCATGCTCTTGGCGTAAGCGAGCATCTCGGGATCGTTGGCGTAGTAAACGACCATCTCGGACAGGGAGGGATCGTGGCCGTGAACCACAATGTTCACGTTGTCCTTCTCCATAACGCCGATGTTGGCGGTGGAGTCAACAGGCTTGGGAGTGCCGAACATAACGTCGGAGAACTCGGTGCCCATCATGGAGCCGCCCCAGCCGTCGGACAGGCCGCAGCGCAGAGCCTGGCGGACCAGAGCCTCAGGCAGGCTGGTGTTGCCCATGTGGGTCATGTGCATGGCGGTGGAGACTTCCCGGTCAATGGCCCGGGGCTCGATGCCGGCCTCATGCCACAGCTGCTGGGTGTGCTCGGGAGCCCGCTTCAGGAACTTCTGCACGCCGAAGGGCTTGCCGTATTCCATCAGGCCGATCTCAGCCATTTCGTGGGCCAGATCGTAGATGTCCTTGCCCTCGGTCTCCACGCCCCATTCCTTGGCGATGCGGAGCAGCTTCTCAGGATCCTTGACCTGGTAGTTGCCGCCTTCCTTGGCCTGGTACAGGGTATGCATGATCTCGCGGCCATGGTCAGAGTGAGTAGCGGAGCCGCCGGCGGTGAACCGCAGGAAGTTACGGCCTACAATACCGTGAACATCGCAGCCGCAGATGCCCCGGGGGGCCTTGGGGGTGATGCGGCAGGGGCCCATGGAGCAGATACGGCAGCAGGTACCCTTCTCGCCGAATCCGCAGTGGGGGGTCTGGTTTTTGACACGCTGCTGCCAGGAGTCAGCGCCAACCTTCTTGCCGTTTTCCAGCAAGGAATTGGTGGCTTCTTCCATCTCTTCGACAGTGGTCAGATATGCCCAATCCTTCAATGTGATTTCCTCCTAATTAAGTAATTCTTTCCTGATGATACGTTGGTATTGCCGAACCGTACTGTATCGATAATATTCTACCAATTCACTCTGAGATTGTCAATCGGCTTTTTTGCCACATTTCACATCTCCCCCCCTATCCCCCAGGGGGGGATTTTGTGAAATTCAAACGGAAACCGGTCTCCTATTCGTTTTTTTGCACAAATGGGCCAGGTTTTCGGCATTTTTCCGGGTACCAAAAAAGAAAGAAAAATTTTTTTGAAAAATATTGGGGTTTTTCTGTGAAAATGCCCTTCTTTTACCCACCCAGCCAGTAGGGAAATTGAATTTTCCCTGCAAACCACCGCCGGGGCTGTAAAATCCCCCGCCGGGAGGAAGCCTTCCCCTCCGGGGAAGGTGGCACGCCGTAAGGCGTGACGGATGAGGGGCCGTACCCCAATAACAAGACAGGCTACGTTAAATGGAAAACACATCCGTTCAACGTGGCCTGCTTTTCACTTTTCGGTTATTTTCCCTCATCCGGCCCGGGCTGCGCCCGGTCCACCTTCCCCGTAGGGGAAGGCT
>ERZ1034691.1151-NODE-1151-length-18062-cov-20.108735_pt1 | contig 18062 bp, 11 predicted proteins | sample MGYA00520638_ERZ1034691 | MGnify/ENA primary metagenome ERZ1034691 (study PRJEB33766, sample SAMN09781763) | gut metagenome | biome: gut microbiome | host: Homo sapiens | place: Madagascar | study: EMG produced TPA metagenomics assembly of the PRJNA485056 data...
AGGTGATATTTAATGTTTTCAAAGAAGAAGATGAACGAATTTACAGGCGGTTCCTTGGATAAAACAGCTCTGATCAGAGAGAAAATGCAGCAGGCGGATGCCGTTGTAATCGGGGCGGGAGCAGGACTTTCCACGGCAGCGGGATTTACTTACAGTGGCGAGCGTTTTGAAAAGTACTTTGCTGATTTTGGAGAGAAATACGGTTTTTCCGACATGTATTCCGGCGGTTTTTACAATTATGACACGTTGGAAGAATACTGGGCTTACTGGAGCAGATATATTTACGTGAACCGCTACATGGATCCGCCCACGGATTTATATAAGCAACTCTTTCAGCTGGTGGAAAACAAGGACTATTTCGTCCTGACCACAAATGTAGATCATTGTTTTCAAAAGGCGGGATTCGATAAAAACAGAATGTTTTACACCCAGGGAGATTATGGATTGTTCCAGTGCAGCAAGCCCTGCCATCATGAGACCTATGATAACGAAGAGAGAGTGAAAAAGATGGTGGTAAGCCAGGGGTATCGGATCGAAGCAGGAAAACTGACAGCACCGGAAGGGGTACAGATCAGGTGTACCGTGCCCACAGAACTGGTGCCCCGATGCCCGAGGTGCGGCAGACCCATGAGCATGAACCTTCGTTCAGACAGCACCTTCGTGCAGGATGCCGGATGGGAAGCAGCAGCGAAACGGTATGAGAAGTTCATGGAAGATCATAGAGGACAAAACGTCGTATTTCTGGAGTTGGGTGTCGGTTACAACACACCCGGTATCATCAAATATAATTTCTGGCAGTATGCGCACAACTGGCGGAATGCATTTTACGTCTGCATTAATAAAGGAGAGGCTGATATTCCCAATGAGATCCGGGAGAAATCCGTAGGGATCGATGCGGATATTGCGGAAGTACTTTATTTATGCAATTCCTGAAATAAAAAGATTGCTAATGATATCCAAAACGAGTAAGATAGTAAGCAAGATAATAAGCAAGATGGAGTGACATAAATGGAAAAATATGAACCGCCATATACAATCTCAAATAAAATGTTGGAGCTTGTTTCTTCTATATCTGAAAAAGTAGGTAAAATAAGCAGCGGATTACTGGTATTGATCGTGGCATTTTCTCTGACAGGCTGCGGCAGCAGTAGGGACGCTTTGGAAATATCTGATACCGAATCTGCTCAGGCAGAGGAAGTCGGTCAGGAAAACACTCCAGCCACTTCAGCCACCTCACAGACAATCCCGGAGACGACAACGGAACCTGAGCCGGAGAAACTTACCTACCAGACCGGACTATATCAGGAGAAAACCTTGGCGGAGCAGGTCTCGGTGGATGCTGCCCGGGAGCTGCCGGAAGGAGAGTATGGTGTGCTGTCATACTCCTATGATGAGACAGTCAGTGTCTGGGGCAACGGTGCAGAAGACTGTCTGGTGATCCACGACGGAGACGAGGAATATCGGGTGGAGATCCCCTGGCGAAACATGTATTCGGCACCACCTGCGATAGAAGCCGCAGATTATGATGGGGATGGCGACAAGGAGTACTACATTTCTACCATACAGGGGACAGGAACCGGTATTTATTTGGAAGGACTGTATTATGTAGATGTACAGAAAGGAACCCCGAAGGTCTCCGAATATACAAATGTGGTTGAAGATTTTGAAAGCCGGATACTTGCGGCGGATACGTTAGATGAACAGTTCCATACACTTCATGTGGATTTTCTGGATAAAAACGGGGAGTCAGATCCTGAGGAAAGTATAGATCTGAGTCTGGATTCCCTGCTACGGGAATATGAAGGAAATACTTATATGGGTACCGTTCTGGGAGACCAGATCCGGTTTGATTTCCGAGGAGGAACCCCTTTTGCAAGCGTAGTGGTGGGTATACAGCTGTATCAGATAGCAATTCCGCGGTATGATTCCAGCTTTCGTGTAACGGCACCGGTGTCAATGCAAGAGAATGGGAAATTTTCTCTGGGCGATTTTTCGGTAAGCACCAACCCTTATGACGTGAACGTGGAGAACGCAGACGAGGAAGAACAGAATATGACAGAAGTCTATACCGGATATTATGATCTGACCCATAACGGTTACAAGGAAAAGATTGTAACGAAGGTCTATCTGGAGGAAGAAAATGAGGATCTCACGGAAGCACTGCATAAGGCAGGAAACTGGGGAACGGTAGCGGTCTACGAGTATCTGGGAGATGGACAATATGGAATCATCCCGCTGTGGTCGCAGGAATTTGCCATTGCTCATGCCGGGAACGTACAGATATTCCTCACAGAAAAAGACGGCTACGATTATCTGGTAGTGACAAGCTTCTGGACAGGGCAGGGTGTCTGCTATTATGACTATAATGTATTGTCTCCCGTGGACTATTCCTTTGACAGATATCATAATGAGCTGAACGGGGCAGATCACTACGATCCGAAGTTTTTCACAGGGCTGGAAAACTGGCTGCAGGAGGATTCCCTCCTGCTTGTGGCAACGGATATTGATATGCCGCAGGGACAGGAGGTCATTCTGACAACAGACGAAGAGACGCATTATGCGGAAGAATATCTGAAGGTAAAAAAGGAAAGATTGCAGTCTGTGGAAGCTATTGATTAAATCAATTATTTGTGTCTGATAATTTTCATTATCTGTATCAGCACGGTCGGCAGCAGAGCGAGACCTATGACCTGACCGAGTGCTGTCATAGGCAGATCAGCTACACTGAATACACTGTGCAGTCCCGGGATGAAGATAACCAGTGCCAATAAAGAGACTCCAGCAGCGAAAGCATAGAGGCTATATCGGTTCGAGGTCAGGCCCAGCCGGAAGACGGATTCGCTGCCACGACAGTTAAAACCATGGAGCAATCTGGCCAGTGTCAGTGTGGCAAAAGCCATAGTAGAGGCCATAGCCGAACTGACTGTCAGTCCGATGTGATAAGCTGTCATGGAGGCTGCTGCGATCAGCAGACCTTGTGTTATCATCGTAATCATAAAACCTCTGGTGAGGATTCCTTCGCGTGGATTCCTGGGTTTTTCCTTCAGAAGGTCATCATCTGCAGGTTCCATGCCGATTGCCAGGGCCGGAAGAGAATCGGTCAGCAGGTTGATGAACAGCAGATGTACCGGTGTAAGAGGCACAGGAAGTCCCATCAGGGATGTGTATAATACTGCTAAGATACCGGCGGTATTACCGGACAGCAGAAACAAAATGGCATTTTTGATATTTCTGTATACATTACGCCCGTTTGCCACTGCCTTGATGATCGTTGCAAAATTATCATCTGACAGAATCATGTCAGCGGCATCCTTGGACACTTCTGTCCCAGTAATTCCCATAGCGACACCGATGTCCGCCTTTTTCAACGCAGGAGCATCATTCACACCGTCTCCCGTCATGGAGACAATATTACCTCTGCGCTGCCATGCCTCGACAATCCGGATTTTGTTCTCGGGAGATACTCTGGCATAGACGGAGATTTCTGCTATCTGTTCCTCCAGTTCGCTGTCACTCATGGCATCCAGCTCAGCACCTGTCAGTGCAAGGTCTCCTTCTTCGAATATTCCGATCCGGCGGGCGATCGCCACTGCTGTTACCTTATGATCACCGGTGATCATGACCGGACGGATGCCGGCTCTCTTGGAAGCTGCAACGGCAGCCGCTGATTCCTCTCTGGGAGGATCTACCATAGAGATCAGTCCCAGGAAGGTATAGCCATACTCCGCATGGATGTCGAGATTTTCATCAGATTCCTTGTAAGCAAAAGATAATACACGCAGGCCATTTTCTGAAAAAAGCTGATTCTGCATACGGATCTTGTCTTTTTCAGCTTCCGTCATAGGACGGATACCATCGTTGCAGCGCACATAGTCACAGCGGTCTAAGAGAACATCCACAGCACCTTTGGTAAGGATCGTGGGTACACCATGCAGCATATATTTCGTACTCATCAGCTTTCTGTCGGAATCAAAAGGCACTTCCTCAAGGCGTTGCATGTTCTGCCTGAGGATATCTTCATGCATATTTGCTTCTTTCAAAATAGAAAATGTATCCGCTTCAATCCTTCGAAACATCTCTAAAAGGGCATATTCTGTAGGGTCACCGATGCCCTTGTCATCGACGATACTGGAATCATTGTTGAGGACAGCGTCGTAGAGCAGATAGCGATGTGTCTGATTCAAAAGGTCAAGCTGGTCCGGCTCGTATAACCGGCCTTCTATATAGATCTGCTGCACCGTCATTTTATTCTGTGTCAGTGTTCCGGTCTTATCAGAGCAGATGACAGAGACACAGCCCAGACTTTCCACCGCTTTCAGATTCTTGATAATTGCATTTTCCTTTGCCATTTTCTGCGTACCAAAGGCTTGCACTATGGTTACAATGGAGCTCAGTGCCTCAGGGATCGCAGCAACAGCCAGCGCCACTGCAAACATCATAGAGTCCAACAACGTCATCCGGCGATAGATACACAGGCAGAATACGACAGTACATATGATTATGATCAGTATGGCAAGTCTGCTGCTGAACTTGTCCAGGCTCTCCTGCAGCGGTGTCTTGCGCTCTTTGGCTGCATTCATCAGTCCTGCGATCTTACCCAGCTCCGTCTCCATGCCGGTAGCAGTCACCAGCATCTCGGCGCGTCCGTAGGTGACCAGACTTCCGGAATAGACCATATTTGCCCGGTCAGCAAGTGCCACATCACCCTCTATAACGGCATCTGTTTTCTCTACATTGGCAGACTCGCCTGTCAGAGAGCTTTCGTTGACCTGCAGCGAATAGCTGTGGAGGATACGTCCATCAGCCACGATCATGTCTCCCGCTTCCAATATGACAATGTCACCCGGCACAATATCCTTCGATGGAATTTCCCGTTTCACACTGTCTCGAATGACTTTTGCACAGGGCGAAGATAACTGCCTGAGACTATCCAGAGAACGCTGAGCCTTTACATGCTGCAGGGTACCCAGGATGGCGTTGATCATCAGTACCAGCAGGATTACAATGGTACTCTCCGTATTGCCGGAAAACATGGAGATCACAGCTGCAATGATCAGGATTACTACCAGCAGATTAGCAAACTGACTGATAAATACTTCCGGTATACTTTTGCGCCTGCTCTCCTGCAGGATATTTTCACCCTTTTCCAGGCGAAGCTCCTTGGCGCGGGCAGTGGTAAGCCCCTGTTCTGTCACCTGATATTTTTCCATGAGTTCTTTTACAGAAATATTCCAGATGTTTTTTTGTGTCATATACAAATCCTCCTTCTTAAAATAATGTACCCGGATCCTTTGTTTATCACGCAAAAAAAGACTTTTACTGCACGATAAACATACAATAAAAGTCTCGTTCCATTTCTGTAGAAGTGTACTGCCCGGTTAGCGACTGCCTGAGGCTTCACTAACGTGATGACGACCAACACAACACCGGTTACCCGATGTGAACTACTCCCTAATATTGGAAATATCCTAGCATATGCGAAAAGTATTGTCAAATATTTCTATTGGTTGCTATACATAGAAATTTTTTTTTGATAAAATAGGATGATAATCCACGATATGCGAATATCACGAAGCAATCCGTAGGTATCAAAGTCGGGGGCTTTTGACCCCGACATCATAGGACCAAAAAGAAATAGATTCTCAGTAATAAAGTTAACAGATTACGGAAAGGCAGGAAGGTTAAGAGATGAACGAAATGATCAGAAAAAGAAATGAACAGCTGGCCAAAACAGTGATCAAGGGATTACAGTCCCGCAACATGTCAGGTTATTACGCAGAGGATAAAGAAGCTGCACTAAAGCAGGCACTGGAGCTGATCCCGGAGGGAAGCACCATCGCTATGGGCGGATGCATGAGCGCCGGAGAGATCGGACTGATCTCCGCTCTGGAAGCAGGCAATTACCACTATATCGACCGCTCTAAGATGGATGCCAGAGCAGGACTGATGGCAGCATACGATGCAGATATCTTCCTCTCCAGTGCCAATGCCATCACCAGCGACGGTGTCATGGTCAATATCGACGGCAATTCCAACCGTGTCTCCTGCATAGCCCAGGGACCGAGGAAAGTAATCTTCATCGTCGGCATGAACAAGGTCTGCGCAGACTTAGACAGCGCTATGAAGCGTGCGCGAAATGTGGCTGCACCTATCAATGCCCAGAGATTCGACATCAAGACTCCCTGCAAAGAAACTGGGAAATGCTTCGACTGTAAGTCTCCGGATACCATCTGCTGTCAGTTCCTGATCACGAGATATTCCAGACATACGGACCGGATCCATGTGATTCTTGTAAACGACACCATCGGTTATTAGACAGCAAAGGGGAAAAGACAATGACATTAGTATTGCAAAAAGGAAGACCTGCCGATACCACCGGCAGACTGGACAAAGAGATACGCACCTATGATCTGCTGGATGGCTTAGGCGTGGAATATGACCGCGTGGATCACGCGCCGGCGATGACCATGGAGGACTGTAAGGAAGTGGATGAGATCCTGGAATCTATGGTTTGTAAAAATCTGTTTCTGTGCAATCGTCAGGAGACCGCATTCTATCTGCTGATGATCCCGGATACCAAGGTGTTCCATACCAAGGATCTGTCGGCGCAGATCGGCTCGGCAAGACTTTCTTTTGCCAAGCCGGAGTACATGGAGAAATTCCTGGATATCACCCCCGGCTCTGTCAGTGTGCTCGGTCTGATGAACGATAAGGAACATCAGGTGAAGCTGTTGATCGATGAGGAGGTGCTGGATAGTGAATATTTCGGGTGCCATCCCTGCATCAATACCTCCAGCCTTCGTATGCGGACGGCGGATCTGATCGAAAAGGTGCTTCCCGCCATGGAACATGATTTTGTAAAAGTAAAGCTGTAAAAAGCATCTATGAACTTACTATAAGCTGACATAATTAATGCCTTTTAAAGGTACTAAAAAACAAAAAAATGCAAAAACAGTACCATGAAAAGGCATTTAATGATATAATATAGTCAGAAAGGGGTTGAGAATATGTTCCATAATGTGTATCCAAGAGAAAAGTATTTGACAAGAATTCGTCCTTTTTATGAATCCGATATTATTAAAGTGATTACAGGAATTAGAAGATGTGGTAAGTCATTTATATTAAAGGGAATTATAAACGAACTTTACCAAAAAGGGGTGAAGGAATCACAGATTATATATATTCCATTGGATAAGCGGGGATTTAAAAATATTAAATTGCCGGAACAATTAGAAGAAAAAATTGAAGAAATGATAGAAGGGGATGGATTTCATTATTTGTTTATAGACGAGGTTCAAAATGTAATCGGATTTGAAAGTGTAGTACAGGCATATGTAGAAGAAGGATACTCTGTATTCCTTACGGGATCGAATTCTTATTTGCTCAGTGATGAAATATCAACAAAATTGACAGGCAGATATTTAAAATTTGAGACATATACCTTAGATTTTTGTGAATATCTAGACATGAAAAAGTACTATGATCTAAAAATAGATTCGGATATGGATGTAGAATTTAACGAATATATTTTAAATGGTGGATTTCCTAAGACTTTGGAATTTCCGGATGTGAATACAAGACAAACATATACAAGAGGGATTATAGAAGAAATTTTTGAAAAGGATGTAAAAACGAGAAAAAGAATCTCTAACATCTCGGTATATGAAAGAGTACAATCGTTTTTGCTGAACAATTATTCAGCACCTTTTTCGATAACAAATCTTTTGGAGTGTTTAAAAAATGAGGGATTTTCAACAAAACCTTCCACCGTCCGTGGATATATTGAGGATTTAAAAAAAGCAAAAATAGTATATGAGTGTAATAGATTTGACCTGAAAAGTAAGAAGGCCTTACAAAGAGATCAGAAATTTTATCTTGCAGACATGGCAATTTATTTTGCAATGAACACGGATAATAGATTTAGTTTTGGACCATCTTTGGAAAACATCGTATATCTGTATTTAGCAAGTCATGATTATCAAATAAGTATCGGAAAAATCGGAAAATTAGAATGTGATTTTATTGTAAGGGATAAAAAGCAGAATTATGCGTATGTTCAAGTTGCATATACGTTGCATGGAGAAGATGAAAAGGCTACAGAACGCATTAAAGAAAGAGAATATAGACCATTTAGAGATATTAGAGACGGATATCCGAGATATATTATATCGCTGGATAAATATCGTGACCAGCAAGAGGGCGTGCACCATATAAATGCAATTGATTTATTTCTTGGAAAAGAGAGTATTTAAGTCTGATACTGAACGCTTTTATTATGGAATTCAGGGTCTGTGATGAGAGGGCAAGGAAGTGCTCGTCCTGAAAGCGGAGCCGTAATATCCTACTGAATTCCGCAGGCGGAGCACACTTCCTTCGTCCAGCGGTCGGCATCCAGCAGCAATTCTTCATGTTGCAGATCGAATTCCCGAATGTCCGGATTCGCAAAATATTTCAGATAACGCTCCCGGTATTTCTCGCCCATCTTCAAGGCGTAGAAGATATGAATCGTGGTACCGGGGGCACTGATCTGTTCTCCCACGGGGGTATACAGATCGGTGCAGAACTGGTTCCGTATCGATTCCTTAGAGATAAAGGATAGATCCCGGCTGCCATCCAACCCCATGACCTTCATGAACTTCCTCATATATTCCGCACGTTCGCCTCCGGAAGCGATCATCTTATCTGATCTTTTCTTCATAAAACATTTTTCGTCGCCGGTGAGGAACGGATAGATCATCGGTAGCATAATCGCAGTCTCCAGCTTAGCCAGCCATTTCGGTGCTTGATCCATATCGCTGGAACCAATGATGGCGTGTTCGATGTGAATATTGTGGCGTCCCACCAGCAGAGAGACAACTGAGCCACCCAGCGAACAGCCGTAGGCAGCGAATATCTTTCCATCCAAATGATCTTTGATGTATTTTTCTATCTTCTCCACTTCATCCAGCTCTGAGATGAATGTCGAATTCTCTGTGTCATCAAATCCGCTGTAACTGACCACCATTGTATAAAAATGCTCCTGCAGCGGCTTCAATACATGTCCGAAATTTGTCTTCCAGTAACAACAAGTGCCCGGGAACAACATAATAGTGGGCTTATTCTTATCTCCGAATCCGTAGATTTTCATAAGTATTTCTCTCCTAATAGTTAGCCTGGACTAATTAAATAAATACTAACATAGCACGCCTGCAATGTCAAACACTGTGGTCTGCTGATGGTATGCGCAGCTATCTTAATTGTGATAGGGACAATCGTATTTGCCAAAAAATAAACGGGATGAATAATAAGTGAAAAGCTGACAAAGCGATACTTGAAAAGCATGCCGTAAATGCATAGAATAATACATAAGAACTTACAAAATAAAAGTGAGGAGCTCCCATGATACTGGAAATTCTGATATATACACATAATATTACGACTATGCTGTTCGGCATCTTCCTGTCGGCTTTTTTCCTGGGTGTGAAGAAGGACAAAAAGAATGTATGGAAGCTGTTGTTATTGGCAGTGATTTCCGGGGGCTTATATATGGTCTGTGCGTCTCTGCTGGGGCCGGAGATGGCGGATCAGATATACCCGTTGATCGTTCATGTGCCGCTATTGCTGATGCTGGTGCTCTACTATAAATTCAGACCGCTGCCGTCCCTGATCTCCATATTTACGGCATATCTATGCTGCCAGTGCAGTAACTGGATGGGACTGCTCGCACTGTCTGTGACAGGAGAAGAGTGGTGCTATTATGCCTGTCGTATCGTGGTGACGCTGGTAGTATTCTGGGTGCTGTACCATTATGTCTGCCAGACGACGGCAATGCTGTTTGCGAAGACGGACCGGGAGCTGTTGATCATCGGAAGTCTGCCTCTGGTGTATTATATTTTTGACTATGCCACGACAAAGTTTTCCAAGCTGCTATATACCGGCAACAGAGCGGTACCGGAGTTCCTCGGATTTGCCATCTGTCTGTCGTATCTGTTCTTTTTGCTGATATATTTCAGGGAATACGAAATGAAAAGCAAGGCAGAGCAGTATAATGAGCTGATCCGTATGCAGATGAACTCTTTTCAGGCGGAGATGGACAATACAAGGAAAAGCGAGAAAAAGATGTCGATCCTGCGGCATGATACCAGACATCATATGTCCGTCCTGCGGACACTGATCCAACAGGGAGATTGTGAAAAAGCCCTGGAATATCTCAATGAGGTCAGTCAGACCTATGATGATACCATTATCAGGGCATATTGTAAGAATGAAATGGTGAATTCAGTGCTATCTACATATAATACCCGATTTGAGGAGCAGAAGATTCCCTGGGATGCACAGGTCACGATCGGAGAAAAGCTTTCCTGCTCGGAAATGATGTTCTGCGCGATCCTGTCCAATGTACTGGAAAATGCTATGCATGCAGTACAGGAGCTGCCGGAGAGCAGACGGAGGATTGAACTGTCTCTGTCGGAGAAGGCAGGGCATCTGCTGCTCATGGTGAAAAATCCGGTGCAGACGCCGCCGGTATTTATGGATGGAATCCCGGTCACGGAGCGATCCGGACACGGACTGGGGGCCAGAAGCATCGTATATTATGTGGAAAAGCTGAACGGACAATACCAGTTCTTGATGGAGAATGGGGATTTTGTTGTCCGGATCATTCTCTAAGAGACGATTTTACAGGCGGATCGCATTTGTCCAGGCGATCCGCCCTTTTTCGTCGGTGCATTCGATCCGTACATAGCTCTCCGTACCGTTCAGGGGATGTTCGGCATGGGTGAGGGGGGTCGCCTGCATCAGGTGCATCCGGCTGTTATAGGTCGGCCCGTCTGTCACGAAGGAGATTCTGGAACAGGGAGAGCATTCTACGAAGACGTGATCTTCCCGGATGCCCCACTGGCAGATCTCCGGCCCCTGTGAAGAATAGTAATCCCCGGCCAGTAAGTGGTTTACAATGGATTCGTGATCCAGGGATTCGGCGCAGACACAGACGTAACCGCCGAAACTGTCGAAATATTCCGGAGGATTGTGATTGTCATCGGAGGCGAAGGCAGAGACGAAATTGCCCTGTTTTAACATCCTTTCCCAGAAAAAGGTGGTATGGCCTTCTCCGAAACCAAGTTCGCTGCCGTGATTATAGATCTCCATGGCCCAGAGACCCTGCAGGGAGCATACTTCCTCCGGATCCACCCGGGACCACAGCGGATGGTTATAGGTAGTAAAGCAGCCTTTGGAACGAAGGAGATCGATCCTGTCCTGGGCAGCTTTGACACCGGGCCAGGAATCCGTAGTATAGACAGGGACCGTAAGACGTTCTCCGGACGTGAATAACCGGCTGCCGGCTTGCTCCTGCATCTGGCGGTTACCCAGGATTCCGTGAATGTGATGTGTCTTCACCTGATGGCCTTCGGCATCGCATAATTTTACGGAGGCCTCCAGTCCGGGAAGAAGAATAAAGCCATCGGTGTCGAATTCACTCCGCAGATCCGTATAATAGTCATGCTCACTCAGGCATAAGAAGCTGTAGCCGTTCTTTTTATAAAGAGAGACCATTTCCGTGGGAGTCAGGCAGCCGTCGGAATTGGTGGAGTGGGAATGAAGATTTCCCCGGTACCGGTTCGTGTGTTCCGGAAAGACCGATCTATTCGTATATTTATACATAAAAGCCTCCTCTTGTTGTTTTATTTTCCAATTTCAAATTTCCCAATAAAAAAGAATAGCACAATGGAATAAATCGAAACAATCCTTGCAATGTAAAATTCCTTCCGAAAAGTTTTACGGAGCGTTTACTTTTTTTTACGAGTCGTTGGTAGTAGCAGCCGGCGGCTTTTTTTATAATCGGAGATGTCAATTGATGAGAAAGAAAACAAAAACGAAATCAGAGGAGAAGCAGATGAAGAAATTAATCAGCCTTGTTCTGGCAGGTATCATGACATTTTCCCTTGCAGCCTGCGGACAGAACGCAACCGACAACCAGACAACAGCACAGAATGCGCAGACCACACAGATCAGTGAAGTCCAAACGGCAGCAGCGGCAGACAGTACCCAGTCTACAGCAGAACCTATGGAACTGACCATGTATTTCCCGGTATCTGTTGGCGGTGGTCCGGACGCATTGATCGATGCCCTGTGTGCACAATATCATGAAGAGAATCCGAATATTACGATCAAACCGGTATATGCCGGAAGCTACGCAGACACAAGAACCAAGGTGCAGGCAGCCATCAAAGGCGGTAATACACCGGATCTTGCCATTATGTTCTCCATCGACCTGTATTCCCTGCTGGCCATGGATGCCATTGCAGATATCAACAGCTTCTGCACTACCGATGCGGATAAAGAGTGGCTGAACGGTTTCTATGAAGGATTCATGATGAACAGCCGTGACGGTGAGACGACCTATGGTATTCCCTGGCAGAGAAGTACCATCGTGCTGTATTACAACAAGGATGCTTTCCGCGAGGCAGGCCTGGATCCGGAGAAGGCTCCTTCCACCTGGGAGGAAATGAAGGAATATGCAAAGCAGCTGACCAAGGCAGACGGCTCCCGGTATGGTATTGAGATTCCTTCCGATGGCTATGCGTACTGGATGTTACAGACCTTCTGCACCCAGCAGAGCGGATTCAATCTGATGAATGATACCGGTACCGAAGTATATTACAACGATGACAGAACTGCCAAGGGCTTAAGCTTCTGGAAGTCTCTGGCAGAAGATGGTTCCATGCCCTCCGGTATTGTAGCATGGGCGACCACGCCTTCCGACTTTATCGAAGGCAAAACCGCTATGATGTATCATACGACCGGTAACCTGACCAATGTGAAGAAGAACGCAGCCTTTGATTTTGGTGTGGCAATGCTTCCTGCAGATGAGACACCCGGTTCTCCTACCGGCGGCGGTAACTTCTACATTTTCAAGGGTGTATCTCCCGAGAGACAGCAGGCAGCCTTCGAGTTCATCAAATGGATGACCGATGACGAGAGAGTAGCACAGTGGAGTATTGATACCGGTTATGTAGCCACCAGACCCAGTGCTTATGAGACCGAGCGCATGAAGGCTTATGCGGAAGAGTTCCCTTACTGCCTGGTAGCAAGAGACCAGCTGGAGTATGGTTATGCGGAACTGTCCACCTACAATCAGGCAGAAGTGCAGAAGGCTATTGATGATGCCATCTCCTATGTCATGACGGATCAGAAGGATGTGAAATCTGCGCTGGACGAAGCACAGACCACTGCAGAGAACATTTTAAAGGCTTACAAATAATCCCATAAATGTCGATCCATGTGAGGAGACCAGCCTGCCGTCCTGGAGCAGACTGGTTTTTCCCCATAAAATCGAGAAATCAAAGTGAGGAATGAATATGGCAGAAACAATGATGCCGCAGGTAAATCTGGGAGCGGGAACCGTACTGGCGGATGCACTGTTTCCACAGGAGACTGCCGGGGAAACCCTCCGAAAACAGGAACTTGCAAAAGAAAAAGCATACGAAACCGCATTAAAAAAAGAGATCACGAACAAATGGAAACGCACGCTGACCGGCTGGCTGCTGCTGGCTCCGTCGTTGGTATTCCTGTGTGTGTTCACGATCTATCCTATCGTAAAAAGTATTATCAGCAGCTTTTATCTGGATAATCTGTCAGTGATGCAGCCGGTGTTCGCCGGATTTTCCAATTACATCGCACTGTTTCAGGATAAGGTGTACTGGGAATGTTTTTGGAACAATCTGCAGATCGCGGTCGTTACGGTGCCGTTAAGCATCGGACTGGCGGTGGCCATGGCTATGTTTGCCAACAGTCTGAAATGGGGCAAAGCGGCAGCCAGACTGGGCTTTACCTATCCGACATTTATCCCGTTAGTGGCAGCCGCCAATATCTGGATGTTTATCTATACGCCGATCTACGGTCTTCTGGGATATATCAATCCCAACTGGAGATTCCTCGCAGACGGCAAGACAGCCATCTGGGCGGTTATGGTCATGCTGGTCTGGAAGCAGGCAGGCTATATTATGCTGTTCTATGTGGCGGGACTTCATGGAATTTCCAGAGAACTTTTCGAAGCAGCGAAGATCGATGGTGCCAACGGCTGGCAGATCTTTACCCGCGTGACCTGGCCCATGTTAAAGCCGACGACCATCTACGTGCTGATCATCACACTGACCAATGCATACAAGATGGTGGATCACCTCTACATCATGACCAAGGGCGGCCCAGGCAATGCCACAAATGTACTGCTGTTTTATATCTACCAGACCGGCTTTGATTACTGGGATACCGGTAAGGCTTCGGCCATGACCGTAATTCTGGTAGCGGTTCTTCTGGTGGTGACCAGTGTCTGCTTTTTTGTGCAGGATAAGAAAGCATATTATAATAATTGAGGATGGAGAAAATTATGGATATCAAATATTCTGCCGTAAAGGCACCGATGCGGGGAAGAGTACATCATCCGGTTCACCTGGGAAGGATCCTTGTCTACGGAGTCATGTTTTTATTGTTGACCGTGTCTCTGATCCCTTTGGTGTGGGTGGTGAGGACTGCGTTTATTCCCAGGGAACTGACCCTGGATCTGACGGCTGTGGCGTGGCCCACACTGGAGAATTTCAGGAGAGTACTGGCGGCAGCGCCCTTTGGAAAATATTACGGGAATACGATCTTTATTGTGGTGGGAGTGCTGATGGTTCAGTTCGTACTGATTACACTGGCGGGCTATGCTTTTGCGAGAATAGATTTTTACGGTTCCAAAGCATTATTTGTATTGTTCCTGTCACAGCTGATGATCGCACCGGAAGTATTGATCCTGCCCAATTATTCCATGATGGCAAAATGGGGACTGACGGATACGAAGATCGGCATTATGCTCCCCTTTTTTGCTTCGGCCATGGGAACTCTGATCGTGCGACAGACCATCAAGACGATCCCCTACGAACTGGAAGAAGCGGCGAAAATGGACGGAGCCAATCTGTTCCAGATTCTGTGGAAAGTGTATGTGCCGTTACTCAAGCCTGCGTATATTTCCTTTGGAATGATCTCGGCATCGTTCCAATGGAACAATTTCCTCTGGCCGTTAGTTATGACGGACTCCGTAGAAAAGCGGCCGCTGTCTCTGGGGCTGGCCATGTTCGCCATGTCTTACGAGACAGGAATGCAGTGGAGTGATGTCAGTGCGGCGACAGTACTGGTATGTGCACCATTATTGATTCTGTTCTTTGCTTTTCAGAGACAGTTCATGGAAAGCTTTATGCACTCCGGTATCAAATAAATTGCTTTTTTGGGGCTCTTTTCCGCAGGGAAAAGAGCTTTTTTTGTGGATGTATCAGGAAATTAGTGCTATCATTATAGGATAAAAGCTGCAGTCACATAAGATCATGGAATGGATTCCGGGTGCGGACAGAAATACGGATAAAACAGGAGAGGAGCAGACAAACGTATGAAATATATCTTGGATTATGAGAAATATGCGGAACTGGCAAGACGAGTGGCAGCAGAGGGAAGCGTATTGCTTCGAAATGAAGACAGTGTGCTGCCTTTGCAAAAAGGGCAGAGGGTATCGATCTTCGGAAGAACGCAGTTTGAGCATTACAAGAGCGGCACCGGCTCCGGCGGCATGGTCAATGCTCCTTATGTCACGAATATCATCGACAGCCTGAAAGAAGATGGAACCATACAGGTAAATGAAGCGCTGGAGCAGGTGTACCGTGAGTGGCTGAAGGATCATCCCTTTGACATGGGAGAAGGCTGGGCCATGGAACCCTGGAATCAGGAGGAGATGCCCGTAGATGAAGAGCTGGCGGTGCAGGCAGCAGGACAGTCGGATGCAGCGATCGTGGTCATCGGGCGTACTGCCGGGGAAGATAAGGATAACAGTGCGGCGGAGGGAAGTTATCTGCTGACAGCTTTGGAGGAGGAGCTCCTTCGTAATGTATGTCATGCTTTTGAGCATACGATCGTGGTACTGAATGTCGGCAACATTATAGATATGAAGTGGGTAGACCGGTATCAGCCGCAGGCAGTACTCTATATCTGGCAGGGAGGCCAGGAGGGCGGAAGAGCCTGTGTGGATGTCCTGACCGGCAAAGTAAATCCCGGTGGTAAATTAAGCGACACGATTGCAGAAGATATTAAAGATTATCCTTCCACGGAAAATTTCGGAGATCCGGTAGAGAATTTCTATACGGAGGATATTTATGTAGGATATCGTTATTTTGAGACCTTTGCGAAAGATAAGGTGAAGTATCCTTTCGGATTTGGATTATCTTATACGAAGTTCCAGACAGAGATCCTGGGATTCTCAGTACAGGGCATGGCAGTCACGGCAGTTGCAAAAGTAACCAATGTCGGGGGAGTATCCGGCAGAGAGACTGTACAGCTGTATCTGGAAGCACCTCAGGGGAAATTAGGAAAGCCTCTGCGCCAGCTGGCTGCATTTGCGAAGACAGAAGAACTGAAGCCGGGTGAGACAGAAGAACTGCTGCTGAAAACAGAGCTGACGGAGTATGCATCCTATGATGACAGTGGTGTCACCGGACATAAATCCTGCTATGTACTGGAAGAGGGAGACTATATCTTCTATGCCGGAACCGATGTGCGAAGCGCAGCAGAGGCTGGCAAGGCGACCCTGACAGAGCTTCGGATAGTACGGATGGTGACGGAAGCAATGGCACCGGTACAGGCGTTCAGACGCTTAAAACCCTTCTTTTTCGAGGAAAAGGACCATGCTATCGCCAACTGGGAGGACGCTCCTTTACGGACTATTGATCTGGCAGAACGTATTTCGCAGGAGAGACCCACTCACAGTGAATACGTGGGAGATCAGGGATGGAAGCTGGCGGATGTCTCTGATAAAAAAATCACGCTGGAGCAGTTCCTGACACAGCTGTCGGATGAAGATCTGATCTGTATGACCCGCGGAGAGGGCATGTGTTCCCCGAAAGTGACTCCGGGCACGGCAGCAGCCTTCGGTGGAGTGACAGAAGGACTGAAGAGATTTGGGATTCCCATAGCCTGCTGCTCGGATGGTCCTTCCGGTATCCGTATGGACTGCGGCACCATGGCATATGCCCTGCCTAATGGGACATTGCTTGCCTGTACCTTTGATCCGGAGCTGATGGAGGAGCTGTATGAGCTGGAGGGCATGGAGCTTCGGAAGAACAAGATCGACACCCTCTTAGGACCCGGCATCAATATCCATAGGAATCCATTGAACGGACGTAATTTTGAGTATTTTTCGGAAGATCCGTATCTCACAGGTACCATGGCAGCAGCACAGCTGACCGGCATGGGAAAATACGGTGTCACCGGCACCATCAAGCATTTTGCATGTAACAATCAGGAATTCAAGCGGCATGATGCCAACAGCATCGTATCCGAGAGAGCACTGAGAGAGATCTATCTGAGGGGCTTTGAGATCGCGGTGAAACAGGGTGGCGCTTACAGTATCATGTCTACTTACGGACCGGTAAACGGACTGTGGACAGCTGGCAACTATGATCTCCTGACGACCATTCTCCGTAAGGAATGGGGATATCAGGGTATTGTGATGACTGACTGGTGGGCGAAGATCAATGAGGAAGGGGAGCCCGGCTCCGGCAGACAGACGATTCCCATGGTGCGGGCACAGAACGATATTTATATGGTCGTAGCGGATGCGGCATCCAACTCCGCGGGGGACAATACCGCGGAAGGCTTGGCAGACGGCAGACTCACCAGAGCACAGCTTACGCGGAATGCGGCAAATATCTGTGGGTTCCTGTTACGTTCCGTTGCTATGGAACGGCTTCTGGACAGAGAGGAAGAGGAATGCACGGAGATTCACAATCCGATAAGTACCGAGGGCGCAGGAGACAGCGGACAGGTGCTGGCACGTCTGGAGCTGCCGGAGCCGAAGACCGGCGAAGAGATAGAACTTCCGTTGGAAAGACTGTCCACGAAGAAGGGCACAAGTGCGGTATACCAGTTGCGTTTTCCTAAGATCGGAAGATATGAGCTGGTATTTCGGATGAGTTCTACGTTAGGAGAACTGGCGCAGCTGCCGATTTCCGTGTTCCTGAACAATACGTTACAACAGACCGTGACCCTTAACGGCACGGAAG
>ERZ1034691.1159-NODE-1159-length-18026-cov-16.079851_pt1 | contig 18026 bp, 21 predicted proteins | sample MGYA00520638_ERZ1034691 | MGnify/ENA primary metagenome ERZ1034691 (study PRJEB33766, sample SAMN09781763) | gut metagenome | biome: gut microbiome | host: Homo sapiens | place: Madagascar | study: EMG produced TPA metagenomics assembly of the PRJNA485056 data...
GCGCTCACCTTTGCAGCACAAAGTATTATCTGCGCTTTTGGCTTAGCAGCTGCCGTACCTTGCTCGCCGTATCGGCACTTAGAATTATGCGGTATTGCCCTTACTTTACGGCAGGGAAGGGGTGTAAGCCTCCAGATGGCGGGGATGCCCTTCAAAAACGATGGCAATGGCGTCCGGACCGGTGTTGGCACTGACAACGCCGCCCAGCTGGAACACGAGCATCGGCGGGTGACCAAAGGTCTTTCTGCACAGCTTGACCAACTCGTCCCGCTTGGCGGTGCTGGAGGTGTATGCCACCATATAGGGCATATCCTTTACGTTGTCCACGCGCCCCTGCACCCACTTGACCATGGCGGCAGGCACAGCAGCATCGCCGCGCACCTTGCTTTCCACCTTGGAAACGCCGTCGTTCAGGCTGATAATCGGGCGGATACCCAGCAGATCGCCCACCACGGCAGCCGCTGCGCTGACACGCCCGGACTTTTTCATCTGGCGCAGGCTGTACGCAGCCAGACAAATTTCCACACAGTCCAGCTTGCGCAGCAATTCATCCACACAGGCGTTCAGCTCACCGCCGTTGCGCACCTTGCGGGCGCACTCGCAGAAATACCAGCCGTAGGGCATGGAATAGGTATGGCTGTCCAGCACGCGCACACGCAGGGTATGACCGGGGCATTCCTCGTCAAACATCTCCACCGCCTTCAGGGCGTTATTGTAGGTGCTGGAGCCGCCGCCGTTCATCACCAGATGCACAAGGTCGGTGTAGCCTTCGGTTTCATAGCGCTGGTAAATTTCGCACCATTGCAGCTGCGTAATGGCGGCCGTGGTGGGTACCGCGTCCGAATTGCGCATCATCTCGTAAAATTCGCTGTTGGTCATATCGCGGCGCTCGATGTACTCTTTGCCGTCCAGATTGATGGGGAACCCAACGACCTCAATGCCGTATTTGTCCGCCAGCTCCTGCGGTATATCGGAACAGGAATCCGTCAAAAAACCGATCTTACTCATTGTACTTCCTCACTCCAGTTGTAACGGGTCAGTTGTCCATGGGTTTCCAGATCCGCAAAGTCCCACTGGCGCAGCACCTCATATACGCCGACAGCCACCGCGTTGGAAAGATTCAGGCAGCGCTCGCCACGGCGCATGGGCATACGCACACAATCTGCCTCATGGGTAGCCAGCAGTTCTTCGGGCAAACCTGCGTCCTCGCGTCCAAATACAAGGTACGCGCCGTCAGGGTAGTTTACATCCACATGGCGGCGGGGTCCCTTGGAGGTAAAGTAGAAAAACGGTCCCTTGTTCTTGGCAAAAAAGTCCGCTAGGTCTTTATAATATGTTATATCAAGCTGGTGCCAATAGTCAAGCCCGGCGCGCTTTAATTTTTTGTCATCAATGGTAAAGCCCATCGGTCCCACCATGTGCAGGCGTGCGCCGGTAACCGCGCAGGTACGCGCAATATTGCCGGAATTTTGGGGAATCTGCGGTTCCACCAGTACGATATTGACCGTTGCCATATTCAAACATCCTCTACATTTTGTACAAATTTTATCGGGGCATCAATTTGGGCAGGGCAGCCTCCAGCCACACGCCCAGCCGCTCGTCCGCGCCCTCCGGCGTCTGGCGGATGCACTCGGCAACAAAGGCCGCTGCCGCCTGCACCGCCGCTTGCGGCACATTGCCCTGCAGCATACGTCCCACCAGAACGGCGGCAAAAATATCCCCGGTGCCGTGATACAGCCGGGGGATCATCGGCGTTTTCACGCAGTAGCCAGCGCCGCCGCGCCCGGCGCCCACACAGCCGATGCACCGCCCGTCCGAAAGCCCGGTCACCCCGGTCACTACGACCTCGGGTGCTAGCTTGGTCAGCCGTGCCGCCTGCCCGGCAGCCTGCTCCGCGCCCTGCACGCCGGGCAATTCATCCCCCAGCAGCAGGGCGGCCTCGGTCATATTGGGTACAATGACATCGGCGCGGGCGCACAGCGCCTGCATCGCCTGCACCAGATCAGCGCTCAGCCCCCGATACATCTGCCCGCCGTCGCCCATAACCGGGTCCACGACCTTCAGCGCATTGGGCCATAGGGTAAACGCCTGCTCCACCAGATGCGCCTGGGCGCTGTCCGCCAGATAGCCGGAGTAGATGCAGTCAAATTGCAAGCCCAGTCGATGGTAATGATCCAGCGCCGCCGGACCGTACCCGGGGTTGGAGAGCTTGGCGGGCGTACCCAGCCCGCCCGTATGGGTAGAAAGCACCGCCGTGGGCAGGGCAACCGCCTGCACCCCCAAGGCAGACAACACCGGCACAATGACCGAGAGCGCCGCCCGACCAAAGCCGGGCAGATCGTGAATGGCTAATACTGTTTTTGGTGCATTGGACATACGCACAGACCCTTTTCCTGTTATTTTTGTTGCCGTTGGGCAGCACTGCACAATTCCCGCCTCGCGGCTGCGACACCTGGAATTATGCGGTATTGCCTTCGATTTCGCTGTCATCGTACCACAAAATCCCCCACAAAAAAGGGCGGAATCGGGCGAAGCAAAAACTTTATTTGTGCTTTTGTGAATAATCGCATCGCTTGTGCAGAAAATAGTTCCATCCCACACCAAGAAAGGAGCGTTTCTGCGATGAATCTTTCCACTATGTTTGCTGCCGCAACGGGCGTTGCCGTAGGGGCAGCCACCGTCTGCCTTGCCACCAAGGATCGGCGCGAGATGCAGCGCACCGTCCACAGGCTCGCCAAGGGCGCTGAAAAGACCCTTGCCGACCTCGACAAAGCCGTGCAGCGTATGCAATGACATTTTAGTATAGCATACTTTGTCAAAAATCGCAAACCGCCGCCGCAAAAAAATCCCTGCTGCAGATTGCAGCAGGGATTGCCTTTGTTTTTTACAGGATTCGCACGCGGATCGCCGCGTCAATGCCGCGCAGCTCGTCCGCCAGGGTGTCGGTCACATCGCCGGTGACATCCAGCATGGTATAGGCAACGTCCTTTTTGCCCTTGTTGACCATATTTTCGATGTTCAACCGCGCCTTTGTCAAAATGCCGGTGATGGCGGAAATCGCGCCCGGCTCGTTTTTGTGGATGATGCAGATGCGCTTTCCATGGATGCGCGGCTGGCTGACGTCCGGCAGGTTAACGCTGTGGGCAATGTTGCCGTTGATCAGATAATCGCTCAACTCGGCTGCCGCCATCACTGCGCAGTTGGTTTCGCTCTCGGGGGTGCTGGCGCCCAGATGCGGCGTGCAGGCAACTCCCTTGACGCCCAGCAGCTCCTCACTGGGGAAATCGCAGAAATATTGCGCGACCTTGCCGCTGTTCAGGGCATTCAGCAAAGCGGCGTTGTCCACCAGCTCACCGCGGGCAAAGTTCAGCACGCGCACGCCCTCCTTGCACATGGCAAGCGTCTGAGCATTGATGGTATGGCGGGTCGTGGGCAGGTAGGGGACATGGATGGTCAGGTAATCGCAGCGGGGCAGCATATCGCTCAGCGTGACGCAGTGCTGCACACTGCGCGATAAGCTCCACGCGGCATCAATGGAGATATACGGGTCGTACCCCAGCACCTCCATGCCCAGCGCCACAGCCGCATTCGCAACGCGCGCGCCGATGGCACCCAAGCCGACCACACCCAGCGTCTTGCCCCGCAGCTCGGGACCGACAAACTGCTTTTTTCCCTTTTCCACATCCTTGGCAATGGTGTCGCGTCCTTTCAGCGTCTGCGCCCAGTTCACGGCATCCACCATATTGCGGCTGCCTGCCACCAACGCACCGACGACCAGCTCTGCCACCGCGTTGGCGTTGGCACCGGGCGTGTTGAACACCACAATACCCTCGGCAGTGCAGGTATCCACCGGGATGTTGTTGGTGCCCGCACCTGCGCGGGCGATGGCCAAAAGGCTGTCGGGCATCGGCATATCGTGCATATCGGCGCTGCGCACCAAAATACCGTCCGGTGCGCCGGAATCGTTGTTGACCTCAAACTGGTTGGCGGGCAGCTTGCTCAGCCCGGCAGGGGAGATGGCGTTCAGCGTTTTGATGGTATACATAAAATTGCCCCCTCTTACTTATGCTCCTTGCGGAACTTCTCCATAAAATCGACCAGCTTGGCAACGCCCTCCGGCGGCATCGCGTTGTAGATTGACGCGCGCATACCGCCCACCAAACGGTGTCCCTTCAGATTCACGAAGCCCGCTTCCGTCGCCGCCGCGCAAAACGCCTTGTCGGTGTCGGCGTCGGGGCTGGTAAAGGTGACGTTCATCAGGCTGCGGTATTCCTTCTGCACGGGGTTTTTGTAAAAATCCTGCCCGTCCAGATAGTCATACAGCACATTGGCCTTTGCCTCGTTGATTTTTTTCATCTCAGCAAGACCGCCGACTTCCTTCTCCAGATACTGCATCACCAGACCGGTCATATAAATGCACCAGCATGGCGGGGTATTGTACATACTGTCGGCATTCAGCAGGGTGGTGTAGTTCATCATGGTGGGGATCTGCGCAGGCTCCAGCCCCTTGGCGGACTTGCCCAGCAGATCCTCGCGCACAATGGCAACCGCCATACCGGCGGGGGCAATGTTTTTCTGTACGCCGAAATAAATCACACCGTATTGGCTGACATCCACCGGCTCAGAGCAGATCATTGAGCTCATATCCGCCACCAGCGGCACGCCCTCCACCTGCGGCAACTCCTTATATTTGGTGCCGAAAATCGTGTTGTTCTGGCAGATGTGGATGTAGCTGGCGTTGGGGTCGTAGTCGATAGCCTTCACATCGGGAATGTAGGTAAAGTTTTTATCCTTGCTGCTGGCGGCAAGGCGCGCCGTGCCGAACTTGGCGGCTTCCTCGGCAGCCTTTTTGCTGAAATTGCCGGTCACGATATAATCTGCCGTGCCGGTCGTCATAAAGTTCAGCGGCACCATGGCAAACTGCTGGGTCGCACCACCCTGGAAAAAGCCCACCTTATAATTGTCGGGGATGTTCAGCACCCGGCGCATAGCGCTCTCGGTGTTTTCCAGAATTTCCTCAAACCACTTGCTGCGGTGGCTCATTTCCATCACGCTCATACCGGAGCCGTGGTAATCCAACAGCTCCGCCTGTGCAGTTTTCAGAACGCTTTCCGGCAACATCGAAGGACCGGCACTGAAATTATAGACTCTGGACATTTTCCATTCCTCCCTAATAAAAAGGGCAGTCACCCTTTGGATGCTGCCCCTTGCGCATCGTTGCGGCTATGTATATAGTATAGTGAGTAAACCGGAACAGGGCAAGCTGGCAACATTCCGAAAACACGCCTGCCGCAGCCGCTTGTTTTTGCAGAATAGCTAAATGTTCGTCTATTGCACACACATTATTTTACATTTGTAAAATAATGTGTCCTTCTGTGGCGGAAAATCTTTTAAAAATTTTGTGTTGAAAGACACTTGCATTTTTTCTACCACAGATGTAAAATATAACCACAGTAGCTTTTACATCTGTAAAAAGGAGGCTTTTATGCAGACGCTATCGCACAGTGAAGAACAGGTTATGGCGGCGCTGTGGGCGTGCCAGGCGCCCGCCACACGGCGGGAGATTGCCGCCCATCTTCCGGCAGAGTGCCGCTGGGCGGATTCCACCCTGCTGAATTTTCTGCTCCGGCTGGAAAAGAAATCCTTTGTCCGCTGCGAAAAAGACAAAAACAAAAACCTTTACTACCCGCTGGTGCGCCACACCACCTATTGCGCAGCCGTCAGCCAGCAGCATCTGCAAACGCTGTACGGTGGCGATCTGCGCGCTATGGTGCGCGTTCTGGCTGACACCGGGCGCATTTCCTACGCGGATGTTGAACGTCTGCTGCGCTTTTTGGGCGAGTATCAGGCAGAAAATCCGGAATACGACTACGAATAAGTCTTTTACGTCTGTAAAATATCTTTGCGCATTTCGGGCATATCCTGTCGGTAGCGCAGCGGGACGTGCTGCGTCTGCAGCTTTTCGTTGCGGCGTTCCTCAATGGTCAGCGCCTTAAAGAACCGTTTCCACAGGGTCTGCCACGCCAGCTCCTCCGGTTCGGCGGATGCCTCGTAGCGTTCCATCCGCAAAAACTGCACCTGCCCGTTTCTGCGCAGCAAGGCTTCCTTGTGGGTGGCATCGTAGATCAAAAAATCATCATCGGGCAGACGACTGCAAAAATGCGCACGCAGCATCGGCAGCACACGATTTTGCGGGTGGATTTGCGCGCCCAGCATCCCATCCTTTTCCTCAAACCGCAAAAGCTCGATCATACGGCATATTTCGTTGTTGACGGCGCGTTCCAGTGCAAACGCCTGTGCCACCTGCGTATGCCCCAGCATCTGCGCAGCCTGCCCGCCCTGCGCAAAGCACAGGCGGATAAACCGCAGCAATATCAGATCCTTTTCCTCTGCACAGGACAAAAAGCCCACCGTCACCCGTTCATACACGGTCATTCCCAAACGCTTCAGCCCGGTCGCGACGCGCCGGGCTTTTTCCGTTTCAGTCGGTATATCGCGCATTTCAAACAAAACCAGCTGCTCGGTCTCCGGCGCAGCAATCAACGAGGGAATTTCCCTTTGGGTAAAGCTTTCAAACACGCAACACAAAAAACCGGCAAAACTGCCGTCATACCGGTAGGCAACAACCCTTACATCCGCCTGGTAACGCATTGCAGCGCCTCCTCCTTCAGCAGTCGGGCAGCCTTGCCCGCCGCCATACCGTTTTCGGTAAGCTTGTGCAGTTCCGGCGCGGCAAAGGGCAGCGGCTTCGCGATAAAATCATCCAGACTCATCTGCTGCACCCCTACCGAAAATGCCTTGGGGTCAAGCAGCGCAGCGGCAATTTCTGCCCGCGTCCCGTGGCAGGGCGCACGCCCGCTGCAGGTGATAAAATACTGCGCGCGCTTCAAAACCACACCGATTTGTTTCAGCTCCGACATACCCAGATGCTGCACCCGGCGCGCCTGCAGAATACGATCGGCGCTCTTGGGTCCGATGCCCGGTACGCGCAGCAGCGCCGCCCGGTCCGCCGTGTTTACCTCGACGGGAAAAAACGCCGGATGCCGCAGCGCCCAGGTGCATTTCGGGTCAAGGTACGGGTCAAAATTTGGTTCTTCCTCTGTCAGCAGCTCTCGCGCCGAAAAATGGTAATACCGCAGCAGCCAGTCCGCCTGATATAACCGATGTTCCCGCAAAAGGGGCGGCTTGGTCTGCAGGGCAGGCAGGCGGCTATCCTCGACCACCGGCAGATACGCTGAGTAAAATACACGTTTCAACGTGTATTTCTTGTACAGTGCTTCGGTCAGATCCATAATTTGGCGGTCATTTTCCGGCGTTGCACCGATAATCATCTGGGTGCTTTGCCCTGCCGGGGCAAACGCAGGGGCGTGGCGGTACACCGCAAGTTCCCGCTTGCTCTGCGCATTTTGCACGGCGATTTGCTTCATCGGGCGCAGGATGGAGGTTTTCTTTTTATCGGGGGCAAGCTGGTTCAGGCTGACCTCGCTCGGCAGCTCAATGTTGACAGAAAGCCGATCCGCCAAAAGCCCCAGCTGCTGCACCAACATAGGGTCGGCGCCCGGTATCGTCTTGGCATGGATATATCCGTTAAAGCCGTATTCCTCGCGCAAAATCCGCAGCGCCCGAATCATCAGCTCCATCGTCCGGTCAGGGGATTGGATCACCGCACTGGATAAAAACAGCCCCTCGATATAATTGCGTTTGTAGAAGCCGATTGTCAAATTCGCCAGCTCGCGCGGGGTAAAGCTTGCGCGCGGGCGGTCATTGCTGCGGCGGTTGACGCAGTAACTGCAATCGTAGCAGCAGGCGTTGGAATACAACACCTTTAAAAGGGAAACGCATCGACCGTCCGGCGTAAAGGCATGGCAAATGCCTGCCGCTCTGCAGCTGCCCAGCTTGCCGTGCTGCCCGGCTCTGTCCACACCGCTGGAGGTACAGGCGACGTCATATTTGGCGCTGTCGGCGAGAATTTCCAGTTTTTCCTCCAGATTCATAGGGTTTTCTCCTAAAAAGGGCATAAAAAATACAGCCCGCCGCAAACGCCGATTTTCCGGCTTGCCGCGGGCAGCATTTTTTGTTTGTATTTTCGGTTGTAAGTCCAAATTATAGGACTTTTTGCGTGTTAGAATAAGATTGTAAGGAAATTACAGGGTCACTTACCACTTGGCTTTGGTTTCTACCACCTTGCCGGCGATATACAGATGATCCAACTCCTCGCCCTTGATGACCAGTTCCTCATAGTTCGGGTTGAAGGGCTGCAGCACTACGGCGTTGCCGCGCTGGATATACTTTTTCAGCGTACCCTCACCGTCCAGACCATAGACCAAAACGCCGAGATCGCCGTTGTCCAATGTGTTCTGGCGGTGTACCAAGGCAAGGTCGCCGTCAGAGATGCGCGGTTCCATACTGTCGCCCTTGACCACCAGATAAAAGTAGCTGCTGGGGTCCTTTACGCTGGCATACTCTTTGCCGTAGTCCTCCTCAAAGGCAAGGGCGCCGTAACCGGCGCGCACCGTACCAATGACCGGGATCTCGCACTGCGTATAGCGGCTGAAGGCGTTGCGCCCCACAACGGGGGAGTTTTCGGCATCCTGCTGCAACCCAAGCAGTACGTCAGCGGTGGTTCCCAAAATTTCCGCCAGCCGGGCAATGGTCTGCGGGTCGGGCGTAGAACGACCGGTTTCCCACTTGCCGACAGCCTGCTGCGTCACACCTAAAAGTTGTGAAATCTCCGCTTGGCTGTACCGTTTTATCTTGCGGGCCTGCTTTAAGCGTTCTGCAAACATACCAAAAACTCCTTTATATAGCTGAACAGCTACCGACTGCTACACTTTTGTTTGTTATCATTATACAACCAGTTGTAGTTTTTGTAAAGGGGATTTGCGAAAATAAATCAAAAATAAGTTGTAAAAAGTTATTGACAACAACTGTAGGTTGTTGTATTATAAACTTACAACAACGGCAGAATTAAAATGTATCCGGTAAATAGCCGACATTGCGGCGCGGCTTTACCGAATCAATAAGGAGGAGCAATTATGAACACCGAAAAATTCAAGAAAGAGTTTTGCAAGGCAGTGGGTTGTGCGGCCGCTCTGATTTTAATGATGCTGGTTTCCGCCGCCATCGAGGGTACGGTTCCTGTCCTGACCGCCGTTCTCGTCGGCGCAGGGTGTGTATATGCGCTGAACACCGTTTGCGGCATTCTGCTTCCGCGCGAGGCACAAGCTACCCCCGTGCGCGCCGCGCAGCGTCCTGTTTCGGTGTCCCTGCGGGTGGTGCGCGGTGGTCGCGCCGCCTGATTGCTTGCCCATTGCGTTCACCTGTGCTACAATAGATAAATACGAAGCAGGAAGGACGTGGCAGCTATGGCTAGAGTATTGGAAGTATGCGTTGACAGTCTGGCATCGGCGCAGGCCGCTGTGCAGGGCGGGGCAGACCGTTTGGAATTGTGCAGTGCCTTGGCACTGGGCGGGTTAAGCCCGTATACCGCGCTTTTGCAGCAGATTAAGCGCCGCTGGGATATTCCCGTGCGGTGCCTGATGCGCCCGCGTGCGGGGGATTTTCTCTATACGCCCGATGAAATTGAGCTGATGTGCGCACAGATCGATGCCTTGCGGCAATGCGGTGCCGATGGGTTTGTTCTGGGGGCGCTGACACCCGACGGAGATTTGGATGCCAACGCCTTGCAGCCGATGCTTGCGGCGTGCGGAAATTTACCCCGCACCCTGCATCGCTGTATAGATGTTTCGCGCGATCCCGCAGCGACCTACCGCAGTGCAGCGGCATTGGGCTTTGACACCGTGCTTACCAGCGGTGCCGCCGCTGCCTGTACCGGCGGCGAGGCAGTTTTGCGCAAGCTTTTGCAGCTGCGCGACGCCGAAAGCGCCCCGGAGGTTCTGATCGGCGCCGGGGTCAACGCTGCGGTCATCACCCATATGCGTCAGCAATTGCCCGGCGCAAGAGCCTTTCATATGAGCGGCAAGATGCTGCTTGAAAGTCTTATGCGGTTTCGCCGTGCCGATATTCCTATGGGGCTGCCGGGTCTTGATGAGTGGCATATCCAGCAAACCGATGCACAAGCCGTTCGCGCCGCCAGACAGGCACTATATGACCTATAAAAAAGAGCCGCTTTCGCGGCTCTTTTTTAATCCTTTAATCCGGTCAATTCTGCCTTTTCAAAGCTGTCAGGAATCAGCTCCAATTCCTCCAACAGACTTTGCATTGCCTCACAGTCCTGCGGCACATCGGTCAGGCTGGTGCCGTAGTGGCAAAACAGAACCTTGCCGTCCTTATCCAGTATAAGGGTCAGCGGCATCTGCTGTTCTGCGCCCTTGGCAGCACGGTAGCCTTGCTTTTTTGCCTGCCGCAAAATCTGCCACGCCTCCAGAGAATACGCCGTCCACGCGCTGCCACGGGTAGGAATTTCCAGCAAATCATACAGCACACCGTCAGCATCGCACATCAGCGGAAAGGGCAGCGCATCCTGCGCAAGACTGGCAGCCAGTTTATCGGCACGCGAACGCACCACCATAGCAAACCCGCCGCTGTACAGCTTGTCGTAGGTTTCCGCATAGCGGCTTGCAAAGGTGCGGGTCACCGGGTTGCCGAAGTTTGCCATAAACACCAGCACCAGCGGTGCCTGCGCCGCCAGCAAATCGCGGAAACGGTTTTGCGCCCGATACGGCGTGTCATAGGAAAACATGGGCAGTTTGTCGCCCGCTTTGATTTTTGCCGCCATAACATTCTCCGTCCCAAAATATATGCAAAAAATCCGGACAGGGGATACCCGCCCGGACATAGTTTCAAAAAAGCCCCGCACAGCCGTCTGCAGCCAATCAAAACCTACCGGTATGGCAGGTGGGTGCCCTGCAGATACATTCATGCTCCCTTCTTCCGCCAAGGGCGGGAGGTCTGCAATCCCGCATCTGACGCGGGCTCCCAAAATTTGATTAGTAGGATTCTATAAAGGCCGCAACAAATCGAACTGCGCAGGGCGGCAAACAAAGGAAATCAGTCCAATTCGGAATCGTCGATATCGTACATAGCGCGCAGGCGCTCCTCAAAGACCTTGCCGACAGTCAGCAATTCTTCATCATCGTCCACGATGTCCATATACTCACCCTGGTCATCGGTTCCGATGCGCATCAGGATCAGCTCCGCTTCCTCCTGCAGGCTCTCAGGATCCTCCTGATAGGGAATCACTGCCAGATAGCGGGTGCCGTTCACTTCCGTTGCATCGATGACTTCAAAGGTAACTTCCTTGCCGTCCTCGTCCTCCAAGGTCAGCAGATCAGGGGTAGCTTCTTCCAGCATTTCCGGGCTCAGTTCGTCAGACATAATGACCTCCTATGGTCGGTTGAATTTGATACCTATAGTTTACCGTTTTTTTTCTGAAACGTCAAGGGTGTTCAACACAAAGATTCTGTGGTATAATAGGTTATCTTAGACTTTTGGCACATCTGCAGGTCATTGTGGCTTGCAGCATCGCTTTTATGCGGAGGTTCACCATGAAAAAACTTCTCTGCCTTGTGTTTGCCATGCTGATGCTGGCGCTTTGTGCCTGCGGCAGCGGCAAAAGCACCCCCAAGCGTCCCGCCGTCACCAGCAGCGAACGCCAGTTCACCACCCCCGCCGAAGGGGACACCATCGCCATTTTTACCACCAGCCAAGGTGAGATCCGCGCCGTGCTGTACCCCGACGCAGCGCCTATGGCGGTCTACAATTTTGCAGGCCTGGCGCGCATCGGCTACTATGACGGCACGGTTTTCTGGCGCACCCAGTACGGCTTTGCGGTGCAGGGCGGCGATGCCACCGGCACCGGAACGGGCGGCTCCACGATTTGGAGCAACAACGCCTACCCCGCAGAGGTTGACCCTGGCTTAAAGCATTACGCGGGCGCGCTGTGCGCTGCCTTTGCCACCGGCGGCGAAAGAACCGGCGGCAACAGCCAGTTTTATTTTGTGCAGGCACTGCCCGACAGTGTTGACGAAGCCCAGCAGCAGGCGCTTGCCCAAAACGGTTATACGCAGGAGCAAATTGACGCCTACGCCGCAGCGGGCGGCTTGCCGTACCTTGACAACACCGACACGGTATTCGGGCAGGTGTACGAAGGTATGAATGTCGTGGACAAGCTCGCCGGGGTAAAAACCATCGACTCGGAGGACGGCGCCGACACCTGCCGCCCCTTTGACAGCGGCGATGTAACGATCGAGCATATCACGATTGCCGCGTATCCCGGTCCCACGACCGAGGAACTGGCTGCCCAGTGGGCAGCTGAGGTCGATGACGAAAACGCCGTCGGCTGACGGGAACCGTATCAAGAAAGGGACGCTTACTCAAGCGTCCCTTTTTGCTTTTACTTTTTGGTGTTGCCGCCCATCCGGCGGTCGCGGCGGCTGTATTCCTCCAGTGCCTTATCAAAGCAAGGCTTGTCAAAGTCGGGGAACAGCACGGGGGTAAAGTAAAATTCGGCATAGGCACACTGCCACAGCAGGAAATTGGACAGGCGCTCCTCGCCGCTGGTGCGGATCATCAGGTCAACCGGCGGCAGGTCGCGGTACAGGTGGCTCTCGATGGTTTTTTCGTCAATTTGCTCCGGCGTCAGGCTGCCCTGCTGCACCTCACCGGCAATGGCGCGCACAGCGTCAGTCAGCTCGGCGCGGCTGCCGTAGTTCAGGCAGAAGTTGACAATGCCCTTTTTGTTGTCCTTGGTCAGCTCCATCATATAATCCATCGCATCCAGCACGCGCTGCTGCAGCCCTTCGCGGCGACCGCTGAACAGCACCTGACAGCCGCGCTCATTCATTTCCTCCGCGATGGTGCGGAAGTTGTTGGCAAACAAGTCCATCAGATAGCCGACTTCCTTGGCATCGCGGGAAAAATTCTCGGTCGAAAACACATACAGCGACAGCACCTTTACGCCGCGGTCGCCCACGGCATAGCGGGTGATTTCCTGCAGGCGATCAAAGCCCGCCTTGTGACCGACACTGGCGGGCATAAAGCGCTGGCGCGCCCAGCGGCGGTTGCCGTCCACAATGATGGCGACGTGTTGGGGAATGCGCAATTCTTCGTTAGGCATAGGTGTTCTCCTTTGTTATGCTTGCTCCTGCCGGGGCATAAGCTGCTCGGGCGCGGTTTCTCCGGGATGATGGGCGCGCCAGTTCAAAAAGCTTTCCAGAATCACAGCGGCGGAAACCGAATCCAGCTTTTCCTTACGCTTTTGCCCAAAGGTGTCGTTGTCCGCCAGGATGGCTGCCGCCGATACCGTGGTACGGCGCTCGTCCCACATAACGATGGGCATCCCCGCCATATCGGCAAGGCGCTGGGCAAAGCGGCGGCTTTTTTCAGCGCGCTTGCCCTCGGTTCCGTCCATATTTTTGGGTAAGCCGCAGACAAGCCCGGCAGCCTGACGGGCGCGGGCAGCCTCCACCACGGCGGCAGCCACCTTGTTCATACTTTTTTCCTCAATTTGCGGGGTGATAGGGGAAGCCACGGTTTCGCTCTCATCGCATCCGGCCAAGCCGGTGCGGCTGTCGCCGTAATCCACAGCCAACCATTTCATAGGGATCGCTCCTTATCTGTTATTGGAATCAGTATACCACCAAAACGCCGGGAACGCAAACAAAAAAGGAAGAGCCGAAGCCCTTCCTTACTTGTTATGCCAAAACCTCTTTGGGCAGGCGCTTGTCCAGCTGCACGGTCAGCAGCACGGCCAGCGCGATTTTGATCACATCGCCCGGCAGGTAGGGGATAACGCACCAGCCCAGCGCGGTCATCAGCGGGGTAGCGGTCAGTGCAATGAACCAGATGGTACCCAGCAGGTAGCAGGCAGCGCAGCCCAGCACCATACCCAGTACCATCGCCCAAGGCTTGCGCTGCAGAGCGTTTGCCACGGCGGGCGCGATGGCTGCCGCCAGAACATAGCCCACAACATAGCCGCCGGTCTTGCCCAAAATGGCGGAAAGTCCGCCGTTGAAGCCCGCCAGAACCGGCACGCCCACGGCTGCCAGCAGAATGAACACCAGCTGGCTGGCGGCGCCCCACACAGGACCCAGCATCATACCTGCCATATACACCCCAAACAGCGCCAGATTGACCGGCACACCCCACGGGGTAGGCACAGCCAGTTGGCTGCATACCACCGTCACCGCGGTGAACAGGGCGCAAAGAACCATCTTACGGACACGATTTGCCGAATTTGTCATACGATTTTAACTCCTCTATCATTTTTACTCGGCTTCCCGCACGCGGGCTTCGCCCGACGAAAGTGTGGTCACCGCAGTTTCCCCCTCAAAGCGCACGCGCAGGCGGCACTCCTCATCCACGCCCAGCGCCAGCGCCGAGCGCACCTCGCAGCCGGGGCGAACGACCTCGATCTGCCTTCCCGGCAAAATTTGCAGGCGGCGGTACTCCTCCAGAAAATTGCCGTGATCCCGGGCGGTGTACAGCGCCCAAAATTCGTTCAGCACCGCTGCTGCCAGCGCCGCACGGGTCCCGCCCGGCGGCGTTGTTTCATACAGCGCTCCCGCCACGCCGGAAAGTTCCTGCGGCCAGCCCTGCGGCGGGGTGACCAGATTGATGCCCAGCCCCAGCACGGCGTAGTCCAGCATACCGGACTCTAAATCCAGCGATGCTTCGGTCAGAATGCCGCAGACCTTTTTGCCGCCGTACAGCAGGTCGTTGACCCATTTGATTTCGACCTGCACACCGCACACCGTCCGGATGGCGCGCGCTGCTGCCACCGCTGCCATAGCCGTGATTTGCACCGCCTGCCGCGCCGCCATATCGGGGCGCAAAAGCAGGCTCATATACAGCCCGCCCGGCGGCGAGTAAAAGCTGCGCCCCTGCCGCCCGCGTCCGGCGGACTGTGCCTGTGCAATCAGCACGCGCCCCTCCGGCTCACCGTCGGCAGCTTGGCGGCGCAGGGCTGCGTTGGTGCCGGGCAGCCGCTGCACGACCTCGACCTGCAGCCCTGCGGCAGCGCCCTTGAGCAGCGCGCAGACCGCGTCGGCATCCAGCAAATCGGTGTCCTTGTGCAGGATATACCCCCGGTTGGTCACCGCTTCAATGGGCGTACCGTCGGCACGCAGCGCAGTGACCGCCTTCCAGACGGCCGTGCGGCTTACACCGAGCTGCTGCGCCAGCTCCTGACCCGAAATATACCTTCCTCTGGCGGCATCCAGTGCTGCCAGAACCTGCTGCCTGACCAAACCGCCGCCCCCTTTTTCTTGCCGCATTGTGGGCAGTATACCGCGTCGCCGCGCCGTATGTCAACCAATTTTCGCATTAAAGGTTGACAATCGTCCCAAAAAATAGGCGCACTGCCCAAAACCGTGCGCCTGTACCTAGGGCAACACCTTACAATTCCCGCCTGACGGCTTAAGCACCACTCCGGCGGCTGCGGCACGGCATCTGCGTTGCCAAAATGCTCGATAATACACAAAGTATTATCTGCGCTTTTGGCTTAGCAGCTGCCGCACCTCGCTCGCCGTATCGGCACTTAGAATTATGCGGTATTGCCTTAGTTATTGTGTCAAATCCGCTTAGCCAGCCCCAAATCCGCCATAATATCGGTGCGGGCATCCAGCGCCAGCGTGGCAATGCGGCGGATACGCTCCGGCGTCATATACGGTGCCAGACCGCTGATGGAAAACGCGCTGTCGGCACGTCCGCCGACGCCGGGGATCGCCACCGCAACGCAGCGCACGCCCAGCTCGTTTTCCTCATCGTCGATGGCATAACCGTTGGTGCGCGCCTCGGTCAGCTGGGCTTGCAGCGCGTCATATTCCACGATGGTGTGTGCCGTCAGCTTTTGCGGGGTGGTATGCTGCCAGATCTGCGCCACCTCATCGGCGGGCAGGGTCGCCAGAATCGCTTTGCCCACGCCCGTGCAGTACAGCGGGCTGCGCAGCCCCACGCGGCTGGACATCCGCATCGGACCGCTTTCCGTTTTATAGATGTAGACAATATCCTGCCCGTCGCGTATGACCAGATGCACTGCCTCGCCCGTGCGCTGTGCCAAACGTTCCAGATGCACCTTAGCAACATCCATAATGTCCATACTGTTGACAATGCCGCTGGAAAGCTCAAACATTTTTAAAGTCAGACGGTAACGCCCGTTTTCGTCCTGCGCGGCGTACCCCAGCGAAACCAGACTTGCCAGCAGGCGATGCACGGTGCTTTTGGCAAGCCCGGTGTCCTGCGCCAACCGCTGCAAGCCCGCCCCGGCAGGGTGTGCCGCCAGACTTTCGATCAGTTGAAAGATGCGCTCCACGCTTTGTACGCCCGATTTATCCGCCATAAGGGAGCCTCCCGCTAAAATTAACAATTTGTTCATAATTTGCAGAACTTGCGGTTTTTGGAATTGCGTTCCGCATAGTGGAATAATTATAGCAAAGATTTTCGATTTTAGCAACCCATATGCCGAATTGCGGAATTCCGAGCATCTGTGACAAAAAATGTCGGTTGTTCCTTGTCAAAATTGACCGATTGACGTTTTTCCCGGCGATGCGTATAATAAAACTAAACAAATGCGCCGCAGGTCGCGGTGTGCAAAAAGTAAAGGAGAATTGCTATGAATTCTGTTTTGCAGCGTGTGTATGAGATCGGTATCATTCCGGTCATCGCCTTCAACAGCGTGGACGAAGCTCTGCCCCTGTGCAAGGCTTTGATGGCGGGCGGTCTGCCTGCCGCGGAAGTCACCTTCCGCACCGCCTGCGCCGAGGAGTGCATCAAGAAGATCCACGACGAGCTGCCCGATATGCTGCTGGGCGCCGGCACGGTTCTGACCGTTGACCAGGCTGACCGCGCTATGGCTGCCGGTGCTTCCTTCATTGTTGCCCCCGGCTTTGACCCCGAGGTCTGCAAGCATGTTATCGACAAGGGCGGCATCATGATGCCCGGCACCGCCACCTCCGGCGAGATGCAGCAGGCCATGAACATGGGCTGCGAAGTTGTTAAGTTCTTCCCCGCTGAAGCAAACGGCGGCGTGGACAAGCTGAAGAACATCGGCGCTGCCCTGAAGACCTGCAAGTGGATGTGCACCGGCGGCGTCAACGCCAAAAACGTCAACAACTACCTCGGCTATAACCAGATCATCGCCGTCGGCGGCACCTGGATGTGCAAGAGCGACAAGATTAAGGCCGGCGCCTGGGACGAGATCACCGCTATGAGCCGCGAGGCCGTTGATGTTATGCTGGGTCTTGAGCTGGGTCACATCGGCATCAACTGTGCCGATGAGGCGGAGGCTGCCAAGACCGCTGAGGCGATCGGCGCCCTGCTGAGCATGGCTGTCAAGCCCGGCAACTCCAGCATCTTTGTGGGCAAGAAGGAATTCGAGATCATGAAGAAGCCCGGTCGCGGCACCCATGGTCACATTGCTATCCTGACCAACAACGTCGACCGCGCCATCTATCACCTGAGCCAGCGCGGCGTCAAGTTCGATATGGACAGCAAGAATGTCAAGGACGGCAAGACCATTGCCATCTACTTTGCTGACGAGATCGCCGGCTTTGCCCTGCATCTGGTCCAGAAATAAGCACCGTTGTATCCGAAATGGGGCGCACGCCCCGTACACAGATAAAAACAAACATTAAAGGAGTTCACCATGAAAGTTGTTACTTTTGGCGAATTGATGATCCGTCTGCAGCCGTTTAACTACGAGCGTTTCGTGCAGGCTAACACCCTCGAGTTCACCTTCGGCGGCGGCGAGGCCAACGTGGCCGTGTCCCTGGCCAACTACGGTGCTGATGCCGTTTTCGTAACCAAGCTGCCCAGCCACGCCATCGGTCAGTCCGCTGTCAACAGCCTGCGCCGCTACGGCGTTGATACCAGCAAGATTACCCGCGGCGGTGACCGTGTCGGCATCTACTTCAACGAGAAGGGCGCTTCTCAGCGCGGCTCTGTCTGCATCTATGACCGTGCCAACTCCGCCATCCAGCTCGCCACCACCGCCGACTTCGATTGGGATGACATCTTCGAGGGCGTGGACTGGTTCCACTTCACCGGCATCACCCCGGCTCTGGGCG
>ERZ1034691.1165-NODE-1165-length-17967-cov-19.473202_pt1 | contig 17967 bp, 18 predicted proteins | sample MGYA00520638_ERZ1034691 | MGnify/ENA primary metagenome ERZ1034691 (study PRJEB33766, sample SAMN09781763) | gut metagenome | biome: gut microbiome | host: Homo sapiens | place: Madagascar | study: EMG produced TPA metagenomics assembly of the PRJNA485056 data...
AACCTGATGCCACCACCGTCCTCAAACCGTAGCGTATAGAACTCTCCACTTTTCTTGGTTGCGGTTGCCTTTCTCACAAATCGGTTACTCTCTAGGAAGAATACTGTATCCCAACCTCATACTTCATAGCTTATCACCTCAAGTTGCTACTTCTGAATGATTCCTTTATAAAATGTTACCGCATCTGCCAGATCTTTATCATCGGGGTGTCCTTTTGCAATCCCTCCAATCAGCTTGAATGGTCCGAAGGTATCGTACCCCTTACAGGAAAATTTCCCGACAACCTTCCCCTGCTTGCTTTTTACAACTTCTTCTATTGACTGGAATGCCGCACTGCCACCACAGGTGCAGAGCAGAAATACATTTTTATTTGCCGGTAAATTGGCTAAAGCGAATTTTAGTACTGTCTGATGAAATTTTCCATAATATACCCCGGAAGCAAAACCAATCAAGTCGTATCCTGACAAATCTCTTTCTTTTTCCTTCGTGGCATCGATCAGATCTACCACATTTTCCCCGGCGATTGCTTCCACCACCTTTTTGGTATTTTCATGGTGCACCGATGCATAGATAATTGCTACTTTCATGTACTCATTCTCCCTTGTGTAAACTCATATACACTACAACCAGATAGTCCAGTTCCTGATTTCCCATAGTCTTTCCCCAGCAATACCTTCTTTTACATTTTTATTTCAATTATAAAACAGTCATTTAGGAAATACTATAAGTATTTTCCTTGCTGTCCAAATCTTAAATGACACTTCTACTGGCTCTTCCTTTTATACGCAGGACAGCCTGAAGAATGACCGCATTTCGGTCATAATTTTACCTCCAAAATAATTTTATCTGTTTATTGTACTATTTCATGCTTTACCACTCCTCATCAAATTCATCCATGGCATCATCCACACCATCCGCATAATCAGGGTCACTGTTATATCTGTCCCAATCATAATCTCCATCCATATAAATATCATCGTATCCCTTATCATACGAATCATACGGACTGCTCTTATATGCACTTGAACTACTGCCGGATCTGCTCGTAGTCGTTTGGGACTTACTACTATTTTCATTGCTTACAGAGCTTCTTGTAGCACTACTGTCTGAAGTTGAGCCCGTAGTGCTACTATATGAAGATGTACTACCGCTTGTGGAATAGTGACTTCCATAAGGTTTATGCAGATAGCAATAACTACTTCCGGAAGCCTGTTCATTTTCACATCCTGTCTTAATGCATTTTGGTTTGGATTCAAACGCACCACACAATAAACCAATGCATCCTACAAATCCTACGAACGCAAGTATCGCAACAAACAGTTCACCCATAGAGTTTTTTCTCATTACAGCCACTCTCCTCTCAAAACAACTTCCTAATCAAAGTCATAATCATCCGGATCTAACCCGGCATCTTCTAATGCTTCTCTCCTCTCATCTGCATCCATCAGTTCCAGATCTATCGGATCCAAGCCTGCAGCATACAGATCATCTCCCAACTCTTCTTCATCGCTTTCGTCTGCCTCATTTCCAAATACAACATCATCCATGACAGAATACTCATACGCATTCAGTTTCCCGTCATTGTCAAAATCAAAGTTGCTGTCATATAATCTTCCATCTTTTCCTAACATTTTCTTTTCCTCCTTTGCGTAAAAAACTTATTGACTTTATGTAATAATTATAATGCTATACGTATAAATTATCAGGTAACAATACTACACGATAACATGCCGTATTATAACAATCTGTCCGGTCCTACTTTGAACAGAGCACCCATCCCCAGAAGATGATAAATCCAAGCGGCGGGAATATCAGCGATACTAAAATTGCAAGGATAACACAGATTGCTGCAACAACTCCGGAACAATCAAAACTGTGTCCATAAGTTCTGTTATCACAGTTACAATAAGGTCCTTCACAATGGCTGTCATGGTGAGCGTTGAAATCATATCCGTTATTCATAAACCCTATCCTTTCTTAAAACTAAAGCTTTGTTTGTTTTGTTAGTATCTTTTGATGCTATAAAACTAGCATTTTTTGTGTCCTATATACCGTACACATAAAGTGCTATTCTCAGTGTAAATCAAGAAAAAACAAGAGATTTCATAGAATGCAGGCAGGAAAATACACAAATGACAGTGTAATAGCTTTGCTGCATAATGAGGAGGAATACACATGGAAAGCAAAAAGACCTCTTTCTGGATCACATATCGGGATCCTGATTCTTCTCCCACGGATTCAGATACCTATGGGAAGTGGGTATGTACCTTTACTAACAGATCAATGGTTGCCCGGATCTGCCAGGATGCTGTGGCGGAACACATCGTACCCGAAAGCAAGTACACGAATGCAGACGCGGGACAGTGCTGTTTTTACTTAAATGGAACAGATCTTACCGCGCAGGAAAGAATTTTACGATACCTGATCTTAAACGAAGTGATTCCTGAAACAGTTTATGGAAGACTTGACAACATCCCTTTTGAACTGGAGCAGCGTACTGGCGGGGCTTCGCCTGTCCCATTCTGTCTGGATCACTTTATAAACCTCTATACCGGAGAATTTATTATTTAGAGGTAGTGTCAATTATGTTATACTAAAATCAATATATTGAAATACTCTTAAAAAGCGAAGACTCTGATGAAGTTCGCTCCGACAGATAATTTTAATAATACCCATAAAAAAAAGAGCCTCTTGCCATGTGCCAAGTGATCTGATGCATCAGGTCCTTTGGCCAACGTCCGAAACATACATGGAGGCGGCTCTTTTTTTATTTGAGTGCCACAGGATTGCTGCATGGGTCCGTTACCCACCGCAACCAATTACCTGTTGTGCACGAGACAGGAATTACACTCTTGATATGAATATACCTCACTTTACTTACCGTATAAATATACCGTAAGTATAATTTTCCTGTCACAGTTGCTTTTCTCTATACTATGGATTTGTTTTACGTGCATATAAGCATCTCTTTTCTTTTATGCGTAAGCTCTTTTAGAAAAGAAAAACCCCAGAAACATTATATTTCTGAGGCCCTTTAGGAGAGGCGCAGACCGGATTTGAACCGGTGGATACTGGTGTTGCAGACCATTGCCTTTTGTAGCAGAAAAGCGCCTATACTGTGCTTTCTGAGACTCAGCTTAAAAATAAACCATCCTATTACCACCCTATTTTGCCATCTGAACAGTAAATGTCAATAAAATATCTATACCACCTTATCTATCTAAATCTCTTATCCACCTCAAAATATGAGGAGGAATCAAAATGGATTATCAAATTGAAATTAAACAAATCGTGGATTACCCACGCTGTCGTATTTACAGAAGCTTTTTTAGAGATCTTATGGAAGATAGGAACATCCGGACAAACGGAAGTTCCTATCTTTTTTATTACATGGTCCTTTGCTCGTTTGCGAACTTCAGAAGCTCCAACAGGCGTATTGAGGGAATCTCCTATTTAATCAGTCCCGGAGAATGGATCTGCACACTTTCGGAGCTCTCCGAATGGTTTCGTGTCCGTTTCCAGCATCAGGCACTGGCAATACTCGACTATCTCCAGGCTGAGCATTACATCTCCTACTGTAAGCTAGCCCGCGGAAATCTTATCAAGTTTACTATTTCTGACTGGAAAGAGAATAACACCTGGCTGGAATATAACTATCCCTGTGCGAAAGACATAGGGTTTTTCTTTTTCCCGATTTCCATTGCACACGAACTGATCAGTCTTGGACGCTGTTCAGAAATGGATATCGTGCTGGACTTATGGCTCCATGCCATTTACAACGATACCCAGATCCAGGGATCGGACATCGGACCGGTCGTATATTTTCGTAACTCCACTAAAAATCCGCTCATAAGCTACTCAGAACTCTCTTCGAGATGGGGGATATCCAAGGCTTCTGTCAGTAGGCTTTTGAATAAACTGCAGGGAATCGGTTACTTATCATTAGTATCCTTTACCGGCAGGCACGGTAGTGTCATCTACCTGTGCAATTACCTATCCACCATGTTCGCAATCAGCGACGTAATGATTGATAAAGAGGAGGTCTCCATGACATTCAAAGTACCTATCCACATTCCTGATGACAATTCCGTTCTGGATAATACATCTATCCGGGATGAGCAGATTGTTATTGATGCATCCATAAACAGCGTTTCAGACAAGATCTCTAGCGTTTCAGAATCGCACATTCGCGCAGTCATCAAAAAAGTAGCCGGAATCCTTGCTACACAAGGGCTTTCCTGTTGTGAATGTCCCAAAACAGTATATAAATTATATAGCTTATCAGACTGCAAGGGATCTGAATTAAATTACTATCTATCCATCAGTTGTCCCGATGGCAAGACACATTATCGTTTTGAAATAGCACTCCACCCGTTGGATGCAGCCAGAACAAAACCTGGTACTACCACTCCGGAAGGGAGGCTTGCCTGATGAACACCAAAAAGAAATATGCAACCGTGGAAGATAATCCGTTATACCACGATACCTGGGCGTTATTAAAAAACTACCGCGATGCGGTCTGGAACCTGGAGCTTGCAGTACAGCAGGTTCGCAACACCTTTGAGCTGGAATATGACACCACCATAGAAGAGTTCCTTGAATCTGTTTATGCTGCTGGTGCCAGTTTGGATGGAACCGATATCGAAAATTATGCCAAAAGCATAGCACGCAGCAAGAAGATGTTGGATCTGCTAAACAATGCCGTAGATACTCTGAGAAGCAAGCATAAGCACGGCGAACAATACTACTGGCTTTTGTATTACACTTACCTCTGCCCCCAGCAGCTCCAGAACATTGAAGAGATTGTTGAAAGCTTACGGCCACACATTTTGAATATCTCCAGGCGTACCTATTACCGGAAACGTCCGGAAGCTGTGGAGGCATTAAGTGCTGTTCTCTGGGGATACACAAATAAGGACTGCCTGAAGGTGTTAAACCAGTTTTTCCCAACAAATAAGCCGCAGTCATAAAACTGACACAGCTTTGTGCCAACACTGGCACTGTTATGCGATTTACATGGAATTTTGCCACCGTTATAATGGATACTGATCAATCACACTCAAATTTTATCTCACAAGGGAGCCGGTCATCTTTGGATACCGGCTCTTTTTGTGTCAGAACAGGAGGACAACTACGTGAAACAAAAGAAAATCTATCCGCATCTTTTAGTCGGTCTTGCGGCAGCGACCTATTTCTTCGTCTTACTATCGCATCCGGTTCTTGCGGCTGATATGTGGTCGAAGGCTGAAGACATTATGAAAGATGTCTATGCTAAAATCCTTGGTATATCCACCATTGCCGCCATTGTCACAGCCTCAACCGCACTTCTTATGATGAATTTTTCCAAGTCCGGGAAAACCGTGGACGAATCCAGGGCATGGCTCAAGCGGATTGCGATTACCTGGTGCATCCTAAATGGTCTGGGTTTCATTATGGCCTATGTATCTCCGTTCTTTGCAGGTGGCAAGTGGAACGGCTAACGGGAAGGAGGAATGATTCATGGGTATTCTTGACGGTATCGTGGAATGGATTGCCGAACAGGTCATGAACGGACTTGATCTGATTACCACATCGGTACTGGGTGCATTGGGCTACAACATGGATACATTCCTGCGTTTTTTTCCGGCAGCCGAAACCATGTACGGTATTTTTGTAGCCACAGCCGTTGGGCTGGTCCTTCTTAACTGGATCTGGCAGTTATTTAAGAACTTTGGGCTGATTGCCGGAGTCGAGGCAGAGGATCCTGTGAAATTAAGTATCAGATCTGTGCTTTTTATTGGGCTTATCTACTACTGTGACGAAATCACCGACCTGGTGCTTTCTATCGGAGGCACGCCTTATGACTGGATTCTAAGTTCCGAGCTTCCGGTTCTTAGTTTTGCAGACTTTAATTCCATTTTGCTTACCATTCTTTCGGTCGTTGCAAACGGAAGTGTTGCTCTGATTGCCCTGATCCTGCTCTTAATTCTTGCCTGGAACTATATCAAGCTTTTATTCGAGGCTGCAGAACGCTATATCCTGCTTGGAGTGATCGTCTACACTGCTCCGATAGCCTTTGCCTGTGGAGCCTCCAAATCCACCTCCAACATCTTTTCATCTTGGTGCCGGATGTTGGCCGGGCAGGTATTCCTGCTCATTATGAATGCGTGGTGTCTGAAGCTGTTTACTTCCATGGTTGGTGCATTTTTATCAAATCCCTTGTTTTTATAGGAGACGCTATGCAAAAACTTAAGAAAATAATATTACTCGGTATTCCACTGTATTTCCTACTACCGCTTTCCGTGTTTGCAGTAACCCCGGAGGAAGTAGCTGCCGTTGGAAAAGAGCAATCGGCTGCCGGAGTATTCATCTGGTTCCTATGCGCGATTGCTTTTCTAAAGGTCAGCCAGAAAATCGACTCCTTTATGGCATCTCTCGGAGTCAATGTGGGACGTACCGGTGGATCCATGATGGCTGAACTTATGATTGCTGCCAGGGGAATCACTTCCGTAAAATCGCTCCAGGGAGGTTCCTTTTTCCGCGGTGGCTCCATCCAGGGCGGTTCGGTACAAAACCAGGCTTCCTTTTTATCCGGAGGACTTGTGGGTGCCGTCGGCAGGCATATTACCCAGAGTACTGTTAATACCATGACCGGACACACATCCAATCCAATCAGCCGGAAAATCTATGAATCCTCCCTTAACAAGGGCGGAGCCTTTGCAAACAATATCACAGCTGCGATTGCCCAGGGCAGTATGAATATGACCGGCAGTATGCAGGGGGAGCAGGCAGCAAAAGCTCTCTCCTCCTACATGGGTCATGTCGGAAAAGAGGATGCACCAAGCTTTTCCGGCGTTGAGATTGGCGGTGGACGCATCATGGGTACGGAAACCTCCATTGCGCATCCAAACGGTGACAGCTTTGGAATGTATAGTTCCGAGCAATATATGACACCGAGGGGTAATTACGATACCGTAACCATGCAGGATAACTCCGTTTGGTACAGGCAGTATGCCGCCCCCACCGTAGAGAAGACTCCTTATATGACACCCACAGGTGAGATTGCATACCATGAGACGGTTGTAAGAAGACTCCCGGATATGCCAAAACGGAAGGATAAAGTGTAATGGCAAAAGAAGAAAAGAACACCCTGTCCAACATTGCAAGTGCGGCATCTATGGCAAAAGGCGCAATAAAAACCGGTAAAGCCATTGCCAATATTGCAAAAGGAGCTTCTGCGGGACCGTACGGAGCTCTTGCTGCCGGACTGTGGGAAAGCAGGCATCTAATCTCAAAAATTGTGCTTGCCGTAGGTGCATTGCTGTTAATCCCGGTGCTCTACCTGTCACTGCTACCCTCTCTGGTTTTTGGTGCAGAGGGCATGGATACTGCCTCTAAAGATGTCTTGAATGACAATTCCAAGATCATGCAGAATATCGAGTCCATTGAATCCCGGGTGGAAGCAGCACTACGGGAAAAACATGACGAGACGATCCATGCGATTGAAGTATGCGCAAGCGGTTTAGGTCTCCATCATGAATACAGCATCACTGACGATTTTTCGGACCGCATTATCTATGAAAGTACTCTTCTCATATCACAATACTGTGCTTCCGAGAATGATTATAGAAACATTATGGTAAGCAGGCTGGTGTCACAGATCAAAAGCCGGGCATCCACCCTGTTTACCTATACGGAAAATGTAACAGAACGTGAAGAAACAGACGGACGGGGCAAAAAATATACCGTTTATCATCACGAATACGTCATAGAGTATGCCGGAATGGATTATTTTGCAGACACTGTTTTTTCATTAACTGACGAGCAGAAAGAACTGGCGGCTGACTATGCTGCAAACCTTCATCTGTTTTTATTTGATACCGTCTACAAGGTAGACATCAATGAAGATCTCCCTCCCGGCAAAACCGGTGTCGATGCTGTGGACATTGCGCTTACTAAGCTTGGGACACCTTACAGCCAGGTTCTGCGCAATGAAGAGGGCTATTTTGACTGCAGTTCTTTCACCCATTATGTATACGAACAGTGCGGCATCAACTTATCCTATGAAGGATCCGATACCGCAGCTTCCCAGGGACGCTACATCGTAGAAAACAATCTGGCTATCTCCTACGATATGCTATCACCAGGAGATCTGGTCTTCTATTCCTTTGAGGTGAATAACAGATATATGAATATCAGCCATGTCGGGATCTATGCCGGAGATGGCAAAATCATTGATGCTTCCCTCAGTAAGAAAAAAGTGGTCTACCGCCCCATTTACAGTACCGGCAATATCGTTCTGTGTGGGCGGCCCTATCAATAACCCGAAAGGAGTAATTTCATGCAACCAAATAATGACGAGAATGATGTCTATATCATTCCCCCGAACTTTATAGATACCGGCACGGTTCTTGGTGGATCCGTAAAACTCCGTAATGCCGTGGAAGCCCTGAGTCTGGTCCTTATGATTGGATTTCCGGTATTTCATCTGCCGTTTTCCTTAACGACACGCATTATCATTGCCTGCATCACCGTGCTTCCTGCAGCCCTGTTTGCCATCATTGGTATCGGTGGGGAAAGCCTGACTGAGTTTCTGTTTCATTTCATTATATTTTTGAAGAAGAAAAGAATTGTCGGAGCTGGTGAACCCACAAAAGAAAAGAATATTTCCGATTCCAGACCAAAGAAACGCTCCAAACCCAAAAAAGAAAAGTTTGCAGAAGAATTTGGCAAAGAAGAAAAACATTCCCCTAAAAAAAGAGAGAACGCGCGATCCGCTGCAACCGATAAACAGACAGAATACCACTACTTAAACCCCGTTGCCGACTATCTGCCGATTGAGAAGATCGAAAACGGCATTATCTACACGAAAGACCACCGCTATGTAAAACTGATCGAGGTCGAGCCTATCAATTTTTTGCTACGAAGCAGTAGAGAACAGCGCAACATTATCTACTCCTTTGTCAGCTTCCTTAAAATCAGTCCGGTGAAACTTCAGTTCAAGGTACTTACGAAGAAAGCGGATATTAACAAACATCTCGCAGCCATTGAGGATGATATCAGTAAAGAAACCGATGAACGCTGTATCGCCCTGCAAAAAGATTATAAAAATCTGATCAAGCGCATCAGTTCCAAAGACGCCATAACAAGGCGTTTTTTTATTGCCTTTGAATATGAACCCCAGGCTGGTACCGGCAGGAAAGATATGGAAGCCGAAGCTATCTCTGCATTGACCACGGTAGCACGCACCGCAAAAAATTACCTGAAGCAGTGTGGTAATGATGTCATCACACCGGAGGATGATAATGAACTGGCAACGGATGTACTCTACAATCTGCTTAACCGTAAGACCAGTAACCGTATCCCATTAAGCACCCGGATCAATGAGGTCATCGGACAATATATCACAAACGGCAGGGCTGATGACATCGACCATATCCCTGCCATGGAATTTGCCTCCCCTGCATCCATTGACTTTACACATTCCGGATATCTTTTTATGGATGGCATATATCACGCTTATCTCCTGATCCCAAGCTTCGGATACCGTGCTCAAGTATGCGCCGGATGGATTTCCCTCCTAGTCAATGCCGGAGAAGGAATAGATGTAGACCTTTTCTTTGACAGACAGCCAAAAGATAAGATCCAGCAAAAGTTAGGACAGCAGCTTCGTATCAACCGTTCCAAAATAAAGGATACTTCCGACACCAACTCTGATTTTGATGATCTGGATAACGCCATCCGCTCAGGATACTTTCTAAAGGAAGGTCTTGCAAACGAGGACTTTTATTACCTGAACATCTTAATCACCATTACCGGAGAAAGTGTGGAGGAACTGGAATGGCGCATTGCAGAGATGAAAAAGTTACTGCTGTCCCAGGATATGGATGTTCTTACCTGCAGTTTCCGTCAGGAACAGGCTTTTTTGTCCTCTCTCCCCATTGTCCGTCTTGAAAAAAGTCTGTTTGAAAAATCAAAGCGTAATGTACTAACAAGCGGAATTGCCAGCTGCTATCCCTTCACTTCGTATGAAATGTGCGATGACAATGGGATCTTACTGGGGGTGAACAAACACAATAATTCCCTTATTATTGTGGACATTTTCAACTCCCGAATCTACAAAAATGCAAATATGGCAATCCTTGGTACCTCCGGAGCCGGGAAAACCTTTACCTTACAGCTCATGGCACTTCGGATGCGAAGAAAAAATATCCAGGTATTCATCATCGCTCCCCTGAAAGGACATGAGTTTCGAAGGGCCTGCAACAACATTGGTGGAGAATTTATCCAGATCAGCCCTGCCTCCAAAAACTGTATAAATATCATGGAAATCCGAAAAATTGATTCCTCTGCCAATGACCTGATTGACGGTTCCTCCCAGGACAAGTCCTTACTTGCAGCCAAGATCCAGAAGCTCCATATTTTCTTCTCGCTCCTGATTCCGGATATGAGCCATGAGGAAAGACAGCTTTTGGATGAATCCCTGATCCAGACCTATAACAAAAAGGGCATCACTCACAATAATGACAGTCTCTGCGATCCCAAAGATCCTTCGCATTACAAGGAAATGCCGGTACTTGAGGATGTCTACAATATCCTGATCGAGAATGCCGATACCAGGAGACTTGCAAATATTATGAACAGGCTTGTTCATGGATCTGCTTCCACTTTTAACCAGCAGACCAACGTAAGCCTCGAAAACAAATATACCGTACTGGATATCTCAGAGCTTACCGGTGATCTGCTTACAGTCGGGATGTTCGTTGCCTTAGATTATGTCTGGGATAAAGCCAAAGAAGACCGTACTGCGGAAAAAGCCATCTTCATTGATGAGGTATGGCAGCTTATCGGTTCTGTGTCCAACCACCTCGCGGCAGAATTTGTCGTTGAGATTTTCAAGATCATCCGTGGCTACGGCGGATCTGCGATCTGCGCCACCCAGGATTTAAACGACTTCTTTTCCATGGAAGACGGCAAATACGGAAAAGGAATCATCAACAACTCCAAGACCAAGATCATCTTAAATCTGGAAGATGAGGAGGCCATCCGTGTGCAGAATATCCTGCACCTGTCAGAAGCAGAAACCATGGCAATCACCCATTTTGAACGCGGCAACGGTCTGATCTCTACCAACAACAATAACGTGACCGTGGAGTTCAAGGCATCCGAGCTCGAAAAAGAGCTGATCACCACTGACAGAGAAGAGTTAAAACGGCTGTTGGAACGGGAGAAACAACGGCACCATTTACCCGATGCCGGTTAATACGTATATATTACATATTTAATATGTAGAAACAAAATCACGATAATACGTATTTAGTACATACAGAATACGTATAAACACAAAGGAGAGACCATGCATCAGATATATCAGCAGGAAGAAAACATTCTTTCAAAACTTAACAGTCTGCTTGCCATGTACCGCTGTCTGCATTTTTCGCAGCTATGCTGCATTTTCCCAGAGCTTTCCATAACACAGCTTACCCTTCTGTTAAAGAAGCTTGTGCGAAAGGGTCGGATCTTTCTGGATTCCAAAAAGGATCTGGTCTATTATGCCGGTATCACTGAAGCAAACCCTGCCATTCTCTCTTCCTTCTGGGTACTTTTGGATTTTTACCCGGAAGTCAACTACCACACAGTTTCTGACTATCCGGTAACGCTTAGTTTTACTGCCACGGATGATTGTTTCGATGTGATATTCATTCCCTTGGAAAAGGAACAGATCCTTAACCAGGCACTTTCTTTCTACAAAGAGGGATACCCTAAGCGCATCGTTGTCGTCGAAAATGTAACACAAATATCTCTACTATCCATTCCCGGTACCATTGGATACTGCACGGTATCGGGAGAGGGACAGATTACCTATTATACCTCTAAGGAGTAATTATTTCATGGATCGACCTACTTATTTAACCAAACTTGCTTCCATTGAACAGGAACTACCAAAACTTGCAAACACCCTGAATGCCATGAAGATCACAGATACCGTATCCTACGGAAAAATCTATGAGGAACTCAGCCTGGATGCTGCACAGCGAGCAGAAAAAATCACCTGTTCCTTACGAAGTCTTATCTTTGCAGCAAACCTGGTGTCCAAACCGATGCTTCTTAAAAAAGCAGCGGACATCCAGGGAATCACCATTACACACTCTAGTGGAATCGTTCAGGTCACGCTTCCGGGGCTCATGCCAAAGAAAGCTAAGTATTCTAACACAGCGTACCTAACGGATCCTTTATATACTGCGTTTGAGCTTTATGTAAAGGAGCATCCTCTTCCACACTTTAAGGACTGTGTAGTAAGTTTTTTGCATATCTATGATGCCTCACTGTCCGCAAAAAGAGTACGGGACTATGACAATCTGGATTCCCAGGAATGCAAGCGGATACTGGATACTGTCGCCTGTTTCTTACTTACCGATGACAGCGGTATTTTTTGTGATACTTTCCATAGAACAGAATTTGGCAATAAAGATGCTACCATTCTCACCATCATGGAAAAAGAACAGTTCCCGGAATGGCTTTTGGAGCAGAAAAATGCGCAAAATAACCTGTCGGATTTTTAGTTCGTTTCCACCTGTAAAAATCCGATACAGGTAATCTGACCGCGCATCCGCTCTGTTGTGGGCTTTCTTGTGTCTAACCCACTTCCGGTTTTACCGGAGTTTCAGTCTGGTATGGTAAAATCTGCGCATTACAACTACAAAAAGGAGAACTCCATGGACACTTCATCAAAAGCGTATAAACTGCTGTCCCTGATCGCCATATCCGGGGAGTGCAGTAAAGATGTATACCCTTTTTTATACCTAACGGACAGCTACAACGAAAAGCTGATGACCAGATTAAAGAGTGACGGTCTTATCAAGATCCATTATAAGGATAAGCTACGCGGTATCCGATTAACCCGCCGCGGAAAAGATCTACTACTCTCCCTGTCCCCTGAACGGTTCTCCAATAATCTTACGGACAACAGTGAAACCAACCGCCCAAGAAGTGACCTGCCAAGGAGACTCAGACTTCAGCAGGCTTCTATCGCCTATGCCATGCTGCAATGCGCAGGAATCCCTGTGTATCCCGAGGAAAAGCCGGCTCTATTTTCCGGGAACCCGCAAGATTCTGCCAAATTTGCGCTTCCGCTCTTTTACACAGCCAGGGAATGGAAAGAGTTGGGGGCAGAAACCATCAAGATCAACAATTCCAGATCTCTGGGAATCCTCTTATGTGAGGATGCCCTGTATGTTCTCTACTTTACCGGCGACCACCCGATCAAATGGGAATACCGGACGGAGCTTAGACTAAAAGCTTTCCTAAACCATCACCTGAAGCAGGATATATTTGCGGGGCTATGCCAAGAGAATACGAATTATCCTATCAAAGCACTCTTTCTTGGGAGTCCCATGGATAGTGCCAGAATACTCATGGAGAGTAATGGTGGATTCCAGAAAAGCTACTTTTATCTGGATGGAAGTTTTGACTATATGCACTTTCTACCAGTCTCCATGGAAGGCATCACTCTACTGAAATTGTTATGCAGCCCTGCTCTTCAGAGCACTCTGGATTCCCTGCTTCTTTCAGATCTGGAACCTGTAAATCCGGATCTTGGGCTCATCCATGATGCCATAAAGGGAATCACTCCGGTTCTCTTATCCTACAATTTTGATATGCTCCGGCTCTCCAGATTTAAGACCGCGCTGTCTTTTCACGGGATTACCGGGCACCTCATCTGCTTCGACTTCCAAAAAGATACTTTGCAGTCTTATTTTGGGAATCTTGCAACCATTGAAACCATTGATCTTGCCAAATTTGAAAGGAGGTTTTTCCACTGAAGTTATCAGAAAAACAAAAGAAGATGCTTTGTGTGCTCCTTGTCCTGCCGGTGTTAATAACCACACTGCTCTATGCCGCAGGATACATCGCTCAGTTTCTCTACCACTACAATACCTGGGTATCTGCCGGAGGTACACCGGGAGACGGTTCCTCTCCTCCCCTTCCGGATGCTTCCTTTTTCTCCTGCCTTCAGGCACTTACCATCTTCCCTTACAGTATTTATGGGATTTTTTTATGCCTTCTTGTTGCCATCCTTCTTTTATTCGTGGTAATGCGCATGGGAATCGGGGGAGAAGGAACCCTGGATAAGGAGCGGAATTTTTCCTATTCTGAGAAGGGGACTTATGGAACCAGCGGCTACATGACACCGGAGGAATTTCGCAATGTCCTAAATCTTACTTCCGAGATCCGCCGTAGCACCGGCATTATTTTAGGGACCCTGGAAAACAAAATCGTATGTCTCCCTGAAAGTTCGCCCTATAACCGCAATGTTGCTGTCTTTGGGGCCAGCGGCTCCATGAAGAGCCGCGCCTACGCAAGAAACGTCCTATTTCAGTGCGTTGCCCGTGGGGAAAGCCTCATTGTCACGGATCCCAAGTCTGAATTATATGGTGATTTTGCTCTTTACTTAGAGCAGCATGGTTATACGGTGCGAGTATTTAATCTGATTCACCCGGAAAATTCCGACAGCTGGAACTGCTTATCCGAGATTGACGGACAGGATACCATGGCGCAGCTCTTCTGCGATGTCATTATTAAAAACACCTCTTCAAAAAATGAAACTAGGTTCTGGGCGGATGCAGAACTCAATATCCTGAAAGCGGCCGTGTTGTATGTATATTATGGATTTCCCCCGGAAGGCAGGAACATCGGACAGGTATATAAGCTGCTTACCTTAAATACCGAAGAGGAATTATGCAGTCTTTTTCAGATGCTTCCAAACACTCATCCGGCAAAATACCCGTACTCCATCTTTAGAAGAGCACAGGAAAGTGTCAGAAATGATGTGGTAAGTGGTCTGGGCATAAGACTTCAGGTCTTCCAGAACGAACTGATCCGCCAGATCACCGGTCATAATGAAATCGACTTAACGCTCCCCGGGAAAGAGAAATGCGCCTATTTCTGCATCACCTCCGACCAGGATTCAACCTTTGACTTCTTGAGTAGCCTGTTTATGAGCTTCGTTTTCATCAAGTTAGTCCGTTATGCGGACGAGCAGGATGGCTGTAAGCTCCCGGTGCCGGTGCATATCCTGGCGGATGAAATTGCAAATGGCGGCTGTACCATCGCAGATCTCACAAAAAAGATCAGCACCATCCGTTCCAGGCAATTATCCATCAGCTGTATCTTCCAAAATCTCCCCCAGATGCAGAACAGATATCCGGATAACCAGTGGCAGGAGATCATCGGGAACTGTGATACACAGCTATTCCTTGGTTGTACCGATCAGCTGACTGCCAAATTTATCTCTGACAGATCCGGGGAGATCAGCGTGGACGTATCCAGTACAGCAAAGCAGCTGAATACTTTCCGGATCACAGACTATTCCCCACAATACAGGGAAACAGCGTCCGTGGGAAAACGAAAACTCTTAACCCCCGACGAAGTACTGCGTCTTCCGTTAGATCAGGCACTTATTATCTTACGTGGACAAAAGATCCTAAAGGTTGGCAAATACGATTTTTCACTACATCCGGAAAGCAAGAAACTTCAGTACACAAAAGCTTCAGACCATATTCCGGCATGGAGGGCACAAAACAAAGAAGAATGGTCTGCACCCATACAGAGTACTAAAAAGAAGACATCTACGAAACCACAACCAGAAATCGTCATGGCGGACAAAGCATCCATCATGTCAAAGTAAAGAAAAGGAGAACCTATTATGCCTAAGAAAACTGAAGAACAGGTAATTACAACCAAAGAAAAAGAAACTATCCTGCCCGCATCCCCTGAAAAGCTTGCCCCCACATCTATCCTTACAATCTCAGCAGACGCAGACATCGAAACGCCGGAATCCATTGAAGATACCAACTGGCATGAGCTGCAAAACGCCTACCGGACCAAAAAAATCCTCACCGGCACACTCGGCGGTATCGAAAAACTGGAGAACGATGGAACAATAGCGATTGTCTACTATAAGGACCAGCGTATTGTAATTCCCTTATCCGAAATGATGATAAACTTAAAAGAAGATGCCTCTTCCGACTACGGGGAACTCCTTAACAGACAAAATAAGATCCTCGGCAATATGCTCGGAGCTGAAATTGACTTTTTGATCAAGGGAATCGACAATAAATCACGCTCCGTTGCTGCCAGCAGGAAGGATGCCATGCTTAAGAAACGCCAGATCTTCTACCTGCCGGATGCAAATGGCAACTCCAGAGTCTGTGAAGGGCGTATCGTGCAGGCCCGAGTCATTGCTGTCGCCGAAAAGACCGTCCGCACTGAGATCTTCGGGGTAGAATACTCAATCCCTGCCAGAGACCTCTCCTACGACTGGATGGGGGATGCCACAGAAAGCTACCATGTAGGTGACCAGATCTTAGTCCGTATCACAAGCGTTTCCTTATCCTCTGTTACTGACATTTCTGTAAAAGCGGATGTTAAAAGTGTCCTTGGCAATACCAGTGTGGAAAATCTGCAGAAATGTAAGGTTCAGGGGAAATATATCGGTACCATTACAGACATTCATAAAGGCACTGTCTTTATAAGACTGAATATCGGAGTCAATGCGATTGCCCACAGCTGCTATGACTCAAGACTCCCCGGAAAAAAAGATGAAGTCAGCTTCGTGGTGACCCGGATTGATTCGGAACGGAATGTGGCGGTTGGGCTGATTTCCAGAATTGTAAAGCAGAATATTTGAGAAGCTTATCGAATCTTACGTAAACGCTCCATAGCGTTTACAATCTTACCGCTTTGATCCCAGTATTATCTAAATTATATAAATCCCTGTCTCCTTAATAGGAAACAGGGATTTATATAGTATTTTTCTCTAACAAATAAAGTATTTATTTGTCATATACAGGAAACTATTAATTAAAAGAAAAGAGCATTGGGGGTTACAATCGAGATAATAGATCCCCTATAGTTCCCATTTTCGATCTTATCACTCAACATCTCAATATTTGAGCGTTCTCATTATGGTTTCAAATTCTAATTCCTCATTTTCATCCAACAGTTTTGCGCAAAACAAAACTTCATTCTTAGAAAATCCAAAATACCATATTTCATCCTTTGGAGGAGTTGCTCCATTTTCGACCTCTGCAGCACTTAATTCCCATGCAACTATAAGTTTTTGAATTTTTTCTTCTTTCCTACCTAATTGTAACTCACTACTGCTCTTTAGTTCTGCATGCTGACCTAAATATACTTGCACAAATTTATCTGCTGTTGTATCCCGATCAATCCATGATGATTCTGCAAATTTTGAAATTTCCACATCTGCTATTTCCTGATCTTGATATAATAATATGAAATTGGCATAATTATCTCTAATATCAATTCTATTTATTGTCCAACCATCATCCAGAGTCCATGATGCCAGATTATTAATTGGCTCTGTTTTACTTTTGCAGCATACTAAACTTAATCCTAAAATTGCAATAATGAATATCAATTTTCGTTTATATCTATTCTTCATAGCTAAACAATACCACATCTCCATCTGAAAATAATGAATATCAATTTTCGTTTATATCTATTCTTCATAACTAAACAATACCACATCTCCATCTGAATATGAAGATCCAGAATAATAATAATTCAATATATTACGGTATCCATATCCGTCCTGAGCCAAGGCCAGCGTCCCATATTGTTTTAATTTACCACTGGCTTTAACCCCTTTGTCTCCTTTTACTCCTCGTGCATATTCTGGGAAAAATAAATTGCATCCATATGTTGTATTGGCTATAATCAAACCTGTTTGATAATTCACATATAACAGATTTTCTTTAGAAATATAATTGAGCAAATGGAATTTTCTCATAAATATTGTCATTTTATCATAAACGCTATGGATCGTTGACCAAATAAAGTCAATCCGTTATTCCTCTACGTGCATTTGATAACCATTGAGAAAATGCCTGGGACTGTTTTTCGGCTGTTTTTATCATATTATTTGCCGTTGTGCCATCCTCTGCTGGTGTAACTAACAAAAAC
>ERZ1034691.1171-NODE-1171-length-17819-cov-10.650417_pt1 | contig 17819 bp, 15 predicted proteins | sample MGYA00520638_ERZ1034691 | MGnify/ENA primary metagenome ERZ1034691 (study PRJEB33766, sample SAMN09781763) | gut metagenome | biome: gut microbiome | host: Homo sapiens | place: Madagascar | study: EMG produced TPA metagenomics assembly of the PRJNA485056 data...
ATATGCAGGCAATAGGGATTGTCAATGACCATGTAAAAGGTTGCCATTTGTATGCCAACAAATAGCATTTCACTTTCGATTGATAGAACATCAGCTCAACAGGGTTGTTAAAGACTTTCTGCATCACAATTCCCCGTTTGTCGGCAAACAGAACCCGTAAAATCAAAAATCAGGAAGGTGCAGGGCTGAAATGAAAATTCGCAAGGCAGAAGAAAAAGACATTCCCAGACTTCTTACGCTGCTGGGGCAGGTATTGCAAATTCACGCAGAGATCCGCCCGGATATCTTTATACCCGGCACCACCAAATACACCCCCTGCGAGCTGGCAGAGCTGCTGCAACAGGCGGACAAGCCCATCTACGTTGCCGCCGATGCGGACGATGTCTGCATCGGCTATGCCTTCTGCCAAATCAAGGAGCAGCCCTTTTCCACCAATATGGTGCCTTTTACATCGCTGTTCATTGACGATTTGTGCGTGGACAAGCAGGCACGGGGGCAGCACATCGGGGAAAGTCTGTTTGCCTATGTAAAGCAGCAGGCGAAAGCACTGGGCTGCTATGAGGTGACCCTGAACGTCTGGGCAGGAAACACCTCCGCCGAGCATTTCTATGAAAAAATGGGTATGAAAACCAAGGAGCGGCAGATGGAATTTATCCTGTAAGGTAAATAAAAAACGCATTGCAGCGTCCGTTTGCAATGCGTTTTTGTTTTGCCGTATCTCGGCGCTACTTCAGCAACGCGCTGATGCAGATTCGCCCGTCCTTGTAATCGGCGGTGATGGAACCCTTGTGTCCCTCCGCAATGCTGCGGGCAATCGAAAGCCCGATGCCAAAGCCGCCGGTGGCTGCATTGCGGGAGGGATCCACCCGGTAAAAGCGGTCAAATATCCGTGTCAAATCCTTTTCGTCGATCGGTTCGCAAGCGTTGGAAACCGCCAGCCGCACACCGTGCCGCGCTTTTTCCAGCGTCACCGCAATATCAGACTGCGCTGCGGCGTATTTTACAGCGTTGTCCATCAAAATCGAAACCAGCTGCCGCACGGCGTATTCATCCCCGCAATAGGTCAGCGCCGGCGCAGCGGAAACGTTCAGCCCCAAGCCATGTTCGGCGGCAAAATCGCGGAAGGATTCCGCCGTCTGGGTCACAGCCTCGCTGATTGAAAACGGCGACATCTTCAGCGGGCTTTCCTCCTCGTCCATGCGGGACAGGGTCACAAGGGAGTTTACCAGCGCCGTCAGCTTTTCGGTCTGGGCTTGCGCCTTGTCGATCCACTTCTGTTTGCCGACCTCCATTTCCAGCACCCGCAGGCTGGTGGAAATGACGGTGATGGGTGTTTTCAGCTCATGTCCGGCATCGGTGATAAACTGCTTTTGCCGCTGGGCGCTCTGCACCACCGGGTCAATGGCGCGGCGGGAAAAAACAACCACCAGCAAAAACACCAGCAAAATGCAGACAGCATCTGCCGCCAGCGACCAAAGCAGCACGTTGCGGATAGTGCGCAGCTGCTGGTAACTGTCCAGAAAAATGGCGATTTTTCGGTTTTCCCGCGTGGAATGTACGACATAGCGATAGGTTTTGTAGATGCCGTACCCTTCCCCGTGGGTCAGCGCCACCGCCAGGTACTCGTCCACTGTGTCGCTGGTGACTGCGGCAATGCGGTTCAAGTCGGCATTGTCCAACGTGCCGTCGTCCTGATATCGCAGCACAAAAAAGCGCGTTGAGAAGGGCGTTTCCTGGTTGAACGGTCCGTCCTTGTCGGGTCGGGGGGCGGGGGCGCTCTCCCCTGTCCGGGTGTCCGGCGGCGCACCCAAGGTGCGGGTCTGCGGGATGGTCCCCTCGTTTTCGTAAATCATATCCAGCGTCTGCCGCAGGTCGCTGTCGGTAGAAATCACGTTGGCGACGTTCAAAATCAGCGTAAGCATCAGCATGACCGCCGCGACCGACAGCGTTGCGATGCGGATAAACTTGTTCCGCAGCCGCCGGATCATCGTGCTTCCTCCAGCAGATACCCCAGACCGCGGTTTGCCGTAAGCGCGGCGCGGGAGCCAAGTGCCTTCAATTTCTTGCGCAGATTTGAGATATTGACCCATACCACGTTGATTTCCGCCTCGTTATCCCAGCCCCAGACCTTTTCCATAATGCGCTCGGCAGAGAACACCTGCTGCGGGCTGCGCATAAACAACTCCATAATTTGAAACTCCCGCCCGCTCAGCCGCTGGCTTTGCCCGCCGCAGGTCAGTACCCCGGTGCCGGGGTCCAGCGTCAGGTCTGCAAAGGTCAGCAGCGTGGGGCGGTAGTTTTCGCTGCGACGCAGCATAGCGCGCACACGGCTGATGAGTTCATCCGGGTCAAAGGGCTTGGGCAGATAATCGTCCGCCCCGGCGTTGAACCCGGTGATGCGGTCGCTCGTTTCCCCCTTTGCGGTCAGCATCATAATGGGGCTGCTGCAATGCTCGGCGCGCAGCTTCTGCAGCACCTCAATGCCGTTCATTTTCGGCATCATAACGTCCAAAATAATGGCATCATACGCCCCGGAAGCACCGTACTCGTAGGCATCAAAGCCGTTATGCACCGTATCCACGGCAAAGTGGTTTTTCTCAAAAAAGACGGTCAGAACCTCTGCTAAGTCCAGCTCGTCCTCCGCAATCAGCAAACGCACAGGCATCACGCTCCTTTGCCTTTCAGTATAGCGATTCTGCTTTGAATTTTCAATATTTACAGCACCATTTCACTGGCTGTATTGCGGCTGCATTGAAGGGTCAGATTGCCGTTACGGCAGCGCAGTTCGTCCAGAAACGCCTTCGGTACGCCTGCATCGGGCAAAGTGATGCGGTATTCCAGCTCAAACATCGTACCCATATTGGCAGTCTTGACGCGCACCAACTCATACTGGCGGGTGTAATGGTCGAGAATGTCGTCAAACAGCCCCTCGTAATCAAGGTTTTCCGGGATGGTGATGCGCAGGGTGCGCTCTGCCTCCGGCTTTTGCCCGAAACGCAGCAGGGTCAGCAGCATCAGCATCCCGCCCAGCAGCACAAAGGTCAGCACTGCCAGCACCACATAGCCCATACCGGTGGCAAGACCGATGGTCATGGCAAGGAAAATCACCGCGATTTCCCGCGCCGTACCCGGCTGGGAGCGGAACCGCACCAGCCCGAAGGCGCCCGCCACGGCAACGCCCGCGCCGATGTTGCCGTTGACCAGCATAATGACAATTTGCACGGCGGCGGGCAGGATGGTCAGCGTCAGCGCCAGACTCTGGCTGGATTTTTCCCGGTAGGTGACCACAAAGGCAAGACCGATGCCCAGCAAAAGCGAAACAGCGGTACAAATCAAAAAGGTGTCCAGCGTAATTTGGGAAGTGATGATGGAATTAAGCACAGGGAATTTCCTCCTTATCGTTCGCGCGGGCAGCAGTGCCCGGCATATCATAGCAGTAACAGGCTCCGTATTTGGAGTAGGACGTGGGGTAAGCCTTCGCCTCGGCAAGCAGGCGGCTCAGCCAAAGCGGCGCTGCATCGGGAATTTTCACCTCCATAAGCACCTCGCCGTAGCCGGAGATCGGCTTGCCGTAGTCGCCGCAGCGCAGGTCCAGATCGGTGGTGCGCCAGCGCAGGTTGGTGTCAAAGGTGATGCGCAGCTCGGGGTCATCGATGCCCGCAAAGGCAAGGCGGTCATACCCGATAAACACCTTGGGTCGCGTGCGGTAGAACCGCTGGAACCACAAAATTTCCTGCCCGATCTGGTCGTACTGCTCTGCGGGGCAGATGCCGTTTAAAAACGGCTGTATCTCGTTTGCCCCCGCCGTGACGCGGCGTTTATACACAACACCGTCATATTTTTTCTTGATTTCCACAAAGACGCTGCCGTTGTCCGTCGGCGTGCCGTAGCTGCGCACCCGCAGCTTTTCCTTGTAGACGGGCTTTTCCAGCGAGGTTCGTATCAGCCGCCAGTCGTCCGTGTCATAGTAAATGTTGCAAATTGTGTATTCGCCGTAGGCGTCTTTTTTCATATAGGGCTGCATCCCTGCCAAAATGATGCGCTGCTGCGCCTTGGTAAGGCAGTATTTCTTTTCATAACGCTTAAAACAGCTTTGTGTTGCCATGGTTTTCGCCTCCTGTGCCTGTAAGTGTACACAGCAAACCTAAAGGCAGCCTAAAGAAAATTGCGGTATTTTCTTTAGGCTGCCTTTAGGTTTGTTTTTTACAATGAGGACGTTCCCAAAGAAATCCCGCAAAGGAGGATACTTCTATGAAACGCGAACTTTCTTTTCTGTTGGCGGTGTCGCTGGCAGCATCCCTGACCGGATGCGCGGCAGGTACTGTCGCCAGCAACCCCGGTACTGTTTTAAGCGGCTCTGCCGCCGCAGAAACTACCTCGTATAATGCCGCCGATGCCCTTACGCTGACCTTTACGGACAGCGGCATTACCGGCAGCGGCAGCGGTGTGGAAATCAGCGGCACCGCATTGACCATTTCCGAACCCGGCACCTATTTGCTGACGGGCAGCTGTGCGAATGGTTCCGTCAAGGTCAAAAAAGGCACCGCCGGTGTCACGCTGATTTTGTCGAACCTCAGCCTGACCAGTAGCACCACCGCCCCCATAACCTGCGGAAAATCCAGCGTTGTTACGATAGCTGCTGCCGACGGCACGACCAACACGCTGACCGATGCCGCCCAAAACAACGACACCGACTACCCGACCAACACCGATGCCGAAAACGCCGTTATCAAAGGTAAGGACGGCGCACAGGTGGTGCTGTGCGGCAGCGGCAGCCTGACCCTGAACGCCAACGGCAAGAACGGCATAAAGTCCGGCACGACGGACAGCGAAACCGCACAGGATGCCTCTTTGACAATTCGGGAGCTAACGCTGACCATCAACGCCCCGGTCAATGACGCCATAAACGCCGAGCAGCTTTTGAACGTGGAAAGCGGCACCCTTACGCTGGACGCAGCGGACGATGCGCTGCACTGCGATTTGGTTATGAACATCGGCGCGGACGGCACCGACGGTCCGACCCTAACGATCATCAACGCCTATGAAGGAATCGAAGCCGCCGCGCTGAACATTGCATCGGGCAGTATCGACATCACCTGCCAGGACGACTGCCTGAACGCCGGCAACAGCTCGATGACGAATTACGGTTTCGAGATCAATATCTCCGGCGGTACCCTCCGCGCTTACACCACTGCCGGGGACGGGTTTGATTCCAACGGTACGATGACGATTTCCGGTGGCGACATCGAGGTCTGGACTGCCAACGTCGCCGACAACCAGCCGCTGGATGCTGACGGCGGAATCACCGTGACCGGCGGCACGGTACTGGCGGCAGGCAGCAGCGGTATGGGAATGACCCTGACCGCCGAGCAGCCCTATGTAACCTTCGGCAGCGGGCGCGGCGGTATGGGCGGCAGCTTTGGCGGCGGGCAGCGCCCCAAACAGCCCGGCATCGCCGATGCCCAGCCGGACAACTTCCCCACCCCGCCGCAAGTTTCGGAAGGCACACAGCAGCCCCCGACGATGCAGCCGAACATCAACACGGACAACTCCGGCATAAGCCTGACTGCAGGCGATGCTTTCACCATTGCGGATGCAGACGGCACTGCCGTGTATTCCGGCACAGCGGTATGCAATGCCAGCTATCTGTTCTACTCCTCCGGCGCACTCTCGACGGATGCCGCCTACACCCTGCAAACGGAGTCCGCCTCTGCCGAGTCCACCGCCCAAACCGGCACCTCCGGCTCCGGTATGGCAGGCGGTATGGGCGGTCAGCATCCCAACGATGGCAGGCAGCAAACCCAAAATACAGACGCCCTCCCGCCCGAGGACAAGCAAAACCAGCCCGCCTAAGACCCTGACATACCCCATAAGCAAAAAAAGTGTGATTGCTTTTGCCCGCTTCATCGTTTATAATAGGCGTAGAATCACACAGGAGGTGTGCTGCCTTGATTTATAAAAAGCAATACGGGCATCCGTTTGATACCGAGAGCGTTGTGGGTTCTTTTTCACCGATGCCGGAAACGATTCCGCATCTGACCAAGGAGCCGGACGGCTTTTCCTACACTATGGACCCGCAGGATATCCTGTACGGTCTGGGCGAAAACATCCGCGGCATAAACAAACGCGGCTGGCTGTATGAAAGCAAATGCTCCGACGACCCCAACCATACCGAGAGCAAATCCTCGCTGTATGGGGCATACAATTTTATGATCGTGTCCGGCAAGGACACCTTCGGCTTTTTTATCGACTTCCCCGGCAAGGTCACCTTTGACTGCGGCTACACCGACCTTGACACCCTGCGGGTCACGATAGCCGAGGAAAATTACGATCTCTATATCATTGAGGGCGAAAGCCTGACCGACATTGTCCGCCAGTTCCGCCAACTGGTGGGGCGCAGCTACATTCCGCCCAAATGGGCGTTTGGCAACACCCAAAGCCGCTGGAGCTATATGAGCGCGGACGAGGTGCGCGAGGTGGCGGCGAATTACCGCGCCAACCATATACCGCTGGACGCCGTGGTGCTGGACATTGATTACATGGAGCGCTACAAGGACTTTACGGTGGATGCACAGCGTTTCCCGCATTTTGCGGACTTTGCCGCTGAGATGAAAGCCCAAGGCATCCGCCTTGTCCCCATCATTGATGCGGGTGTCAAAATCGAGGATGGCTACCCTGTGTATGAGGAAGGTCTGCAAAACGGCTATTTCTGCACCAATCAGGACGGCACGCCCTTTGTCGCCGGTGTGTGGCCGGGGCGGGTACACTTTCCCGATATGCTCAACCCGCAAGCCCGCGCTTGGTTTGGCGACCAATACAAATTCCTGCTGGATCAGGGGATCGAAGGCTTCTGGAACGATATGAACGAACCTGCCCTGTTCTACTCTGAGGAAACGCTGAAAAAGACCTTTGCCAAAATCGAGGAATACAGCAAACAAAACCTGGATATTTCCAGCTTTTTTGCCTTTACCGGCATGGTGGCAGGGCTTTCCAACAACGAAAACGACTACACGCTGTTCTACCACAATACCAAGCAGGGTCGCGTGCGGCACGACAAGGTGCATAATCTTTTCGGTTATAATATGACCCGCGCCGCAGGCGAAGCCTTTGATCGGCTGGCACCGGACAAGCGCATTTTACTGTACTCCCGTTCTGCCTGCATCGGTATGCACCGGTACGGCGGCATCTGGACCGGCGACAATCAGTCTTGGTGGAGCCACATTCTGCTTGCCCTGCATATGATGCCCTCGCTGAATATGTGCGGCTTTTTGTACGAGGGTCCCGACATTGGCGGCTTTGGCAGCAACACCACCGAGGATCTGCTGCTGCGCTGGTACGGGTTAGGCATCTTCTCTCCCCTGCTGCGCAACCACTCTGCCAACGGCACCCGCAGGCAGGAGCCCTACCGCTTTAAAAACAAAGCCGCCTTTGCCGGCATTTTACAGCTGCGCTACCTGCTACTGCCCTACCTTTACAGCGAGTATATGAAAGCTGCCCTGCACGACGGTATGTACTGTATGCCGCTGGCGTTTGCCTTCCCGCAGGATGCCTTTGCCCGTCAGGTGGAGGATGAGGTGATGATCGGTGAAAGCCTGCTGATTGCCCCGGTCTATGAGCAAAACGCCCGCGGGCGCTATGTCTACCTGCCGGAGGAAATGCTGCAGGTGCGGGTAAAGTGCGCCGAGGGCAACCGCATCGAAACCAGCGTACTGCCCGCAGGTCACCACTATATCCCGGTGGCGCTGACGGAAGTCGTGTTCTTTGTGCGCAAGGGGCATATGCTGCCCCTCGCCAAGGGCGGCAGGGATATCCAAACGGTTGCCGATGTGGACTTTGCCGACCTGCGCCTTTTTGCCTACGCCCCCAACGGCGCCGCCTATACCTACTATACCGATGACGGCGAAATCAAGGATTATGACAATCCTGCGCATTTTGTGCATATCACGCTGGATGCGCAAGGTGCTGCCCAAAGCGATCGCGCTGCGGTCAAGGTGGAAGCAGCACCTGCCCCGCTTGGCTGACACGGCGGGGTGAATTGATTCAAGAAGCCCGCCGCAAAATGCGTGCCATAGAGAAAAGCAGCGTCCTACCGTTTCTTTTGGTAGGACGCTGCTTTTTTATGCCGACTTGCCTTTATACCTTGCGTATATTCCTACAACCACAAAGCGATTCATCAGACCAAGCAATCTTCGGGTTCTCGTTTTGGGCTTTTAAGTAATTTTTCTGCCACTTGACAAATTCAGAAAATTCTGTAAAATAGAAACATTGTTAGTCAAATCTAACCTTCGCTTCTGCTTTTTCAGCATGCGGGCGGCTTCTTTTTTTATCAGATGGTTAGTTGTTGCTAATTCCGGACATCGTATTTTTCACTCCACCAAACGGAATTTGAGGGGGCAAATCATGATCGACAAAAATCTTCTGCGGCTGCTAGGCGGCAGCAAAAAGTACATCGGCTTCTGCGTAGGCTGGATGGTGCTGGGGCTGTTTGCCAATGTGGGCATCACCGCATCGCTGTGTTGGGGCATTGCGCTCGCCCTGCGGTTTGACGGCAGCACAGCCGTCTTTGCGGCGCCGGCGGTCTGCGCCTGTGCAGGCTTGGCGGTACGCTATCTCTGCACCCGCCTTGTTGGTGACCTGAAGGATACGCTGGGGCGCAGCGTCAAAAAGGATCTGCGGGAGCGCGTCTACAACAAAATTGTGCGGCTCGGCGTGCGCTCCACCGACGATATGAGCATGGCGGGCTTGACCCAAATTGCTCTGGAGGGCGTGGAACAGTTGGATCTGTACTATTCCACCTATCTGCCGCAGTTCTTTTACGCCATGCTTGCGCCGCTTTTGCTGTTTGGCATTACCGTAGGCATCTCATGGCAGGTGGCGCTGGTGCTTTTGTGCTGTGTGCCGCTGATCCCACTGTCCATTATGGCGGTTTCCCAATGGGCAAAGAAAATTTTTACCAAATATTGGGGGCAGTACACCTCGATGGGCGACTCCTTTTTGGACAGCGTGCAGGGCATGAAGGAGCTGAAAATTTTTGGTGCCGATGCCGCGCAGCACCGCAAAATGAACGAAACCAGCGAAGCGTTTCGTAAAATCACGATGAAAGTTCTGGTCATGCAGCTTGCCAGCACGACCATTATGGATCTGGTGGCCTACGGCGGCGCGGGGCTGGGCATTGCTATGGCGCTGCGCGCGGTCACAAAGGGGGCGCTCTCCCCTGTCGCGGCGTTATTCCTGATTCTGGTCGCGGTGGACTTTTTTCTGCCGCTGCGTGCGTTCGGCGCGGCGTTCCACATTGCCATGAACGGTGTTTCTGCCGGGCAAAAAATTCTGGCACTTCTGGAGCAGCCAGACCCCGTTTGGGGGCAGCAAACGGTCACCGACACTGAGTTGGCACTGCATGACGTCAGCTTCTCCTATGACGGCAAGCGGGAGGTTCTGAAAAACGTGACCATGACCTTCCCGCGCTGCGGTATGACCGCCCTTGTGGGCGAGTCCGGCTGCGGCAAGTCCACGGTGGTAAACCTGCTGTCCGGTGCGCTGCACCCGTCGTCGGGCGCGGTCACGGTGGGCGGCAAACGGCTGGAGAGCGTTTCCCGCGCGTCCTACTATGCTCGCCTTGCTGTAGTCAGCTACAACACCTACATTTTTAACGAAACCGTGCGGGCAAACTTCCGCCTTGCCAAGCCTGATGTCACTGACGCGGAAATCTACGCTGCCCTGCAAAAGGTCAATCTGGCAGACTTTCTGCGGCAAAACGGCGGACCGGACAAGCTCATTACCGAGGATGCCGCCAATCTTTCCGGCGGGCAAAAGCAGCGTCTGGCATTGGCGGTAAACCTTGTTGCCGACAAGGATATCTATATTTTTGACGAAGCAACAAGCAATATTGACATAGAAAGCGAAACCGTGATTTTGCAGAACATCCGCGAGCTTTCCCAAACCAAGAGCGTCATCGTCATTTCCCACCGGCTTGCCAACGTTGTTCCCGCTGACCGCATTTATTATATAGAATCGGGCAGCGTGGTCGAATGCGGCACGCACACCACACTTATGGCGCAAAACGGCGGGTACGCCGCGCTGTACACCACACAAAAAGAGCTGGAACAAGGCTATGCGGAGGTGCTGAAATGAAACAAAGTCCCAAGCTGCGCAGAAGCGGTGCCGTGATCATGGCGAACCTGATTCTGCTTTTGGGCAGCCTTGCCTACATTATGGTCCTGGCCGTCATCAACGGCTCGCTCGGCTTTCTCTGCGCCATGGGCGTAACGCTGTTCGGTGCGGTGGGCATTGCCAAAGCCTTGGGCGAAAGCATCACCCTGTCCTACGGCGCCATCATCGCCTTTGCCGTCGCTTGCGGCGTTTTGCGCGGTATCCTGCGCTTTTTTGAGCAGTACAGCAACCACTACATTGCGTTTCGGCTGCTGGCGGTGCTGCGGGACAAGATTTTCGGCGCGTTGCGCACACTCTGCCCCGCCAAGCTGGAAAGCAAGCAAAAGGGTGCGATCATCGCCATGATCACCTCGGACATTGAAACGCTGGAGGTATTCTATGCCCACACCATCTCCCCCATCTGCATTGCGGTTCTTGTGTCTGCCTGCGTGTTCGGCTTTGTGGGGGCTGTCGCCGGTTGGGCGCTTGCCGCGGTCGCGCTGCTGGGGTATCTGACCATCGGCATTCTTGTCCCGGTCTTGGCATCGGGCAGGCTGAAAGCCTCCGGCGTGCGCTACCGCGCCGAATTTGCCTCCTTTAACGCCTATTTTCTTGACAGCATCAAGGGCATCCGGGATCTTGTGCTGAACAACGCCGGGCAGCAGCGCGAGGCAGAGGTCAACGCGCGTTCCGAAGCCCTGCTGACGGAAACCAAAAGGATGAAGCACGACATCACCAAAACCACAGCCGCCACCGAGCTGTGCGTGTCTGCCTTTATTTTGGCAGCGCTGGTCGTCGGCATTTATCTTGTGGCAAGCGGGCGGCTTTCGGCGGGGCGTATGGTCATCGGCGTAGTCGCTGTGTTCGGCTCCTTCGGTCCGGTGATTGCCATTTCTGCCCTGCCCGGCAACCTGACCCAGACTTTTGCCGCGGGGGACCGCGTGCTGGACCTCTTGGCAGAAAAGCCCGCCGTTACGCCTGTAAAAGACGGAACACCGACGAATTTTGATAATCTCGCGGTGCAGAACCTCTCGTTTTCTTATAACGCGGAAACGCCGGTTTTGCAGGATATCACCCTGCGCGCCGAAAAAGGCGAGATTATCGGCATTGTTGGGGAATCCGGCTGCGGGAAATCGACCTTCCTCAAGCTGCTGCTGCGGTTCTGGCAAAAAAGCAGCGGCGAGATCCGGTTCGGCGGTGTGGATGTGGACGACATCGACACCGATTCCCTTCTGAAAAACGTCACCATGGTCAGCCAGACGACCTATCTGTTTGACGAAACCATTGAGGAAAATCTGCGCATCGCCAAGCCCGATGCCACGCAGGAGGAGCTGGAAGCTGCCTGCCGGATGGCATCGGTGCATGCGTTCATCCTTTCCCTGCCCGATGGGTACAAGACGCGGGTCGGCACGCTGGGCGACAATCTTTCAGCCGGAGAAAAGCAGCGCATCGGCTTGGCAAGAGCCTTTTTGCGGGGCAGCGAGTGGATTCTGCTGGATGAACCCACCAGCAATGTGGACAGCATCAACGAGGGCATTATCCTGAAAGCGCTGCAGGCACAAAAGGGCAAAAAGAGTATTCTGCTTGTGTCACACCGCGAATCCACCATGGCGATCGCCGACCGCATTTACCGCGTAAAGGACGGCAGAATGACCGAAATTTGATGAGGATACTATGAAGCAAGACAACATCACCACCAAGCGCGAGCAGGAAAAGCGCATCGTTTCGCTGATGATACGCACCTACTGCAAAGGACATCACGGCACAAGGCAGGGGCTTTGCCCGGAATGTCAGGCTCTGCAGGAGTACGCGCTGCTGCGCGCCGACCGCTGCCCGTTTATGGAAACAAAAACCTTTTGCTCCAACTGTCGGGTGCATTGCTATAAGCCCGCCATGCGGGAAAAGATCCGTGCTGTTATGCGGTATTCCGGACCGCGTATGATGTTCAGCCACCCGGTACTCGTCATACAGCACGGCATCGAAAGTATTCGTGAAAAGAAACGTCTGGAGAAAGAAAACCATGAAGCTTAAAAAGATCGTATGGCTGCTGCTCGGTTTTGTCGGGCTGGGGCTGGGCGCGCTGGGTGCCGTGCTGCCTATTCTGCCGACCGTGCCGTTTTTGATGCTGGCACTGTTCAGCTTTGGGAAAAGCTCCCAAAGGCTGCACAACTGGTTTGTAGGCACAAGGCTGTATAAGGAAAATCTCGAATCCTTTGTGAACGGACAGGGCATGACCCGGCGTACCAAGGCAAAAATTATGGGTACCATCACACTTTTGATGGCGTTCGGTTTTTGTATGATGCTGCGCGCAGGGCTGGTTCTCCCCTGCTGTCTGCTCGGCGGGATATGGCTGGCGCACATTTTGTACTTTGTGTTCGGCGTAAAAAGATACCGCCCCGAAGAATCATAGTTTTTCTCTATATAAACCCGCTGAAACGAAATGTTCCAGCGGGTTTTAGTTTATCGCCAGTCTGCGGCGGGGTGGGGTCACCCCGCCCTACGGGGTAATAAAAATTCTTCGCGCGGTAGGGGCGGGGTATGCCCCGCCCGCGACCGTATGTTATAATGAATATTATGGTTTGGTTTGTAGGGGCGGCATATATGCCGCCCGTTGCAGCCACACCGGCAATGCAATCCAGCGAGAAAACCGCACGGGACGCATATATGCGTCCCCTACAAACCTGCCGGAAGTCCGCGATTTTCCCAGTAAGTTTACCGACAGTCTGAATCCGCTGAAACAAAATGTTTCAGCGGGTTTTTCGCTTTGTTTTTCTCTCCCCTCCCCCAACCTACCGCAAAGCGCCCACGGAGCCGCTGTGATAGGTTTTTCCCTCTTATTCGACAATCTTCCCGTTTGCCTTGCAGCGTCCCTCACAGACGCTTTTTCGCGTTCTTGCGATGCAGTCGATATTCCCGCCATGCAATCGCAACAGACGTTCCCTGCGTCCGCCCCGTCTGCAAGCGTCCCGGAAGCGTGTCATCCCTGTGTACAGCTCTTTCCTTACTCTTGGACAAGCAGCCCTCACAGAGGCTCTCAGGTGCCTTTGCGCGCATTCCCGCTCTCCCCTGCCCTGCCGTTGTTTCGTTTTGGGATGGCTTCTTACTGTCGCCGTCCCACATATAACGATATATCGCATATTTAATCATACACGCACCATTTGTTCAATCTTAATTACAGCAAGCAAAATGCCCCTGCACCAAAGTGCAGGGGCATTCTCTTTACTTTCGGGTTTGGAGCAGGTCTTTCAACAGCGGATTCTTGAGGAAAAGCCCCACCAGAATAAAGCGGTAACTCACAATTACAATTTCGCCATCCTCGGAGGTTTTCCATGTTCCTCGGATACGATCCTTCTCGGCAAGCTGCCGCAACAGCGCAATTTGTTCCGGTTCCAAGCACAAGGTGACCTGCGAGCCGGCATTGATGCCCCGCCCGTTGGAAGGAGTGTATCGCTCTCTCAACTCAAACGCAGGGAATGTGTATACCGCTTCTCCCCTGCGTTCCCGCTCTCCCCTATCCCGTTCATAGTTCACGGCATCCGGGAACAAGCAGCAATCTGCGCCGACACTCCGGATTTTGCCCAATTCTTCCTTGACGATGCGGTTTGTCAGCGTCCCCAGCTTGATGCCCTGCCGAGCTGCCTCTCTTTGAATGGCCGCCTCAATATCCACATGAAGTCGGATTCGCACTCTTTCCTTCATGCTTTACCTCATTCGATGCCTTCGATCAATGCCTTCAGGCGGCTTGCCGCCTCGATCATCTCATCCAGTTCCCGGACGGCTTCCTCCCTCTCCTGCTTGCTGCGGGTAGAGATGGTTTTCTCAACGCCGCGCCGTTTCAGGACACGCTGCAGCTTTTTGGTGGCATCCGGCAGGTTTTTGGTAATTGCATTGCGGACAATCGGGTCCTTTTTCTTTTCAGCGGCAGCTGTGCCGGGCTTGTCGGCGGTCTGCATCTGCTGTGCCGCCTTTTCAAGGGCTTCCTCCAGCAGCTTGTTTGCCTCCGCCGGTGTTCTTGCCAGCGTTACTGCAATCAAGGCATCCTTGAAACCCAGATGGATGCGCTCTCTGTCAGCCGCGTCCTTCACATTCTTGATTTCCAAGAACATTTCCGCAGCTTTTTTCTGTTCCTCCGCAGACAAGGTCAGGAAAGCCTCCGCATCCCTACGGTTCAGCAGCTTCTCGTCCAAAAGCTGCAGCAAAACGGGGTTCAGCTCGTTTTCCAAGCGCAGGTCGCGCTCAATGGAACGGCGATCCACCGAGGCGATTTCCTTCACGGCCTTTCTGGCCTTCTCGGCTGTCAGATTAAACGGTTCTTTCTGCAGGCAGGCAACAAATTCCGCCACCGCTTTCCGGCGGATCTGCTCGTCTGCGAACCCGCCGCGCACCTGCAGGTTTGCGCTGTACAGGATGACCTTGCGCTCATTTTCGCTGAGTTCCGTGGTAATCACATGGCAATTTTTAACAACATTCCACTTTGCCTCACCCTGGCGCTGCAGATAGTCCATCGCCTTGTAACGGCGTTCGCCGGAGAGCAGAACGAACTTCTTTTCCTTTCCTTCCAGCTTCGGGTAAACAACCAGATTGTGCAAAAGCCCGTTGCGGCGGATATCCTCAGCAAGAATACGGATATCCTCCTCGTTGTCCATCATACGGAACAACTCGTTATCGGGGTTCAGTTCAATGTCTTTTAGGCTGATATCACGGATCTGTGATTCCAAATCCATACGTTTTCCGCCGAGTTTTGCAATCACGTTGCCGGCAGCCTCATTGTCAATAGCCTCTGTGATGGAAGAATCCGAAGGCAGCCCCATACTCGGTTCTGCGTTGCGGCTCGGCTTGGTTTTCTTTTTCATTGCCATATCCGATCACTCCTCCCGAATGACGTCAAGACGACGTTTCAGTTCTGCGTAGGCTGCGATGTAGCTTTGTGCCGGCGGCTGGGTACGCGCATATTCCACCACTGGAATTCCGGCAATAACGCTGTTTTTCACACTCTTGCCGTAACGGATTTCCGTATCATACAGCGTTGCACCCAGAACGCTCTTGCAGTTTTCCCGGATTTTTTCACTGGCGGACGCCTTTTCCACCATAGTAAGCATCACACCGATGCCCTTGATTTTGGAAACGCCGCCCGTTTTCAGTTTTGTGCAGACCTGATAGGTGCGGAATGCTGAGTCCATAGCAAAGGAATCGCAAACCATCGGAACCAGCACATAGTCGCTCGCCATCAGGGCGCTCATAACCATAATGTTGTCGCGGGAAGGCTGTGTGTCAATCAGGATGTAATCGTACTTGTCCTGCACCTGTTCCAGAAAATAGCGCAGGAAGTCGCTTTCGTCAGAGAGCTTGTTCGGGTCGCCGTCCTCCAAAAGCTGCGAATCCGCCAGCAGATCATGCAAACGGTTTGCAATGCGCGGGGTACTGGAATTGGCTGCAATAATGTCCACACCCTCCAGATTGGTTTCGGAAATAAAATCCGTAACCGGGCGCACGCCGAAATTGTTGTACATATCATACAGACCCTTGCCTATGTAGGTTCTGTCTGTAATTCGCGCCCCAGTCAACGCATAGGTCAGGTTGCCCTGCGGGTCGGTATCCACTGCAAGGACCTTATTCCCATCGTCGCTCATCAAATCTGCAAGATTTGTTACGGTTACGGTCTTTCCGCACCCGCCTTTTTCGATTGCTACCGTGATTGTAGTTGCCATCGCCGTTCCTCCATGCGTAGTAAATGGGTTCGGGAGTTCGTGGCAAATCGCTTTGCCGGTTCTTTTCCCGATGCTATTCGTATGTTGCTCGACCCGTGCAGAACCCAAAGGATATACTACCTATATCTTTGTGTGGGTCTGGGAGTTCGTGGCAATTACAATTATACCAGACAAATACGCAAAGTCAAACGATTCTTGTAAATTTCCGCCTAAAATTCTGATGTTTTCGTGCAATGGGTTTAGGAGTCCGTGGCAAATGCTGTTGTGGACGCGGAAGTTCGTGGCAAATTGATGGCAAAAGGGAAGCCCACGATGCTATTTTGCACCGTGGGCTTTTGCTCAATCCTCAAAGGCATCCATAAAGGTCTTGCGCATTTGTTCCTGCTGCTGTTTCTTTTTCAGCTCAGCGCGTCCCATTTGCAGGATATTCATATCCTCCAACGCATTGTAAACAATGGCGGAATTGTATTGGGGCGATTTCAACTGCCCGGCCTGCTGTTTATCATACATCATCCGTGCCATACCGGCGCACCAGATTTTCAGGGTGCCTTGGCTTTCCAGCATACGGTTCAGTGCATCGCGGGTTTCATGCGCCATCGTCGTGCGCTTTTCGCTGTTTGTATTGGTCAAAAGGCGAGCCGTATACGTCAAAACCGCGGTTGCTGCCTCCATAATACCGGGCTCCAGCGTTTTCTTCAGCTCCTCAATTTCTACCGCAGCATTCAGCCGATAGATTGCCATCTTCGTGGTAAGGCCAAAAATGCTGTCGTTCAGCGGTTCAAAACGTTCCGATTCTGCAATCACAGCCGTTCTGGATTTGCGTTTTCGGGTCACTGCTACTTCATCGCTGTATTTGCTGTTGTCAGAATGCCGTTTCATGACAGCATCCAGTTCTTCGCGTGTTTTGTACTTGATGAAAAAGTACAAATGCTCGTATTTGCGGTGTCCTTTCAGGCGCACCGGGGCATATTCAAACCAGAGATCCGTCATTTCGTTGATTTCCTGCTTGACCTTACTCAAGACATAGCGGTCGAAATCGTGGTAATTCTGGTATTTCTCTGTGACGGAGGTATCTTTTCCTTTTTCCGGCGGGGGAGAGAGCTGCATTTTTAAATCGTCAATGGAAAAAACCTTGTATTTGTAGTCCTTTACCTTTTTTCGGATGCTGGGAACTATTTTCAAAACCTGCGGTGTTACGGGTCTGAACACAACCCCGCTGTCACCGTAGTCGTAATTTCCGTCGCCGTTATCATAGGACAGAAGCAGCTCATAAATACGCATCGAATAGGTGCTGTTCATCCGCAGTATAAACTGAACATTGAACGATGTATAGTTGGATTTTAGCTGCGTCAGGTAGGGGAAGATGCGCGGGCTGAACTGCAGGTAAATCATGCGCTGCGTGCGGTTGATCTCGGTTTCCTCACCGATCCAACGATACAATTTGTCCTTGGCTTCACCGTCAGAGGAATCATCCATCCAGAAGGAGTTGTTTGCCAACTCACGAATGGTATCCTTCAAGAATTTCAGGTAATTTCTGTCGTCTACATTGACGCCCGTAAGCTTTGCAAAATCGCTGAAACTCATGGAATACACTTTGTTTGCATCGATATCGTTCTTGGGATCGATCTGTGCAATCATCGCAAGAAGAATCTTTTGCTGTGTTTTCGGCAGAGCATAGCGCGTCTGCTGAATCAGCTTATTGCTTTTTGTTACCATTGAAGCAGAGGAGAGGCTGTATTGCCGTGCCCGACCTGTCTTTGTGGAATTTTTCTTTTTTGCAGCCGGATCATCGGCCTCCAAAACAACGCCTTCTATAGGCATTGAAGAATGTTTTTCTTCCATCGTTTAACCTCTGACGTCCTTGTAAGTCAGGCACATCTATCACAACAAGTATTTGCAGATATAGACATAATACTCTTGAAAAAAGAAAATGTCAAGAAAAATTCTCAAAGAAAATTAGAC
>ERZ1034691.1174-NODE-1174-length-17772-cov-3.896766_pt1 | contig 17772 bp, 13 predicted proteins | sample MGYA00520638_ERZ1034691 | MGnify/ENA primary metagenome ERZ1034691 (study PRJEB33766, sample SAMN09781763) | gut metagenome | biome: gut microbiome | host: Homo sapiens | place: Madagascar | study: EMG produced TPA metagenomics assembly of the PRJNA485056 data...
CATGAGGAATACCTACGATATTTGTTGTCTGAGATTCTCCAAAAGCAGGAGCTAAACCTAAAACAACTTCGTTAGGATTTGTGCCTTTTTCTGCATCACCGATTTCAGTAATCTGCATTCCAGGGCACTCATAAGTTTCTCCCTCTACAGCAGAAGCTGCGGAAGTATCTGCAGTATTCATTTCTTTAAGAACTTCAGCGATAACACTTTTTAATAATTTTTCATCAATTGCCATTATGGTTCACCTTCCTTACTCGATTAAAGCTTAGCCGGATCTACTGCAGTACGGATATCAGAAATCTTCTCCCAAAGTTCTGGGCTGATCTGGTAACCTGTCATAGGTCCTTCATAGCAGTTAGGGCTGTTAACAGCAGAAATTACATGGAATTTATCATCAAGCATGGAAGCTGTATGTAAGTAGTCACCAACAACTTTAGCTTTCTGAATGTTGAAGATAGACTCAGCAACGTCTTCAAATCCACCCTTGTAAAGAGCTTTAACGAAGTCGATACCTGTAACTCCACGATCAAGCATATCTGTAGCAGCTTTAAGGTCAGCTACAACGTCACGGTCAGGCATATCCTGTGAACCACGAGCGTATGTGGCAGCTTCAACTTCTTCGTCTGTAATTTCAGGTAAACCTAATTCACGGAACAGTGCCTGAATAGCTTTTGCAGCTTTATTACGTGCTGCAACAACTTCTTCTTCTCTTGCAGGAAGAAGACCAGCATCAACTCTTAAGTCACGCTGAATTACGCACCAATCATCATAATCGTCTGCATCCCAGTTGGATCCTGCGAACATGTTATCATAGTTCGGTGTGGATGAATATCCGGAACAGATGTAGTCAGTTCCTGGAATAAACTGTGGAATAGAACGAGCAACTCTACGAAGATCAGAGTGTGTAAATGACTGGTCATTAGAGGAAGCGTTCTCAAGGTCAAGCATAGCGGCAATTAAGTTCTCACATGCAACGGCGCGGATACCACCAGGTACAGCGGCAGGTACACCGATACAGGATACAGAACCATTCTGTGTTCCCTGAACACCAGCACCACGAGTAACACCGAGGCATCTAGCCTCAAGGTAAAGCATAGACTTTCCTTCTGCCATACCCATCTGAACCTCTGAACCAGTACCAGATGTAAATCTCATCTTAACACCACGAGATGCGTAGCAGGATGCTAAGAAAGCTTTTGACCAAGGAGTATCATCACCATCCATGAATACGTCTTCAGTTCCGTATACGGATACTGTCTCGGCGTAAGCGGTGTAACCTCTCATACCTAAGTCAAGCTCTGTAGCTTCTTCTACAGCACACTGTGTAAGGATACCAGGACGTCCAACGTTAGCACCTAACATAATAGCGATAGCATTAAATGGAGCATAACGTACAATACCTACTGTTGTCTCCATCTCTGCAAATCCACGTACAGCAGCTTCTGCTGCATCTGCTGCGATCTGAACCATGTTATCCTTTACGTTTGTAACGTGGCACTGGTTAGCTGGTTTTAAACGACATCTCATCTTGGTAATACCCATCATAGCTTCAAGTACGCTGAGGTTACCAACGATTTCTACTAACTTAGCAGGTGTAACTGCTGTAGTATATTTTAAGCACTCCTGTCTGTTAACATTAATGTCAACTAACATACGCGCAATCTCCAGAGAGTCTGTAGCCATTGCTTCTTCTGCAAAGTCAAGATTAATGGCATATCTTGCGATGAATGCGTCAAGCGTGTCGAATTCATCTTTTGTTTTTCCATCCATTTCAACAACTTCGCCGTTGACGATCTTGATAGATGGAGTTGGGTCGAATGGGCTGTTCATGGCAATAAAGCCTACTTCTGGCCATTCCTTTGCATAACCATCCTGATTAACAGGTCTTTGATCTAAATACTCAAAACGTTTACTTCTCACGGTCTCAACACCTCTCAAATTCCAATTAGACTATCTTTTACCTTCAATATATATATTCAAAATAAAAGTATTACAATATCCAACTGCAGGCTCTCACCCCCGCTTTGTGGATATCTCTTACTCTAATTCCCTATATGGCTCTCACCCCATATAAAGAACTTTAAAAATCAGATTGTTAATCTTAGATATATGGAACTGTACCGGATTCCAGTGGTTCGTTTGGCTCTAAAGCTTTAAGTAACTGCTTACCAACTTCTCTTGCGCCAATGATAGCCTGTCTAACTGCTCCTGAATCTCCTGTGAAGAAGAAGTTAACCTCGTTAGAGAAGGATGTTCCACCATTACCAGGTGTAGCGATAGAAATAGGATCGATTGTAGCTGTCTTAGAAGCTGTATCGGCTAATACGATACCAATACCTGAAGGAGCTCCTACAGTGATACCAAATGCTTTACCAACAACTGCGCCGAATGCTTTCTCTAAGCAGTAAGAAGCACGTGCTGTGTACTGGAACTCAAGATGTCCAGCGGAGTTTCCGTATACATCACCAAAGTGTTTTCCAACGAAGCTTAATGCAACTTCTACAGCTCTTCTAGCATCGGATACGTCTTCTGCACCAAATACAACTAAGCATCCATGTCCAGCGCCGCCTTCTGTATCACGTGGGCACTCGATTAAGCAAACTTCTGTGTTTGTAGCTTTAACAGCTTCATCACAAGCGAAGATCTGAGGACCTGCACCTGTACGGTCTGCGATGATACCGATTGAACGGTACTTAGGATCAATCTTTAATAATTCATGAACACTGTAGTCAAGGTTAGCGATTACTAAACCAATTGTATGTCCCATTGCTGTTCCAACATACTCTGTTAAACCGCAAAGGTCTTCATTGATTCCCTGAGGAGCTTCGCAAGCCATGCTCTGTGCAGGAGCTTCTGTGCCACCCATCTTTTTCATAACTTCGTCCATGATTTTAGCCATCATTTCATCTTTCATTGAATTATACCTCCATTAATAATTGATCAGACAAGGACTAACTCTATTGTGGTAAGATCTTTTCTACGTCTGTATGTGGTCTTGGGATTACGTGGCTGGAAACTACTGTACCAACTTTATCTGCAGCAACTGTACCTGCGTCTACAGATGCCTTAACAGCTCCTACGTCACCTCTTACCATAACTGTAACTAAACCGGAACCGATCTTTTCGTATCCTACTAATGTTACGTTTGCTGATTTAACCATGGCATCGGCTGCTTCGATTGCGCCAACTAAACCTTTGGTTTCAATCATTCCTAAAGCTTCTTTCTGCATAATTGACCTCCTTATAAAATTCTTATCTGCCCTGTGGTTGATTTGTTCAGGCAGAATATATTTTGGTTGATTTACAGGATAGTATCATTATATAGCAATTTTCACAAAATTACTTGGCTAGTGCCTATAAATTTTAGCTTTTAAACACATATAAACTCATGTATTTATTTATTTTCATGATACTTTGTTGCCATTTTTACCACAGGGTAGCAAATGATTCTGTATACAAACGCTACTATTTTGCAATATGATCAAGAATTTTATTAATATCTTCTGCTGTAACCTTTCTAGGGTTAGCCTGTGTACATGCATCAGCCAATGCACGACGCACAATTTCTTCTCTGTGTTTATTAAATTCTTCTACACTGACGCCACATTCGGACATACACTGTGGACGATCCATATATTTTAACAGACGCTGGATCTCTGCAATCAGATTAGCCACACCAACTTTAGGTGTAGGAGCTGGCAGGCCAACAATTCTTGCCATCTTCTGATACTTCTTTGCTGCGTCATTGCTGTGTTTTGCGCCTTCTCTTGCCATATCGGCATTAAATTCAATAACATAAGGAAGCACTAACGCATTGGCTCTTCCGTGTGGAATGTGGAAGATAGCTCCTAAAGCATGGGCAATACCGTGGTTTACACCAAGATTTACAAGGTTAAATGCCATACCTGCAAGACAGGATGCTCTGTGCATCTTATCTCTTGCCTTAATATCATAACCATTGCGGTAAGCGCGTGGAAGAAATTCAAAAGCAAGCTCTGCAGCTTTCTCTGCTAAACAGTCAGAGCAATCGCTCGCTGTCTCAGAAACATAAGCCTCAAGAGCGTGGGTAATAACATCCAGTCCTGTATCCGCTGTAATAAACGGTGGCGCTGACTTAACAAGTTCCGGATCAAGGATAGCAATATCAGGCATAAGGCTCTCATCGATCAATGGAATCTTAACCCCCGTCTTACTGTCTGTTACTACAGCAAACTGTGTAACTTCGGAACCTGTACCACTTGTTGTCGGCAGGGCAATCAGTTTGATCTTCTTCTGATTATCAGGATTCTGCTTCTCTTCAATCTTCTTAGCCATATATACAATAGCTTTCGCCGCGTCAATGGAAGAACCTCCTCCAAGAGCAATTACGATATCACAGTCCTTATCCTGCAAAAATGCGATACCCCTTTCAATCAGATCCATTGGTGGATCAGGGACTACTTCGCTGAAAACGGAAACTTCTTTGCAATTAGACAATTTTTTCAAAATCATGTCTGCCATTCCTGAATCTACCATGAACTTGTCAGTAATCAGGACCGCATTCTCGTCTTTTTCTTCAAGAAGTGCGTCGATGGCATCCTCACTGAATAAAACTTCAGTGGAAAGTTTAAACCGTTTCATTTTCCTCCTCCTTTCTGTTTCTGTACTTTTCTCTATACTCAGATGGCGTTAATCCAGTCTTCTTTTTGAAGGCCTTACTGAAGTAATTCGCTTCATTGTACGCCAGATCCAAGGCAATATTAAGCACCGGAATATCTGTGTTGACCAGCATTTCTTTTGCTAGGTCCATCTTCCGGTCTGTCACATAGGTGATGAAATTCACACCCATTTCTTTTTTGAATATCTTACTTAAATAATAAGTACTGATATTCACATGGTTTGCAACATCCTCTAAACTGATACCCTTCTTTAAGTTTCTCTCTATGTAATCAATAACGGCCTTCATGCCGCCTTCTGAAAGCTTACCTTTGATATTCATCTTATCAAAGAGAATGTCTACCATCTTGATAATTTCATTATAGGCATCATGCTTATTATTATAGAGAAGATACTTAATCTTAAGCTTCTCCATCTGAACTACAAGTTCGTTCGTATCTGTGATTCCAAGTTCCTCACTAATACGCACAACTGCCTTTGCAACCTCCTGTAGTCTCTTTGATATAATATTAACATCATGCTCCTCTAAGTATAACTGGTCTATGTACTCTCTTAAAATGTCTACAGAAGCTTTGTAAGAGCATTTTTTTAATTCCATTTCGAACTTTGAAAGCAATTTATTACTCTTTCCGGTCTGTCGTCCCTCTCCTAAACGGCTTGCAAATGACTTCACAGACTCAAGTAAAACCTCTTTTCTGATAGGTTTGAGCAGGAAATCATCAACCTTCAACTTTATTGCTCTGTGTGCAATATTAAAATCATCATATGCCGTTGTTATAATAATAACAGCCTTTGGAAGTTTTTTCCTTGCATATTTGATAACTTCCATACCATCCATTCCAGGTATGTTAATATCTACCAGCATGAGATTGATATCTTTTGAATCAATCATCTCTACTGCCTCGAAGGCGCTTTTCGCTTCTCCGACAATTTCTACATCCAGAAGATTCTCCTCAAGAAAAATCTTCATGGAGGTTCTTTCTAATTCTTCATCCTCAACAATTAATATCTTATACAAGTCAACTCTGCCTTTCTATTCCTGTACCAATGGCACTTTTATTGTCACCTTCGTTCCAAGAGAAGGTTTATTTTCACTTTCAATGGATAACGCATATTCATTTCCAAAATAATGAATCAGTCGGGAATTGATATTATAAAGTCCTACAGATCCCTTTTCATTATCTTTATACGCATCCCCGCGTAAAACGCTGACTATTTTTGACTGGGACATGCCATCACCATTATCAATAATGTTAATGCATAAATCTCCATCTTTCTCGATTCCATTCACTTCGACCATTCCACCAGATGCCTTATTCTCAACTGCATATTTAATAGAATTCTCCACAAGTGTTGTCAGAGATAAAAATGGAAGCTTCACACTGTAATATGCCTCCGATATATTAATGGAATACTGCAGCCTGCTTCCCAGGCGAATCTTCTGAATCTTAAGATAATTCTGCACATGGGTCAGTTCCTCTCTGAGTGGGCTTAATGGATCTCTGCTCTTTCTCAAAATGTAGCGCATCATATCCGCAAACGCATAGACAACATCCTCCGTCATCTTCGCATTCTCAAAGAAAGCAAGTCTTCCTATTGTATTCAATACATTAAAAAGAAAATGCGGATTGATCTGATAATGTAAAGCTTTCAACTCAATATCACGAAGAGACTTCTCCATCTCAATACGAAGCTTCTCCTCCTTCATGAGCTTATAATCCTTTTCGCGAAGCTCTGCATTTACCTTATTCGCATATTCTCTCTCCACAGAATAATTATAGCTGTCACAGATAATCTGTGCCACAGCCTCAATCTTCTCCACAGATACCTCTTTTACCTGGCTGTAGAGCTCAACCAATTCCTGATTGTCCTTCCAATCCTCGCTTTGTGTCGTAATCTTCTTTAAATCTGCAAAATCTGTGCTGGTAACCTGACCTGCCAGAAACGCTCCAACATACTGTCCCTTTATCATAATCGGAATCGCAAAATCAATTAGCCCAGCATGACATATGTACACATAAGCTTTCCCAATTCTTCTTGCCTTCCGTCCTCCACAGGCATCGCAGTAATAGCACTTTTCACGAAATGCATCCAGTTCACGAAGACGCTTGCAAAAAGGTGTAAAATTACTCTGCTTTGTAATCGGAGTTCCGTTGCAATCCACCGTCACAAATGCCAGATCTGTAGCCTTCGCCCAATTATCCTGTAAAGTTTGAAGTTCTTTTACATCCACCACGTCTTCAATATAAATATTATTCTTTTCCGTCAATCTTCTGTCCTCCAAACATCGGCATTATCCCAACCTCATCGGTCAGAAATTAATGGTTTTTCTTCCTTCTATCTTTTTTATTCAAATAGCGGCAGGCCTTCTCTGCACAATTACAGGCATCTTCCGTATAACAGTCTGCACCGATTGCCTTTGCCTGCCTCTCCGTCAGAAAATAACCACCTACCATAAAATAAAACTGATCCCGGATACCTTTCATCTCAAATTCTTCAACAACAGCTCTCATATCTTCTTCAGAATGCGGCATGATACCACTTAAACATACAATCTGAGCATGACTGCCTACTGCCTCCTCCAGAAATCTTCTCGGTGAAACATCCACGCCCAGATCAATAACCCTTATATTCTTACTCTCCATCATAATCTTAACAAGATTCTTTCCGATGTCATGTAAGTCCCCTTTTACTGTTCCTATTATAACTGTCCCAATCTCCTTTTTGGCACGTCCGCCACTGTAATGGCGCAGAGTAGAAACGCCCCTTTCCAATGCGCGGGTAACGCTCAAAATTTCTGGCACACCAACTTCTTCTTTACGAAACTTGTCCGCTACCTGTTCCATTCCGGCTAAAAAGCCATCTTCCAGAATCATCTGCGGGTCTGTTCCCTCTTCTAAAGCCATCTTGACCAAGTCTGAGACTCTTTTTCCCTGTCCCCTTTTCAGGGAATCAATAATTTCATCTATTGTTGCTCCCATTTTGCCCTCCAAAAAATCTATCAGAGTGTTCTATGATTTTTATTCTATACTTTTTACACCCAAAAAGCAAATTATTATCGTATATTTTGCAAATTACTTTTCTTAAATATAAAATTTTACTAATTTACAGCCTAAAATTATAGATTATTTTATTCAAACAGGCAAGAAAAAAGGTAAAAAAAGGAATTGGGTGAACCAATAACAATTTTTTCTAATTTGGGCTTGCAAAAAACAGATGAAACCTATACACCAGCTCTTTCACCGCCAACTGGCGCTTCGGAGAATCCCCAAATCCTTTCTCGTGACTCTGTAATCCAACTAAATCCCGCCGAAAAACAGAACCTCAAAACAGAATAGACCCCATATATGTGGCCTGGGAGCAAGTGTTGAATGCGAACGCTTAAGCGAACATTCAACACGCCGCGACGAAAGTCACACATATGGGGTCTATTCTATTTTGGGGTTCGTCTATTTATCGTCTATTCAACGAATTACAGAGTCACTTTCTCCAGATGCCACATCTCTTTTGCATACTCTTCGATCGTACGGTCAGATGAGAACTTACCTGCGGATGCTGTCTGGAGCATTGCTGTTCTTGCCCAGTGTTCTTCATCGCGGTAAGCAGCATCGATTCTGTTATGAGCTTCTTTGTAAGAATCGAAGTCTAACAGTGTGAAATAAGTGTCTTTTTCAAGGAGTGCGTCATAGAGGGCACGGAACAGTTCCGGATTCTCTGGTGAATAGAATCCATTTACTAACTGTGTAAGTACCTGACGAACGTCCTGGTTGTTGTTATATACGTCTCTTGGATTGTAGTTTCCGTTTTTCTCATATTCCATTACCTGGTCTGCAGATAAACCGAAGATGAAAGCGTTTTCTTTGCCAACTTCTTCTACAATCTCAACATTAGCTCCATCCATTGTTCCTAATGTGAGAGCACCGTTTAACATGAACTTCATGTTACCTGTTCCTGATGCTTCCTTAGAAGCTGTGGAAATCTGCTCGCTGACATCGGCTGCTGCAAAGATAAGCTCTGCGTTAGATACGCGGTAATCTTCGATGAATACAACTTTGATCTTTCCATTGATGGATGGGTCGTTGTTAATCTTATCTGCTACTGCATTGATTAACTTGATCGTAAGCTTCGCTGTGTAATAACCAGCGGCTGCTTTTGCTCCGAAGATAAATGTTCTTGGAACGATATCCATGTCTGGATGTGCTTTGATTTCATTGTAAAGATACATTACATGAAGAATGTTCATTAACTGACGTTTGTACTCATGTAATCTCTTAACCTGGCAGTCAAAGATGGAACGTGGGTCTACATCAATTCCATTATGCTCTTTGATGTATTTTGCAAGACGTACCTTGTTCTGGTATTTGATGTTCATGAATTCCTGCTGGCACTTTTCATCATCTACATATACTTTTAAATGTTTAAGATGATCTAAGTTAGTAATCCAGTCATCACCAATCTTGTCTGTTACCCAGCTTGCCAGTAATGGGTTACCATGAAGAAGGAATCTTCTCTGTGTAATACCATTTGTCTTATTGTTGAACTTCTCTGGCATCATCTCATAGAAATCTTTTAACTCACGTTTCTTAAGGATATCTGTGTGAAGGCGGGCAACACCGTTAACAGAGTAGCTTCCTGCGATTGCAAGGTGAGCCATTCTTACCTGTCCATCATAGAGGATCGCCATCTTGCGAATCTTTTCCTGATCTCCAGGGTATTTGTTCTGGATTTCGATAACGAAACGACGGTTGATTTCTTCTACAATCTGGTAAACTCTAGGAAGTAATCTGGAGAAAAGCTCGATAGGCCACTTCTCAAGAGCTTCTGCCATAATAGTATGGTTTGTGTAAGCACAGGTCTTTCTTGTGATTTCCCATGCTTCATCCCACTCTAAACCTTCTTCGTCAACGAGGATTCTCATTAACTCAGCTACAGCTACTGTAGGATGTGTATCATTTAACTGGAATGTTACTTTCTCATGGAACTTACAAATGTCATCATGTGTTTCTTTGTATTTTGCAATTGCTCTCTGAACAGATGCAGAAATGAAGAAATACTGCTGTTTTAAACGAAGTTCCTTACCTGCCATATGGTTGTCGTTTGGATATAATACTTCACAGATTGTTCTTGCAAGATTTTCCTGCTCTACAGCTTTCTGGTACTCACCTTTGTCGAAGGAATCTAAGTTGAAGTTGTTGATTGCTTCTGCATCCCAGATACGAAGTGTGTTTACGATATGGTTGCCATAACCTACGATTGGCATATCGTATGGTACGGCACGTACACTCTGGTATCCCTTCTGAACGAACTTCTGTCTTCCGTTATGCATCTCAACATCTACATAACCGCCAAACTTAACTTCTACGGCATACTCATCTCTCTTGATTTCAAAAGGATTTCCGTATTTTAACCAGTTATCTGGGACTTCTACCTGATAACCGTTCTCAATTTTCTGTTTGAACATACCATAACGGTAACGGATTCCGCAACCGTAAGCTGGATATCCAAGTGTTGCAAGAGAATCAAGGAAACAAGCTGCAAGACGGCCAAGACCACCGTTACCAAGTGCTGCATCTGGCTCCTGGTCTTCGATGAGGTTAAGGTCAAGTCCTAACTCCTCTAATGTTTCTCTTACATCATCATAGCAAAGAAGGTTAATCATGTTGTTTCCAAGAGCTCTACCCATAAGGAACTCCATGGACATGTAGTAAACCATCTTCTTGTCCTGTTTTTCGTATGCTTTGTGTGTCTCGATCCAGTTGTCAATAATATCGTCTTTTACGGAGTATGCAACAGCCTGATAAATCTGCTGTGGTGTTGCTTCTTCGAGTTTACGACGAAACAGCATACGGACATTGGACTCTAACTCTTTTTTGAATTTTTCTTTGTCGAAAGTATCCTTTTTAATCAATGAACTGATCCTCCTAAATTATCTCGTATAATCCTGGAATCTTTTTCGTGCCTGCTTTCGTGAGAAGATTTCTATCAGCCAGCCTCAGATTTTGAGACGTACGTAGTACATTCGCCGCAAAATCTGAGTGCCTCTGGTCAAAAACCATTCGCTAAAAACAAGTGTTTAAAAGGTTTTAAGATTACATTTTTTTCTCGACACCTAATCTTACTTTTTCTCCATTAATATCCCATTCCTTGGAATATCCGCCTTCTGCGTCTAAGCACATATCGTCTGCCAATACATCATTCTTGATTTCATCAGTGTATTTGGTCATGACTTCTTTAATCTTGTCATTACCCTCTTCGTATACAGTAATGTGGTCTGTCACTTCAAAGCCGGCTTCTTTTCTCATTGTCTGTACCTTACTGATGATTTCTCTTACGAATCCCTCTTCCAAAAGTGCCGGTGTCAGATTAGTATCAAGTACTACGGTAACTCCATGATCTGCCTGAGAAACGTATCCCTCTTTCTGTGACATATCAATTAATAACTCTTCCGGCAATAAATTGATTTTACCATCATTTAACTCTATTGTCAAAAAGCCATTTGCGTCTAATTCTTTCTTAGCCGCACTTCCGTTAAGGTTTGCTAAAATATTACGGATCTTTCCTAAGTCTTTACCGTATTTTGGTCCAAGAATACGCATCTGAGGTTTAAATGTGTAATCTGTGAGGTCAGATACATCATCCTTAAAAATAACGTCTTTTACGTTAAGCTCACCTTCGATGATCTGTTTGTAGTAATCTGTTAAAGCAGCCTCTCCATTTACAAACATCTGGCCGATTGGCTGACGGTTCTTGATTCCGGATGCGTTACGTGCAGCACGTCCAAGTACAACGATGTCAAGTACTTCACCCATATCCTGCTCAAGTTTCTCATCAATCATTGCCTCATCCACTGCTGGGAAATCACATAAATGGATACTTTCTGGTGCATCTGGATTAACACTCTTTACAAGGTTCTGGTAAATGTCTTCTGTCATAAATGGAATCATTGGTGCAGAAGCTTTGATGAATGTAACGAGTGCAGTATAAAGAGTCATGTATGCATTAATCTTATCCTGCTCCATTCCTTTAGCCCAGAAACGCTGACGGGAACGACGTACATACCAGTTACTCATATCATCTACAAATGCCTGTAATGCCTTTGTTGTTTCAGGAATCTTATAGTTGGCAAGACAGTCATCTACTGTTTTTACGCAGGAGTTCAGTCTTGATAATAACCATTTATCCATAACAGATAACTTGTCGTACTCTAAGCTGTACTTCGTTGGGTCAAATTCATCGATATTTGCGTAAAGTACATAGAATGCATAAGTATTCCATAATGTACCCATGAATTTACGCTGTCCCTCTGTTACTGCATCTGCGTGGAAACGGTTTGGCAGCCAAGGTGCACTGTTAGAGTAGAAATACCAGCGGATAGCATCTGCTCCATGCTGCTCTAATGCATCAAACGGATCTACGGCATTTCCTTTACTCTTACTCATCTTCTGTCCGTTTTCGTCCTGTACGTGGCCGAGAACGATTACGTTCTTATAAGGAGCTTTGTTAAATAACAGTGTGGACTCTGCAAGTAAGGAATAGAACCATCCTCTTGTCTGGTCTACTGCCTCAGAAATGAACTGTGCAGGGAACTGCTGCTCGAAAAGCTCTTTATTTTCAAATGGATAGTGATGCTGTGCAAATGGCATTGCTCCTGAGTCAAACCAGCAGTCGATAACTTCTGGCACTCTCTTCATTGTCTTTCCACAATCTGGACATGTCAGAGTGATCGCATCAATATATGGTCTGTGAAGTTCTACAGTCTGAGCTTCTGGATTTCCGCTCTTTTCCTCTAATTCCTGGCGGCTTCCGATGCACTCCATCTTTCCGCAGCCTTCACACTGCCATACGTTTAATGGTGTTCCCCAGTAACGGTTACGGGAAATACCCCAGTCCTGAATGTTATTTAACCAGTCACCAAAACGGCCTTTACCGATGCTCTTTGGAATCCAGTTGATTGTGTTATTGTTGCGAATCAAGTCGTCTTTTACTGCTGTCATCTTGATGAACCAGGACTCTCTCGCATAGTAGATCAGCGGTGTATCACATCTCCAGCAGAAAGGATAATCATGTTCGAACTTAGGCGCATCGAAAAGAAGGCCTTCTTTATCTAAGTCAACAAGTACCTTAGGGTCTGCATCTTTTACAAATAATCCAGCATAAGGTGTGTCTTCTGTCATGTTACCCTTTCCATCTACGAACTGAACAAATGGAAGATCGTACTTTCTTCCAACCTGTGCATCGTCCTCACCAAATGCAGGTGCGATGTGTACAATACCTGTACCATCGGACATTGTTACATAGTCAGCGCATGTTACGAAATGTGCTTTCTTATGCTGTTTTTCTGCGGACTTTGCAGCACCTTCATATAGTGGAACATACTCTTTATATTCAAGGTCTGTTCCTTTGTAAGTTTCAAGAATCTCGTAAGCTGGAGTTTCTTCTGTTCCAAGCTTACCAAGAACTTTATCCAGTAATGCTTTTGCCATATAGTAAACATAACCGTCAGCAGCTTTTACTTTACAGTAAGTCTCTTCTGGGTTTACACAAAGAGCTACGTTACTTGGAAGTGTCCAAGGTGTTGTTGTCCATGCAAGGAAATACGCATCTTCACCAGCCACTTTGAAGCGAACAACTGCGGAACGCTCTTTTACTGCCTTATATCCCTGTGCTACCTCGTGAGAAGATAAAGGTGTTCCACAACGAGGGCAGTAAGGTACGATCTTAAATCCTTTATAAAGAAGACCTTTATCCCAGATAGTCTTTAATGCCCACCATTCGGACTCAATAAAGTTGTCATTATAAGTTACATATGGGTTATCCATATCAGCCCAGAAACCAACGGTCTTTGAGAAATCTTCCCACATTCCTTTGTATTTCCAAACAGATTCTTTACACTGAGTGATAAATGGGTCTAAACCATACTCTTCAATCTGTTCTTTTCCGTCAAGGCCAAGCTTCTTCTCTACTTCAAGCTCTACTGGAAGTCCGTGAGTATCCCATCCGGCCTTTCTTGGAACCATGTAACCCTTCATTGTACGGTAACGAGGAATCATATCCTTGATTACACGAGTTAAAACGTGTCCGATATGAGGTTTACCATTGGCTGTTGGTGGTCCATCATAGAAAGTGTAAACAGGGTCACCTTCTCTTGTTTCGATACTTTTCTTAAAAATGTCATGGTCTTTCCAAAACTGTGCAGTTTCTTTTTCTCTCTCTACAAAATTGAGATTCGTGGATACTTTCTTGTACACGACGTTTCCTCCTTAATTTAGTCAGTTTAATTTAACTACTTTTAGATTAAATAAATTTATATTGTGATGTTATGGCCAAAAGATATTTTGCCCCTAACTTGATGTCACGAATTACTCCGCAGCTAACGCTGCTCCCATAATTCTGAAACATCATATTATTATGCCCGATGTGCAGACCAAATTTTCCGGCAAAAAAAGAAAAGCCCCCATCCCCAGTAAAAGGATGAAAGCCTGAACTATCATTATACCACCTGTACATACTGACATATGCTTCTCTGTTAACGGTGAGATTCCGTCACTGCTTACTGTGACCTTTCGGCAGTGCAACTCAGGAGTGATATTCGGATATTCTCTACTGACAACGGATTCCCACTATCTCCGTCTCACTGAAGCGTTCAAAAATTCTTACTGTCTCCATCAACGTTTTTATCACAGATAATCATATACTAGGTGGGATAAATTGTCAACAGATTTTCATTCTGTATTTACTGTATTTATCACTATATTGATTCCTGTACTATTTATATCAGATGTGAGATGACTCCCACATCATAGCAAGAATGCCAGGACATTCTTGAATTGATAAAATGTCACCAGTTACTTTTATACATTATTTATACAATGAGATTTCCCAGTTTCACAAAACATTGTTAATCCTTAAATTTTCTTTTAATTTACAAAAGATTATGCTACAATACTCCTTAATTAGAAAGGAGCCTATAATGTTAAAAAAACTCATTGTATCTTTTCTTTGTGCGATTGTTGTCGCCTGCACAGTTCTCGGCGGATTTTGCCTGCTTTACTTTACTATTCCAAGCCAGAAAGCAAAGGCATCCATTTCCCTGCCTTCTACTGTAGAGGACAGTGAAACTGCAGCGGAGTCTACCACAGAAGCAGATTCCAAAGATAAGAATGTTTATGTGGCCGATGTGTATCAGTCTCTTACACTTCGTTCAGAGGCAAGCGCAGATTCTGACGCGATTACAGACCTTCTTCCTATGACACATCTGGAAGTTCTTGAGTTTGCGGCAGGTACAAATTATGCTTACGTCAAGGTATTAACCGGAGATAAAGAAAGCTATAAGGGCTATGTAAACAGCGAATATATTACTAAATTAGGAGAACCAACCGTTCGTATTGGGACAGAGGAGTAAATGAATTATGTTTTCTAACAATTTAACTATGATGACCGACCTGTATGAGCTTACAATGATGCAGGGATATTTCTTCGAAGGTAACGAAGATAAGGTTGTATTTGATGTTTTTTACCGCAAAAATCCATCCGGCAGTGCTTATGCCATCACCTGTGGACTTGATCAGGTAATTGATTATATAAAGAACGTTATGGAATTCGGTCTTCGCCGCGCACAGGGACCAGATGCCGGAACACTCGGCGCAAGAGCTGCCGTTATCGGTGGATGTACCGGAACTTCCAACGTACTCGCCGGAGAACTTTACGGCATTCCTGTACAGGGAACACATGCCCACAGCTGGATTATGAGCTTCCCAGACGAACTTACTGCTTTCCGTACCTACGCGAAAATGTATCCCGATGCCTGCATCCTTTTAGTAGATACTTACGACACCTTAAAGTCTGGTGTTCCACATGCCATTCAGGTATTTAAAGAGATGCGTGATGCCGGAATCACTTCTAAGCTTATGGGAATCCGTTTAGACAGCGGTGACATTGCCTACCTGTCTAAAAAGGCCCGCAAGATGTTAGATGAAGCAGGATTTACAAATGCGATTATTTCCGCTTCCAGCGACCTTGATGAATACCTGATCAATAGTTTAAAAACACAGGGCTGTACCGTAACTTCCTGGGGTGTCGGTACAAATCTTATCACATCTTCTGATAACCCGGCATTCGGTGGGGTATACAAACTTGCAGCCATCAAAAAACCTGGCGATAAAGAATTCACCGCTAAAATTAAGATTTCCGAGAACCCGGAAAAGATTACAAACCCAGGTAACAAAACAGTTTATCGTATTTATGATAAAGAAAGCAGCAAGATTAAGGCTGACTTAATCTGCCTCGTTGGGGAAACATTTGACCCTTCAGAAGATTTAAAGATTTTTGATCCGATCTCTACCTGGAAAAAGTCCATTCTTCCAGCCGGCAGCTATCAGATCCGCGAAATGCTCGTTCCAATATTCTTAAACGGACAGTGCGTATACTCCTCTCCTGCTGTTATGGATATCAAAGCATACTGCCAACAGGAACTGAATACACTGTGGGATGAGAACAGAAGACTGATAAATCCTCAGACCGTATATGTGGACCTTTCACAGAAACTGTTCGATCTGAAACACAAGTTATTAGGAGACGAAAAATAAATAATAATTTGCTGGGGACATAGACGCCGCTTTAGCAGAAGATATTGAGCTGAATTGTAGTCGGTCTTCTAAGAAAAAACATTGTATAATAAATATATCTTAGGAGTAAGTATTGTATAATATTTTTTAGTTTATCAACCAGAAAATATAACACATGGAGGAGGGTTACATATGACGGGCTGCAAAAAAATTGATATGGATACCTGGGCACGCAGGGAACATTACGAATACTATACTAAACAGTTAAAAGTTGAATACAATATTACCGCTAATGTTGATGTAAAAAATGTATTGGATTTTTGTCATTCAAAAGGTTACAAATTTTACCCTGCTATGATCTATCTTGTCACTAAGACATTAAACCGCATCGAGAATTTTAAAATGTTTAAAGATAAATATGGATACCTTTGTGCCTGGGATAAAATCATTCCAAATTATACTGTTTTTCATAATGATGACCATACTTTTTCTGATTGCTGGACAGATTTTTCCGAAGATTTTGATACATTTTATCCGAATATCCTAAAAGATATGGCTACTGCCGCAACGAAAAAAGGAATTAAAGCAAAAGAAGGACAACCTGCTAATTTTTACTGCATATCCTGCACGCCATGGACAACATTTACCGGTTATGGCAGCAGAATCTCTAATGGCGAACCTTCTTTTTTCCCAATTGTATTGATGGGTAAGTATAAGCAGCATGGCAAAAAAATACTGATGCCTGTTAATATCACAATTGCTCACGCAGTAGCAGACGGTTATCATGTGGGATTATTCTTTCAGTATCTCCAGGAAGAAATTAACAACTACTAATTTGCTGGGGACACAGACGCCGCTTTAATAGAAGATATTGAGCTGAATTGTATGGAGTCTTCTAAAGAAAAAAGAAATAATACCCTATCCCAGATGCGGCTTCGGAGCGTGTTTAAGATGCGGATAAGCATTTTAAACACAGCGACTACAGAGCAGATGGGATAGGGTATTATTTCTTTTTTCGTCTACACCAAATCTACAAATTAGTATTTTATAATATTTTATTTTGGATAAAACACTCAAATATATAACTTGGATTTTCATAATAAACACTACTATTATAATCATCTATTTTGTCACTAATAAAAGAATGGTATACTTCAATAATTGCATCTACTACATCTATCTTTTTTTCTAAAGCCACTTGTTTTATCAAGCGCTTATATACTTTTCCGATATCCCAATGGGAAGGAACTGCATACTGACATTCCCCCACATTATCAAAATTTCCAACGGAAATTTTTGCTTCTTCAATAAAATCATCACTCACCCGCTCTATATTATCGCTATGGTAAATATCCGCTAAATCATATATTTTTGCAATGCGTTCTTTGCCTAATGCATCTACCACTGCTACTCTCTTATTTTTTGTTTTTCTGGCAATATAGTCAATAAGTGAACATGTATAAAATAAGTCGTTGTCTTTCTGACTTTCTCTTCCCAGTTGTCTTTCCATCATCTCGTCTCCTCATATCCTCTATATTCTAAGCATTTTATC
>ERZ1034691.1184-NODE-1184-length-17659-cov-14.743808_pt1 | contig 17659 bp, 12 predicted proteins | sample MGYA00520638_ERZ1034691 | MGnify/ENA primary metagenome ERZ1034691 (study PRJEB33766, sample SAMN09781763) | gut metagenome | biome: gut microbiome | host: Homo sapiens | place: Madagascar | study: EMG produced TPA metagenomics assembly of the PRJNA485056 data...
TAATAGCTTGTAGCCGAACAGTAAAAGAAAACAATTGCAAGCGTGTAAAAAAAGACTGAACAAAATGCAATGAATCAAAGAGGAGGTGTACAACATTTGGACAATAAAAGAAATGAAATACGCCCTTCTGATTGGAGCAAATATATAGTTAAACCAATAAAGTAAAAATTAAAAGTAAATGATGTGCAGAATTTACGAAGTTATGCTTTGTAAAAACTGCACATCATAATAACAATGAAATATGTGGTATAAAGAAAAATATAGAATAGTAACAGAGGATCCATATAATAAGGAAAAATTAAATGGATTAGGTTTGGTTATTTACAGTGAATGGAAAGATTCGTTTGTAAACATCATCCAGAAAAATGAAATAAAGCATTTATTCCTGAACTATTCATTGGGATGGAAATGTTCAGACTATACTTTTTTACGATATATAAAGCCGATAGAAACATTAGAAATAATAGATACTCATTCTGTTGGAATTAAAAATGTTGAGCAACAGCATGAGTTGGTAACATTGTGTTTGAATTTACCCAATGCTAATGATATTGATTATCATGCCTTTTACCATCTAAAAAATGTGTTTTGTTATGGTGATAAACGAAATGATTCTTTATTTTCTTGTAATAGTATAGAAAAACTATATATTGATGATTTTAAAATTGGGGATAAACATTGTATTGGAAATTTGAAAAACCTGAAAGATTTAACAATAGCTAATTCCAATATAACATCTCTATCTTTTGCGAAGGAACTATTGCAACTTAAAAGTTTAACTATACTAAATTGCAAAAAGGTACAGTCGTTTTCGGACATTTCTTTTCTTAGAAATTTAATAAGAATAGAGATTAGAGGCGTCAAAAACCTTCACGGCATCAACTTTTTAGCAAACTCAAAAAAAATTGAGGTTGTTATAATAGAAACAGATAAATTGGCTTCAATCAAGTCTTTGGCTAGTTTAAAAAGGATTAAAGCTCTTGCTTTATTTGGAAAAAATTTCTTAATAGAAGATATGGATTTGACACCGATATACAATTTAGAGCAGCTTTCAATGTTGGATATCCCGAACCGAAAATGTTACCCAGTAAAAATAAATTGTTATTGGAACTGGGATGATTATGGGAAAATCCGTAAAAATTGGTTGACTGAAAAATAAATTTACCAATTTTATTGAGATGAGGAGAGTGTAAATAAACTATATCAAGCGATAACAATTAAAGCCAACACAGTTTATTTTACACTCTCCATACTTTCTTATTCAGAGTATAGTTCTTCCCATCCTCCGCTTACTTGTCTATGTAAGATGCTACAAAATAGACAATCGAAATGACCGTATAAAGGAAACACGGCAAGAATATCCAAAGCAAAGTCTTTACCCAACCATTCGACAACCAAACACCTTCATTCCTTGACATCATATTAGACATATCATAGAAATGGCGAGTGAGGATTTCCTTATTCGCCTTTCGGTGGTCTTCAAGAAGTTTGGACTCATCCTCAATGAGTTTCTTTCTGTCATCTGTCAGTTTCTCTATGTCGGCATCATCAACCTTAGCCTTGAATTTTATATCTCTCACTTTGGCAATAAAGCTATCAATGGCTTTTGTAACAGCGTCCGCTTTATCGGTGGCTTTTACAGATAACTACTCCATTCCATAATACACCTTCTTGTACCAGCTTGCCCAATCGGGTAAATACTTGGCGGCTGCATTAACCAAAGCGTCCGACTTGAAGTCAAAGAACTTATGAGAGTGCTTTGTGAGTTCGCGATATTCATTCATAGTTTTGTCGAGGAACGTATTTTCAGGATGGGTTACAACGGAGAAAAAGACATCAGCGAATACCGCACGGTTTTCAAGTTCTAAAGCAAGCATCTGGTTCCTCCAAAGTTGGTTCATGCCACCTCTAAATGGACAACCAGTTCCCTTATAGCTACCATTGAAAAACAATGACTGGGCATCCATGATATTCCAGTAATAATAGCCACAATGCTTGTGGTAATAGCACTTCTCGTGGTCATTCAACAAATCTGCCATACTACAAGTGGTGCAGTTAGCCTTCTCCGATTTAGAAATGCCCTTTGAGCGATAACCTCCGCATGTGGTAAATTCCTGTTCTGTCAACTTGTGCTCAATCAGCCATAGGCATAACTTATTGTCTTTGTCTCGATATGCAATAGCAACATCAGAGTCAGTCCCTGCATGAGGACTATGGTCACCAAGCAGTCCTTTTGAGCCCTCTAATGAAGATTCCCAGTATTCAAAGCAATATCCTTTCCGTAATTGTTCTCTGTCGATGTGGGCGAATCCTTTTGGTGCAACTCCAGAGGCTAAGAGTATTTGCTCTGCTTGCTCGCTTTCAAGGATAGGAACAAACAGGTTGATGCATGCTGTCTGTGAACTTGCGACATGTGCTGATGCCGCAAGATGGGGTTTGTAGGCAAAACGGCTTGCTTGAATATCTGCCACCACAGGCTTTATGCCAGCATATAACATAGAAGGAAGTTTTTCTTCACAATATGGTTTGGGGAACAAGCAATCGTGTTCTACACCATGTGATGAGATACCCTTTTCTACGATTCCAAGATTTTCCTTCTTATATCTTATCAACTGAGAGTACACTTTCTTCTTAAAATCTTCGTAAGTCATGAGTTGTTAATTATTTTAGGTTTATTATTGTTGGATTATTTATCAGATTGTACTTGCTATCCACCACACAGGCATTGCTATATATAACATTCCCTATCGTTGCCGTACCATAAGCGTCATGCTCGTGACCAAACAAATGGCAGGTAGGATGTAAAACTTTCAGGAGTTCCGCAAGGGCTGCATTGCCTCTATGCTCAGGACCTTTTCCGTAGTCAGCGATGTCGCATATTCCTTTTGGGGGCATGTGCGTTACCAAGACATCTATATCGTCTGGAATATTTTGGATTAACATGTCCAGTTTGCCATCCATACAGTCTTCCATGAACATCGGTATGCCATAAAACTTCATGCCATCTATGACAACGCTGTTGCTGTTGAGGTAGTGAACTTTTTTGGAGAGTCCGCCAATATGGTCTGCCCCATACATACACATATCATGGTTGCCAGCAATGAAAACCTTGTGCTCATAAGGTAAGTTACAGAACCAATCCATGAAGTCATACGCTTCCTCTTCACTTCCTGCAAAAGTAAAGTCACCGCTATGCACTATGACATCCGCTTCGGGCAATGACCTCAAATTCTTGTGCTGACCATGCGTGTCAGACAAATGCAATATTTTCATGTTCAACGCAAACTTAGATACATTTCAATTTTTTGATACATACTTCCTGTTGATACAGGCGTGCCAAAAGTCTGTTCTACCTCCTTTTTGTTTCTGCTACGATACCCTTTGTCTCTAAAGGGTCATCGCATTCAATCGTGTATTCCATAATGTCATCAAAGGCATTATGAACACACGTTCTCTGTTGATAGGAAAGTTGCTTCTGTCGTACCTAGTGTTTATAGTATAATATAAAAACGAATGAGGTGCAAAAATATACACAGGTTTTCGTCGTTTTAACACAACATTAACACATAGGGATGGAGCTTGTGATGGCGAAAACGGAGCATGCCAACTTAGATATCCGTGTTTTTGATAAAAGCAACCCGAATGGCATCTGTGCTTATTTGTGCGATCCGTGGGCGAATAAAAATTTTAGCGCATTGTGCGCTTAGTTGTCGCCCACAGATTCCGCGGATTCCCACAGATTTTTCGCATACCAAGAGCGTGTGACACTCTCCTTGTCGCTGACAACCCAAGCGGGCTGAAAGCCCAATGACCTCCTTAGCCCAGGGCAAGCGAAGCGACATCCTGGGTAAACCGCCACACCCTATCACATCACGCCCTGCAAGGGCAAAAGTAAACATAACACGCTCTGCTTCAGCACTTTTTCCCTTACATGGTGCAAGCTCCACGGCACATTATACCCAGGGCGCCGCTTCGCTTGCCGCTGGGCTATGAACTTCTGCCCCTTCGGGACGTGCCCGTCTGACCGCATGTCAAACCCCGTCATGTGGCATACAACTTCATCGTACTTTCCGCCTGCAAAAAATCCGTGTCGATCCTTTGCGCCGGCGGCGCATCGAAACCCAAGCAGTAGGCAGCGGAGCAAGAGTAAACAATCCGTGAAAAAAAACATCCGTGCGCTTCGGTGCAATTACCTTCCGTTGGTCGGTGGGGCTTCGCCGGGTCTCGTGTTTTTTGATAAAACAGCCCGCACGGCATCTGTGAAAATCTGCGTGATCTGTGGGAGAACATTCCCGTGCCGCATGCCCCATTCCAAATCCCACATCTCACATCTCACATCCCACATCTCACATCCCACATCTCACATCCCACATCTCACATCTCACATCCCACATTTCACATCCAACGCTCCACATTCTCAACACTCCTCCCCCAAATCTACACGTTTTTGCCCGTTGCGCCCCGCCCCGCGTCCAAATACGCCATTCTCAGCGCATTTTCGCAACCGTCTAACCATCAACCACTTACCTTCCAAGCTCTCCCGCGCCACATTCCAAACACGCCATTCCCCACCACGAAACGCCATGTTTCGCCCCTCCATCCCTGCCCTTTCGAGGCTCCATCCCTTACCTTTCGCACCTCGATCCCTAAGCCCCCGCAATCCGATACATGCCCAACGCCCGCACCGCCCTCCGCTTACGGCCTTTCCACCCGTCCCATTCCGCCTCCGAACCCCAAAAATCTCAACTCCCCGCCCTCTGTTTCACTCAAAATCCCGACACAAGATTTGCGCCAAATATTTTTAATGTAGTGTGGCTTTCATCATATAGATTGTTGGGAGTTGAGCGTGGAATGATTTATCAGGTGGATAGTTGGATTGATGGGCTGGGCATGATGCAAAAGTGCTACGAGCGTAGCACTTTTGCCGTGGTCGCACAATCTGCTGCTGTTGAGTAAGGGACTGAATGATGAAACCACACTATATTATGCGCAGGAAACCGTAAACAAAGGTTGGAATCGCGACTTGTTGCTCAATGCCATCAAACTCAATATGTATGAGCCCCAGGCATTGGCGCGAGTAGACAACAATTTTGGCCGCACTCTTCCTGCCGAACAAGCGCAGTATGCCAATGAGGTGTTTGGCAGCAGCTATGCCCTTGGTATCCTGGGAGTTACCAGCGCCTATCAGGCGCACCAAGAGTAATCCTAACTGCTTGAATATAAGCAGTTAGGATTTTTGCTTTTATAAAATTGCCAACATTTTGCCAACATAATTCGTCGCTAATTTGTTGTGGTTGGCAAAGTTTATGTTGGTTTCATCCGTATTTCTCATAATTTCATTGCATTTCACTTGACATCGCCAATTTTATGAGTCACCAAATGACAAACTATAGTCAGGTAGATTAGCTCACATATTCTATAAATTGATGTATATTTCATCTATATAATACAAATATCACTATCTAATATAATAATTCAACACCTTTATTCGTTATTCTAACAGGAAATCACTACTTTTGTACTTTCCAAATAATTATACGCAAATATGAGTAAAGATATAAACAGACTAAAGGTCGTCCTGGCTGAAAAGAAACGAACCAACAAATGGCTCGCTGAACAATTGGGTAAAGATCCTGCAATCGTCTCAAAGTGGTGTACCAACACCATACAGCCGAATGTCGAGACATTGGTGGAGATTGCCAAATGTCTGAATGTTGAGATACAGGATTTGTTTTGGCCGATAGACAAACAATAAATAAATATGAATATATTTCTATTAGTAATAGCGATTTGCTATCCTTTTATATTTAAATTCATTGAACAGTATCTTTTACAAAAGGGGAAAAATGCTGCTCAAAAGGAGGATCTTCGTGATATTCAATACGAATCCAAAAAAGGAGAAAATATTGCAACTAAAGAAGACATAAAGGAGATAACAGCGCAGATTGAAGCTGTAAAGAAAGAAATCTCGTTTGAAAAGCAGCGCAGACACGAGTTTATAAAACAACGGACAGAACGTTTGTTGAAAATTTTGTATCTTACAGAGAATTTGAATGAGCAACAAGGAATCTTGTTATATGCTTTGTATGACAAACATTCTTCTAAACGCCTTCTTTCTTTGATAGAGCAAATAAATCGTACTGTTTTATCATTCTTGCATGAATGCAGAATTGTCTATGTAACGGTTGAAGATAAAGATTTGACTTCACGAATAACGAATTTAATAAAAGATGCTCAGACTTATGCAGGCTATATGTGCTATATAGCAAGTAATGCTGCCAGCCATTTAACAAATTGGGAAGATTTCCTTGTATTGGCAGAAAAGAATGATAATGCAACTCAGCTACTGAACGAGGCTATAAAAAGTCAAAATAGTGTCGAACAAATAAGAAAAGAATTTGAAAATAATATAAGCGATAAAAAGGAGGCTTTGTATGAAAGCCAAATAAAATACCTATCAAAGTTGAATTTATTATTTGGTAGTGAATTTCATTTAAAAGAATAAAATACAATTATGAACAAACAACAACTCGCAAATAAAATATGGGCATCTGCAAATAAGATGCGCTCTAAAATTGAAGCAAATGAATACAAGGATTATATTCTTGGATTCATTTTTTACAAGTTCCTTTCCGAGCAAGAAGTACGACTTGCTAAGGAGAATGATTTTACTGATGCTGATTTACACCAACTCAAAGAGGAGGATGGGGAAATAGTCAAGTGGGTGCAAAGTAAATTAGGCTATTTTATAGCATATGAAAACCTTTATTCTACATGGATGGATAAGGACTTTGATTTTCAAATAGCCAATATACGTGACGCTCTGTCTGCTTTTACACGTTTGATTTCACCAACTCATAAGAAGGTCTTCTCTGGTATATTTGATACTTTGCAGACAGGATTGAAAAAGTTGGGAACATCAGATGCGGAGCAAACACGTGCTGTAAGTGACCTGCTTTCTTTGATTAAAGATATTCCTATGAGTGGAAGGCAAGACTATGATGTACTTGGCTTTATTTATGAATATCTTATAAGTCAGTTTGCAGCCAACGCTGGCAAGAAAGCTGGTGAGTTCTATACTCCTCATGAGGTTTCTTTGCTGATGTCAGAAATTGTGGCTTTTCATCTTAAAGACCGTTCTCAAATAGAAATCTATGACCCGACAAGCGGTTCAGGTTCCCTTCTTATCAATATAGGAAAGTCGGTGGCTCGCCATATCCAGCAAGATAACTGTATTAAGTATTATGCACAAGAATTAAAGCAGAATACTTTCAACCTCACTCGTATGAATCTCGTTATGAGAGGCATCATACCAGATAACATTATAGCAAGAAATGGTGACACATTGAAGGATGATTGGCCTTATTTTGACGAGAATGACAAGGAAAATACTTATCACCCTCTACATGTAGATGCTGTGGTTAGCAATCCGCCATATTCTCAGAGTTGGACTCCTCCTCGTAAATCGAAGAATGGAGATTTGGGAGAGGTTGACCCACGATTTGACGATTATGGCATTGCGCCTAAGGGTAAGGCAGACTATGCTTTCTTGCTTCATGACTTATATCATTTGAAGACCGATGGCATAATGACCATCGTCTTGCCTCATGGTGTGCTTTTCCGTGGAGATGCTGGTGATGGAACAGAAAGTAGCATAGGTGATGGCTCTGAAGGAAGTATTCGCAGACAGTTGATTGAAAATGACAACATAGAGGCTATCATCGGTTTACCTGCAGACATCTTCTTTGGTACGGGTATTCCTACTATAGTCATGGTGCTACGCAAGTCTCGTCCAACAAGTGATGTACTTATCGTAGATGCCTCTAAGGGATTTAAAAAGGAAGGAAAGAAGAACAAGTTGCGTGCTTCTGACATCAAGCGTATAGTGGATACCTATATTTCTAAGAAGGAAGAACCAAAGTTCTCTCGATTGGTAACTAAAGAAGAGATTCGTGCCAATGGTTACAACCTCAACATTCCTCGATATGTCAATTCTTCGGATGATGCAGAAACTTGGGATTTATATGCAACAATGTTTGGTGGTGTACCAAAGGGGGAACTTTCTGCAATGGATAGATATTGGGATGCTTTTGCGGGATTGAAAAATTCTCTTTTCAAGCAGACAGATACTCCACAAACCGAATTTAAGGTGACAGATATTCAAAAGACAGTGGAGAATCATCCTTCTGTAATTGGTTTCAAGAACATGTTCTCTGATAAGTTTGGTGGCTTTAGTGAAATGTTGCATCATCGTTTGCTCGACAATATGCAGTCTCTGAATATTGCCGCAGAAGAGGATGCGATTACTTCATATATATTTAATCAGCTCGAACAAATGCCACTTGTTGACCGCTTTGAGGCTTACCAATTGTTTGCAGATAAATGGCAGACAATTTCGCAGGATTTGGAAATCATTCAATCGGAAGGATTTGAAGCTACTCGCATGGTAGATGCCAACTGGGTTATCAAAAAGAAGGATGATAAGGAATATGAGGTACAAGATGGCTGGGTTGGTCATGTACTACCCTTTGAACTTGTACAGAATACTTATTTGAAATCAGAATGGCAAGCTCTACACGATAAGGAAGAACGCCTAGAAATGGCTGCTTCCGAGACAGAGGAAACATTGGGAGAATTAGCTGATGATGAGCGTGATGGTATTACCAACGATGATGGGGTACTTGATAGGAAGGCTCTTGAAGGAAAACTTTCTGAAGCATTGGAAGAAGTGGAAACTCCTGAGATCTCTTCACTCAATGAATACCTCCTACTTTCAAAAAAGAAAGATAAGTTGGCTTTTATTGCTGCCCATGATGAGATATGCTGGGAAAACGTAACTGCTGGTAAGGATGGCACATACGGCAAGGCTGCTACTAATGCGCTCATTGGTCATTATCGTGCAAACTTTGATTTTCCAGAAAACTCTTATGAAGCACATCTGATAAGGATTAGTCGTCTGATGAATGAGGCTAAGACTTTGAAGACAGAGATTAAACTTGCTGCCGTAGCTTTGCATGAGCATACTAAGCTAACGATAGAGCAAGAATTATCCGATGAAGATGTGATGAAGTTACTATCCATCAAATGGATAGAGGGTCTTTGTGTCCATTTGGCGACATTGCCTCAGTCTATCATAGATGAGTTTATTGGCAAACTTATGGCTTTGCAGAAGAAGTATGCAACAACGCTTGTGGACTTGGAACATGACATTCACGATGCTTCCATACAGCTTGCTGATATGATAGATGAGTTGACTGGTAATGAGTTTGATATGGCTGCTTTACAGGAATTTAAGAAAGTTTTGGTAAATGTATAAGGAGGAATGAATATGGATAAAATTAAGAAAGTTCCAGAAATAAGATTTAAAGGATATGAGGGAGAGTGGAATGAAACACCGCTTTATGAGTATCTCAGTGTCTCTAATGAGAAGAATACTTCTAATGTATTCAATAAATATAACATCTATTCTGTTTCGAGAGAATATGGTGTAATAAATCAAATAGAATATCAAGGCAAATCTTTTGCTGGAGCATCTTTGACTGGTTATGGAATAGTTCATACTTGGGATGTAGTTTATACTAAATCTCCATTGAAACAGCAACCTTATGGTATAATCAAAACGAATAAAACAAAAAACGGAATAGTTTCTGCTTTATATGGTGTTTTTACTCCAAATGAAAAAGTTGATTCGAATTTTGTGCAAACATATTTTGAACTTGATCAAAGGTTGAACAACTATTTGCGTCCTTTAGTTAATAAGGGAGCAAAAAACACGCTATTGATAAGTGATGAAGATGCTATTAAAGGAAATGTTGTTTTTCCCCAAAAAGAAGAACAAGAGAAAATTGTCAAGATGTTTAATTCACTTGACTACCTTATTCGCAAACTAGAACAAAAGTTAGAGAAGTTACGCAATATCAAGCAATCACTTCTTAATCAGATGTTTGTAAATGTTAATAGGGGGGGTACGCTCCGCTAATTAGATTTAATGGATATAATAATAAGTGGATAATGTTGACGTTGAATGATATATCAGAAAGAATAACAAGGAAGAATACTAATAATGAATCTTCTTTGCCTCTAACTGTCTCTGCTCAATATGGATTGATAAATCAAAATGATTTTTTCAATAGTCGTATAGCGAGTAAAGACGTGTCTGGATATTATTTGATAAAAAATGGGGAGTTTGCTTACAACAAAAGTTCTTCTGATGGTTATCCTTTTGGTGCAGTTAAAAGATTAGACAGATATAAAATGGGAGTTCTTTCCACATTATATATAATTTTTGCATTGAATAAAGATAAAATAGATAGCGATTTTTTGTCTATTTTCTTCGAAACGGATAAATGGTATGAACATATAAGTCAACGTGCTGCAGAAGGTGCAAGAAATCATGGTTTGTTGAATATATCATCCGAAGACTTTTTAGACTTGAAAATTTTAACTCCAAAGTCTAAAAATGAACAAAACCTAATCGCTGGGTATGTGTCGGCATTAGGTAGATTGGTAGAGGGAACTTCCTCTAAACTTACCAAACTCCGCACAATGAAGCAATCTTTGCTTCAAAAAATGTTTGTATAACAAGTAAATATAAAACGATATGGGATTCGACTATGAACCAGAATTTGAGGATGCCCTCATCAAATTGTTGAAAAATAATGGGTGGTCTGGCAAGATGCTTAACTATCCTACAGAGGAACAGCTCATTAAGAATTGGGCTGACATCCTTTTTAATAACAATAAGAGAATAGACCGCTTGAATGGTCAGCCTTTGACAAAAGGTGAAATGCAGCAACTTCTTAATAAAGTAAAGGAGTTGCGTACTCCCCTTGCGCTCAATGGTTTCATTAATGGCAAGTCGGTGACCATTACCCGTGATAATCCTGCCGACCAATTACATTTTGGTAAGGATGTATCACTAACTATCTATAACCGTTTGGAAATAGCAAGCGGTAAAAGTTTTTATCAGATAGCTCGCCAACCAAAGTTTGAACATCATTCTTATATTTTGCCAAAACGTAGGGGCGATTTGGTCTTACTCATCAACGGTATGCCTGTTATACATATTGAGTTGAAAAGCAGCAAGGTTCCAGCTATGCATGCTGTTAATCAAATTACAGATAAATATATTCCAGAAGGAGTATTTACAGACAGCATTTTCTCGTTGGTTCAAATATTTGTGGCTATGAATCCTGAGGAAATGATGTATTTTGCCAATCCAGGTATTGATGTTAAATTTAACAAATCCTTTTGTTTTCATTGGGCTGATGCCAACAATAACCCAATAAATGATTGGCAACAAATAGCATCTACATTCCTCTCTATACCGATGGCACATATGCTCATTGGTTTTTATACAGTTGCCGACCAAGCAGATGGTGTATTGAAAGTATTGCGAAGCTATCAATATTATGCTGCCAGTAAGATTAGTTCCATTGTAGCAAAATGGGATTGGAAGAGTACTGAGCAGAAAGGTGGCTATATCTGGCATACGACTGGTAGTGGAAAGACTATGACCAGTTTTAAGTCTGCTCAGTTGATTGCACAATCGGGGGATGCAGATAAAGTTGTATTTCTTGTCGATAGAATAGAACTTGGAACACAGTCCTTGGATGAATACCGTTCTTTTGCTGATTCCGTGGATGATGTACAGGCAACTGAAGACACGGATGATTTAATAGGAAAATTATATGACGATACTCCAAGAAAAAATCTTCTGATAGTGACTTCCATACAGAAAATGAGCAAGGTGAATACCGAGGAGTTCCCCAAGAAAAAAAACGAGATTGAGAAGATTGTATCCAAGCGAGTGGTGTTTATCATAGACGAATGCCATCGTTCTACTTTTGGTGACATGCTAATCGACATTAAGCGAACTTTTCCTCATGCGGTATTCTTTGGTTTTACGGGTACTCCAATCAATGATGAAAATCAAAAGAAATCGAATACCACGCAAACGATCTTTGGGGAAAGATTGCATACATATTCCATTGCTAATGGTATCATAGACAAGAATGTGTTAGGTTTTGACCCATATATGTGTCCAACATATAAGGATAAGGCTTTGCGTCGTTGTGTGGCTTTGGAAAAAGCAAAAGCACAGACGGATGAGGAAGCTATGGCTGATGAGGCTAAAAAGAAAGTATACCAGCACTATATGAATCCAAGCAAGGTGCCTATGGCTGGAAAGACGCTACCAGATGGTTCATATATAAAGGGTATAGAAAACTTCGTGCCTTCTTCACAATATAACTGTAAAAAGCATCATCTGAAAGTCGTGGAAGATATTAAGGAAAATTGGATCACGCTCAGTTTGAACAATAAGTTCCATGCCTTGCTTGCTACGGACAGTATTCCAGAAGCTATAGCTTATTATAGATTGTTGCGCAAGGAAATGCCAGCTTTGAAAGTGACGGCGCTTTTTGATCCAAACATTGACAACACAGGTGGTCAACAGTTTAAGGAAGAGGGACTTATTGAGGTGTTAGAAGGCTACAAAGAGCAGTTTGGCAAAGAATTTACGATGTCAACTCATGCAGCTTTCAAGAAAGATGTAGCTTTGCGTCTTGCCCATAAAAAGCCTTATAATGGAAAGGATTTTACGGAGGAAAAGCAAATCAATCTTCTCATAGTGGTGAATCAGATGCTTACAGGCTTTGATTCCAAATGGATTAATACGCTCTATGTGGATAAGTTGATGGAGTATGAAAATATCATTCAAGCTTTTAGCCGTACAAACCGCTTGTTTGGACCAGACAAACCATTTGGAGTGATACGCTATTATCGTTATCCACATACGATGAAATGTTACATAGATAAGGCTGTAGCAATGTATTCAGACAACAAACCTCTGAAACTCTTTGCAGATCCATTGACCCATAACTTGCATCAAATGAATAGCATCTATGAAGAAATAGAATATTTGTTTGTTCATGCTGGTGTTAAGAACTTCGAGAAGTTACCAGAATTGGAAGCAGAAAGGAAACGTTTCGTAAAACTTTTCAACCTGTTTAATAAGCATTTTGAGGCAGCTCGCATACAAGGTTTTGTTTGGGAGAAAAATCATTATCATCTAAAACAACCACAAGGCAACTATGCGGATATTGATATGTTGATAAATGAAGAAACTTACAATGTGTTGCTAAAGCGATACCAAGAGTTGTTGCCTTCAGGTATAGGAGGTGGTGGCGTGGAAGAACCACCATACGACATTGAGACTTATCTTACAGAAATAGATACAGGTCAGATAGATGCAGACTATATAAATGAGCGTTTTGATGTTTATCTGAAGTTAATTAACAAGGGAAATGCTTCTGAAGAGGAACGCCAGATGGTAATGCAGGAACTCCACAAGTCATTTGCTCTGTTATCTCAAGAAGAGCAAAAGTATGCCAACATTTTCTTGCATGACGTAGAAAGTGGTGATGCTGTTCTTGACACTGGTAAGAGATTTTATGACTATGTCGTGGAGTATATGAACCAGGCTAAGAATACGAAACTTCACCAAGTGGCAGAACTCTTTGGTATCAACGAACTGTTACTAAAAGAAATCATGTCTTCAGCCGTTACAGCAGACAACTTGAACTCGTATAATCGTTTTTCAAAGTTAACTGCAACTATAGACAAGGCTAAGGCAAAACAATTCTTTGAAATGACAGAAGGTGCAAAACTGCTTCCATTTAAGGTAAAACCAAAAGCGGAATTGTTTTTGCAAGATTTTATATTAAGCAATGGCAACATGGATATTCCAGAGTTTGGCCGCAAGTTGACAGACATAAATGATGATATCAATATCGTGGAGTTTGCTAACACTTTAATGACGATGCATAATGGCATATCTGTACTTCTTTTGGAAAAAGAATGTATAGAGAAGTTCGGAGAAAAATATTCAGCAATGTCTGTATCTGATTGGTTCAAGGTGATAAATTCCTATGTGAAAGCCAAAACACATAAATATGATTTGAAACAGGACGATATTGTATCTTGGAATGTTGCAGAAGATAGAACGAAATGAACAAAATAAATAACATATACGAAATTCTCTCTGGAGGTGAGCGTGTCACCTTAGAATGCAAGAAAGCGACGAAAGGTGTACCGACATCTCTATGGGACACTTATTCTGCTTTTGCCAATACATACGGCGGAACAATACTGTTGGGTGTAGTTGAGTACATGGACGAGCATGATAAGGACAAGCGGTTTGAGATAGTTGGTGTTGAGGATGCCGACAAAATTCGCAAGGACTTGTGGAATACTGTAAACAGTCGTGAAAAGGTGAATATCAATCTTCTGTACGACGATGACATTCAGACGATAGATGTTGACGGCAAGAATGTTATTGCCATCAACGTGCCTCGTGCCGATTATACAGTCCGTCCTGTCTATATCAACAACAATCTGTCAAGAGGAACTTTCAAACGCAACCATGAAGGCGACTATCATTGTACGGAGCAAGAGTTGAAAATGATGCTCCGTGATGCCAATGAAGCTGGCAATGATGGATTGTTGTTGGAATACTACACAATGTCCGACATTGACATCGCAACATTGGAACGCTTCCGTCAGATGTTTCAGAACTTGCATCCAGAGCATCAATGGAACTCGGCAGAACATAAGGAGTTTCTAACGAACTTTGGAGGTTATACACGAGACCGAAGGACAGGAAAAGAAGGACTGACTATGGCTGGACTTTTAATGTTTGGCAAAGGATTGCCAGTCCGTGAGCGTTTCGACAATCTGCGAATGGACTACATTGATAAATCCAATTTGATAGGTGACCAACGCTATAGCGACCGATTGACATACGATGGGACTTGGGAAAACAACCTGTTCAACTTTATCCGCATGGTCATTCCGAAACTGACACGTGATTTGCCTCACCCTTTCAGTATGGACGGTGTAGTGCGCAAAGACGATACGCTTCAAGCCAAGGCTGTGCGTGAAGCCGTTACAAATATGGTTATTCATTCCGATTTTATGGTGAATGGAGTGCTGAAAGTTGAAAAGTATGACGATTGTTTTGTTCTGACCAATCCAGGACTTCTGAAACTGCCTATTGAGCAGATTTACAAAGGTGGCGAGTCAAAGGCACGTAATCAGCGTATGCAGAATATGTTCCGCATGATAGGCTATGGCGAGAACCTTGGCTCGGGTTTTCCACTCATTCTAAACGCATGGAATGAAAAGCATTGGATAAAGCCTGAGTTGCAGGAACAGCCTGAACTTATGCAAGTAAAATTGACATTACATATTCAAAACGATGTTTCATATGGTTCATCGAATGACCCAATAAATGACCCAATAAATGACCCAATAAACTTGACCGAGAGGCAGAAGATGATTTTGCGGATGTTCTCAGAGGAAAAGAATCTAAGCAGAGAAAGGCTTTGTGAGAAAACAGGATTGTCGGATGCCACCGCCAAGCGTGAAATAGCATTTCTCAAAAAGACTGGCTATTTAGAACGTGTCGGCAGTTTCAAGAGTGGATATTGGAAAGTGTTATCAACATAATTGTATTTTGAGCCAAATGTTCAATGAATGGGAAATACCATTGAACATTTGGACTCATTATTTACCGCCCACGTCGCACCCTATACTTCGCTGGTTGCATCATCGCAGCCGACAATCCGAAGGCAAAGGCGAGCACATTGCTCTGGATGTCGTCGCCGAGGCGATAGCCGTCTTTGATGGTCCACACACGACACTCCTTGGTCATGCAGATGTTGAGGATCTCCATGATCATAAACAGGTTGCGGCCAAAGCGCGATAGCTCACTACAGATAATGATGTCTCCTTTATGGACCTTGCTTCAGCACTGGAAGCCAAACGAGCCGACCTTGACAAGGAGATTGAAGGTTATCTGAAGGAATTGGGATTGGCGTAACCATATCAACCAAATGGTTGGTATGGTCATGCTTGAAAATAAAGACTTTATATGTGTTCAATGCCCAACTATCCAATATTTTAGGTTAGTTCTAACTAAAGAGAAACAAAAGAGAACGAAAAGCAACCTGTTGGTTTTTTCAACAAGTTGATAGAGAGCAAAAGAAAATGGCAGAAAAGAACAATATACCGCAATTTGTGAATAGCGATTCGTTTATGGCAGATAAAAACTATGTGAAGTGGTTGTCTGACTTGAAGAAACGTTTCCGCATGTCACAGCTTAAAGCAGCTGTCAAAGTGAATACGGAAATGCTCAAATTCTATTGGAGTTTGGGCGAGGACATTTGTGAGAAGCAGAAGCAATACAAGTGGGGCGCAAACTTCATGAAAAGGTTGAGCCTTGATTTGCGTGCAGAATTTCCAAAAGCTGAGGGATTTTCTGTTGTCAACTTGTACTATATCAAACGTTGGTTTGCTTTTTATTCTTCGCATACAAACTTTTTTTACCAAGCTGGTAAAAAATTACAAGATGTGGAAAATTCAACAATACCAATACCAGACATCTTGCTTTGTGTGCCTTGGAGACACCAGACTGTAATAGTATCCAAATGTGAGAATATAAAAACTGCTTTGTTTTATCTCAAAAAGGTGCTTGTTGATAACATGAGCCGTACCGAGTTAGTACATGCTATTGAAACCAAATTGTACGAGCACACAGGCAAGGATTTGAATAACTTTGATGTTACACTGCCACAACCTCAAAACGCACTGGCAACAGAGATTATAAAAGACCCTTACAAGTTGGATTTCTTCTCATTGCCAAACAAGTTCAGCGAAATGGACTTGGAGAATAAGTTAGCAACCAATATTACTCGCTTCCTTTTGGAATTGGGCAAAGGGTTTGCTTATGTCGGTCGGCAGATGGAACTTGACACGCCAAGTGGCAAGTCATACTTCCCCGACATGGTGTTCTATCATACTCGGCTGAAATGCTATGTGGTGGTGGAACTGAAGATTGTGGATTTTATGCCAGAGTTTATTGGCAAACTGAACTTTTACGTTTCGGCAGCTGACGAGTTGCTTAGAGGTGAGGGAGATAATCCAAGTATTGGTATTCTTCTTTGCAAGGATAAAGATTCGTCTGTGGTAGAATGGTCTTTGTGTGGCATCACTACTCCTTTGGGGGTGGCAAGCTATCAGCTGCAAGAGGTCTATGAACGAACATTGCTTGAAATAAAGCAGGAAGCCTCTGAAAACGAGTAAGAACGTTTGAAATCTGCCACAAGTTGTGGCAGAAATTGTCCACCAAGTTGGTGGACGAATAAAACCATGTAACTGGCATGTAACTACCATGTAAACAGAGATCCTCGATTTCATCAAACAGAACTTCACATTCCGCAACCTCGGCATCTATATCAGTCTGACCACTGGCTTGCGTATCGGAGAGATTTGCGGTTTGAAATGGTCGGACATCAATGCCGATAATGGTACTATCACCGTGAACCGCACCATAGAACGGTGGTAAACACAGACTTCTATGTACTGACCAATGAGGAAAAACCGACTGAGCCTCGTACCTACCGCAACTACTATCATCGGTTGATGAAGCGTCTTGACATTCCTCGGCTGAAATATCACGGACTGCGCCACAGCTTTGCCACACGCTGCATTGAAAGCAACTGCGACTACAAGACTGTAAGTGTATTGCTCGGTCATGCCAACATCACAACAACCCTTAATCTCTATGTTCACCCAAACATGGAGCAGAAGAAAAAGT
>ERZ1034691.1186-NODE-1186-length-17633-cov-6.014109_pt1 | contig 17633 bp, 12 predicted proteins | sample MGYA00520638_ERZ1034691 | MGnify/ENA primary metagenome ERZ1034691 (study PRJEB33766, sample SAMN09781763) | gut metagenome | biome: gut microbiome | host: Homo sapiens | place: Madagascar | study: EMG produced TPA metagenomics assembly of the PRJNA485056 data...
ACTTGTTCTTTCTATCCTGCAACTGCTGCTGAAGGGTCTTCAACTGCGCCTGCAGAATACCTATGTTTCCATTGATATGGTGGATATCCTTCTGGATTCCATCAATCTTCTTCTGGCTCTGGTCTATTTCGCCGTTCAATGCCATCAGGTCTTCCAGTCGTTTCTTCACGTCTGCCTGGTTCTTGCGCAGGGCTTGTTCCTGCTCCCTGATTCTCTTCTGGATGTCGGCACGCTGTCCCTGCAATCCCCTGATATTGGCATTGCTGTAGGTGGCAGCTCTGCGCTCTGCCTTCGTTGGTGCCTTGGTAGAAACCTGCACATGTTGCTTGCCCCTTCGGGCAGGCGCCTTGGCAGCCTGCTTTTTTCTGTTTTGCTGTCTATTGGCGGCAACGGCAGTCTTCTTCGCAGGTTTCTTCTGCACATGATGCTGTGCAAAAGGCGCCAGCGAGAACGTCATTGCCAATATGAATAATATGATTCGCTTCATGATGAATAGGAATGATTTCTATGTTTATTTCCAGCAATCATGCGATTACATGCTCATGAGTTTGCCAAGTACATCTTTAGGTGATATCTGCTTGTACTTACCCGACACCTCGGTCTGCGCATCCCACTTGTCATCGGTCTTCACGCTCTTCATCTCGATGTTGAGCTTTGCCTCCTGAGGCTTGTTGTTCAGGATGGTGGTAAGCGTCATGCGCTGGGTGGCAGGAAACATCTTCACGCCCACACTCTTGAAGTCGCTATACTTCAGGTTGAGTCGCGAATCGCCGTTGCCTTTATCCTTGTAGGTAACGTTGGCTTCTGCGATTCTTCCGCTGTTTCTATTCGCCTTCCACTGGTAGTTCATGTTGCCATATCTGATGGAAACAGGCACATTTTCGGCGGTTTCATCGAGATTTGCCGAGAATTTCTTCAGGTCGGAATCTGATACCTTCTTCACACCTGGCACGAGCAACTGGTTCCAGAAGAGTGCCTGGAGCGAATAGAAGTTGATGCCCTGCTTCTTGAGGAAATCCACCTGCGTATAGTCTGCCTTGATGTATTCCTTGTGCATGCGGTCTACGATGAGCACATAGTTTGGGGTGAACTCCAGTCTGCCCACCTCGGAACCCAGTATTGGGATAAAGAGCTGGATGCGGATTACCTCGTCCTTGCGCATGCTCAGCTTGCCAGGCACGGTGATGTCCTTGTCTGCCGCCTGCAGATTAAACGTCATATTGCCCACGATGTTCTTGGCATACACCTGGTTGTCGGCAACCTTCTGCACGAAAGCCAGGTTCTTCATCGAAGCCACCTCTGCTGCATCCGCAGCCTTGGTCTCGGTCTTCTTGTTCTGGGCATTCACCTTGCCCGTTCCTTCCATCTTCCTGGTAGAGCCGCAAGAAGCCATCAACAGAAGAGCCACGGCAGCCACTGCCATCTTCAAATTGTTCATCACTTTCATTTCCTTCTTATCCTTTCTTATTTCTTTCTACCTCTTTTTGTTTTTCTGCCCGTAGCCTTGCTGGTGTTTTTCTGCTTCTTCACCTCGGCTACAGCCGGATTCTTCCTTTTCTGGAATTCTTCTTCAGAGATATATTGTTTGTTCTTTATTTTCCAATCAAGCGTAGTCGACGGGTTATCGTCGGTATGGGCTTTCTTCCAAAAATCCACGGCTTCATCGGTGATTCCGTTCATGGCGTAAATATCGCCGGCATGTTCAAGAACCGTACTGTTATTCTCGGTGGAATCGCGGTTTTTCAGCGCTGCATCGATATAAGTCTTGGCATCTGCATAGCGTTCCTGCATAAACAGAATCCAGGCATAGGTGTCAAGATATGTGCCGTTGTTCGGATCCGCCTTGATGGTCTTGTAGCTCATCGATTCTGCCTTGTGCAGGTCCTTGCCCTGCTCGCTCAGATAGTAGGCGTAGTTGTTCAGCGCCATCACGTTGTCGTCCTTCCATTGCAGACAGGAATCGTAGGCAGCCATCGACTCCTCTGTTCTTCCTTTCTTATACAGGATGTCGCCCATCACGGCATAGAGGTCGGAAACCAGATCCTTGTTCGACTGTTCGTTGAGCTGCGCCACTCCCAGTCGGAACTCGTTGAGTGCATGGTCTTCGTCGTTCTTCTGATAATACGCCATTCCTCCGAAGTAGTAGAAAACCATTTCCTCGGGATTATACTGATGGGCTGCATGCGACTGGGTAATGACTTCGCCATACTTGCGCTGGTTCCAGAGACTCTGGATAAGCTGCAGGCGGGCGTTCACGTTGTCCGGTGCTATGTCGAGCACCTTCTGGAATGCCGCATTCACCGTATCGGCAGGCATCTGCTTCAAACTCATATAGGCAGCCCTCAACTCGGCAACCTCTGATGATGGTTCCGGCTGGTTGAGCACCTTGTTGAAGAGGGCGAGCACCTTGGTAGAGTCGCCTCCCTCACTCTCGTTGGTCTGGATATAGGAACGGAACATCATAATCCTGGTTTCGGTATCCGTTTTCCTGCTCATCAATATCTTGTCGAGCATCTGGTGCGCCTGTTCCTCCTGCTTGGTGGCATTATAGTAGTCGTAGAGCGACATCTGGGCGTAGGCATTGTCCGGCTCTTCCTTCAGGGCATCGATAAAATACTTGAATGCCTCCTTCTGCCGGTTGTGCTGCATCAGCCAGTTGCCGAGCATCGTCTTATACACCATGTCCAGGGGATGCTGCTCCGACAGCGTCTTCAGTTCGTTGTAAGCCGCCTTCGGGTCGTTCATCATCTCGTAGATGCGCATCTTGGTCAGGGTAAGCTGCTCGCTCTCGCCTTCCTCCGTCTCCAGTCTGCCCACGGTGTTGAGCATCATGCGGTAGTTTTTCTGCTGCTGGTAGAGCTGCGCCAGGATGCGGAGGGCATCGGTGTTGCTGTGGTTCTTGGCATAGAGTGCCTCGTAGGAACCGATGGCCTTGTCGTATTGCCCCATACCTATATAATATTGGGCAAGGCGCTCAACATAGGTCAGGTTGTCGGGATTCAGGGCGATGGCCTTGTTCATGCACTCCAGCGCCAGGGAATCCTTCTTCAACTGGGTATAATAGAGCGACTGGTAGAAATATACCTCAGCCGCACGAGGGTCTATCTTCCGGGCATGCTCGAAGAGATCGAAGGCAGCAGTCAGGTTGCCCGCCGCATGCAGTCGTGCCGCCTCGGTAAAGAAGTATTCAAATCGCTTGCGGTCGTTGGGTGAAAGCGAATCCACCCAAACAGTCTGCTGCTTCGCTGGCTGCACCTTTTTCTTACGGGCCAACGAAGGCAAGGCCATCACGCCTGCCAGCGCCACAGCCACCCAGAAGCCCTTATTTCCATAAATTCTCTTCACGATATCTTTCCCTTTCGCTTTCTCTATTTTTTAATGTTCTGTTCTGATGTTATTTCACTCCGGTATGTCCGTATCCACCGGCGCCACGTTCGGTCTCATCCAGCTCTTCTACCTCGATGAAATCGCACTGTTCGTGCTTGGCAAGCACCATCTGGGCGATGCGCTCCCCATCGTTGATGACAAAGTCTTCCTGCGAGAAGTTGATGAGCAGCACCATGATTTCGCCGCGATAGTCGGCATCGATGGTGCCCGGCGTGTTGAGCACGGTGATGCCATGCTTCAGGGCAAGACCGCTGCGCGGACGTATCTGCGCCTCGTAGCCCACTGGCAGAGCCATGAAAAGACCCGTAGGAACCAGTCGGCGCTCCATAGGATGGAGCACGATGGCTTCGTCGATGTTAGCACGCAAGTCCATGCCCGCACTCTGAGGTGTGGCAAACGCGGGGAGAGGCTGATGCCCCTTATTGATAATCTTTACTTTCAGCATAATTCTAGAATTTTCTGCAAAAATACTGCTTTTTAGGCGAATAATCGCATTTTATAAGTGAAAATGATATAATTTATTGTTTTTTATTTTGATTTATGCGCACTTTCATGTATTTTTGCGCATCAGAAATGAAAGGATAGTAAGAATCACTTATATAGCAGATGGATTATGGAATGGAAACAACTCATATCAAACAAGCGCTTCGGACAGGAGCATAAGCATGCCGAACGCCACGACGACCGCTCTGAATTCAAGCGCGATTACGACCGCCTCATCTTCTCGTCGGCGTTCCGCCGCCTGCAGAACAAGACGCAGGTATTCCCGCTGCCGGGCAGCATCTTCGTACACAACCGCCTCACCCACAGTCTGGAAGTATCAAGCGTGGGCATGTCGCTGGGCAACGACATCTCCCGCCGCATCATCCAGAAGCGTCCGGAGCTGAAGGATACCCTCTTCGAAGAGATCGGAACCATCGTGAGCGCAGCCTGCCTAGCACACGACTTGGGCAATCCTCCCTTCGGCCATTCCGGCGAGAAAGCCATCCAGACTTTCTTCAGCGAGGGAGCAGGCCAGAGCCTAAAATCGGCGGTTTCATCGGAGTTTTGGGATGATATCACCCATTACGAGGGTAATGCCAACGGCTTCAGAATCCTGACGCACCGCTTCAAGGGCCGTCGTCAGGGTGGATTTGTGATGACTTATCCGATGCTTGCCGCCATCGTGAAATATCCTTTTGCCAGCAGTCTGGCTGGCGACCACGGTAAATTCGGCTTTTTTACTTCGGAAGCGGCTACTTACCAGAAGGTTGCCGATGAATTGGGCATCCGCCGCCTGTCTGCCGAAGGCGAACCGCTGAGGTACGCCCGCCACCCGCTGGTGTATATGGTAGAGGCAGCCGATGACATCTGTTATGAGATTATGGACATTGAGGATTCGCACAAGCTGAAGATTCTTTCCTTCGATGAAACCGCCGATTTATTGCTCGGCTTCTTCGATGAAACCACGAAAAACAAGATTCGCCAGCGCATCATCGACGAGGAACTGACCGATGAAAACGAGCAGGTGGTTTACATGAGAGCCTGCGTGATAGGCAAACTGGAGAACGAATGTGTGAAGGCATTCCTCGACCACGAGGAAGAGATTCTTGCCGGCACCTTCGAGGGAGCCCTCATCGACCACATCTCGGAGCACGAGCGCAATGCCTACATCACCTGTACCCAGGTTTCGAGAAAGAAGATTTATGCCAGCAAGCCCGTTCTCGACATCGAGCTTTCGGGTTACAAAATCATGGCCACGCTGATGGAGGTATTCATCGATGCTGCCGTCAACCCATCCCGTTTCTACTCCAAGCAGCTTCTGCGCCGGGTAAGCAGCCAGTACGACATCGAGAACGAGAGCCTGGAAGAACGCCTCATGGCCGTATTGGATTACATCAGCGGCATGACGGATATCTATGCCTTAGATATCTATCAGAAGATAAACGGCATCAGCCTGCCTATCGTATAAGATAACACCAAAATTCTGCTGCCTTTTCTTTGACATAATAAGACAATTTACCCCCAAAAACAGAAATCTGGGTTCTAATGGAGCCACTTTAAAACTGCGCTAAAATAAGTATTTATATGTATCTTTATGTTAATTTAGGTGTCGCATTGGTACCAATGCGACACCTTGAACATAGGAAGTAGACACATGAACATAGGAATGCGACACCTAGTTTCGAAAAAAAATGCTATATTTGCAGCATGAAACAAAGATTAGAAATAAAAACAAGAAACAATGACAACAGCAGAATTCACAATTTTCATTCTAGGAGCATCCATACTCATATCGGGCATCATCATATTCTATGCCATGATACGTGAGTACCAGAACTATCTTGATGATCACTGGAAGGCAGAGTTCAGCCTTGCCGATTTCATCAAGCGGGAACAGTTTTATATCTACCTGTTCCTGGGATTAACGCTTATCATCCTGCAGAACCTGTGGTATCTGCTGAGTGATTAGCAAGTTAGCCCTGCACTAGGCATGCCGAGAAATTCGCATCATCTCATCTGCAAATCAAAAAAAGAGAGATATTACGAGAATTCGCAAAGTTTTATGTTAAATTGTATTGCCGTTTGCAAAAAAAGTGGTACTTTTGCAAGCAGATTCACCAACAGGAAATAATCATAATAATAAGGTGATGAAACGAATTTTTAGAAGACAATATGAAACCATTATTTCTGCTGCAGTTTGCATGCCTCATCTTCATGGTGGTCAATGCCCTAATCCTGGCATTCACCCATCTGCATGTAAAATGGATCAACAAGCGATATGAGCGTTCAAGATGGCTGATTTTCGTAGCCATGCTTGGACTTGCCATACAATACCTGATGCAGATGATTTATGGATTCCGAGCCACAGACGATGGTTTGGGAGCCATCATCAACATCCTGGTCTATACCCCCTGCTTTACGCTCATAGCCATGGGCATCTACAACATAGAGGCCCCCCACGCCAACCGCAAAAAGATGAATCTGATTTGCGGAGGCGTCTATGCAGCCATCCTCGCCACCTTCCTGGCAGGCGTCCACTTCTGCAACGGTCTGCACATCGGAAGCTGGCTCTATGTGATGCTGGCTCTCTACGCAGGCGATGTAGTATATTGCATCTATATGATTATCAAGGAGATGAACAAGAGAAAGAACATGCTGGAGACGATGGCTACCACCGACATCCTGCCATACGTGAGATACGCACGTGCCAGCGTCATGATTCTCATGTTTACAGCCTTGATCACGCTGTTTGCCATCCTCAACACCAAACTGCTATTCATCGTGGGACCCCTCGGACTGGTTTCTTTTTTCTTCTTCATCCTCAGTTTCGTGGCACTGGGCTACAACTATACCCCTACCGAAGAACTCCTTGATAAGGAAGAGGAGAAGATGGCTGCTCTGGAAATAGCTATCAGCAAAGGACTGTCTGATGAAAACGACCCTGAAACGAAGCTGGAACTGGAGGAGCTGAATGATGAAATGACGGAAGCCCTTACTGATGAACGCCAACTGTTTATACAGCGATGTCTGGATAAATGGTGCAAAGAAATGGGATACAAAGACAGCACGGTGAACATGCTGTCCTTATCTCATCAGCTTAGGATTCCGAAGTATGAGCTGACTCAGTATTTCGACAAGATTCTGCAATCTACGTTCAGAATCTGGCTGAGTGAAATTCGCTTCGAGGCGGCAAAGAAGATGATGGAAGCCTGTCCTGACTTCAGCAACGACATCATCTCTGCCGAATGCGGCTTCTCATCCCGCACCCATCTCTACCGCATCTTCAAGCAGAAGGAGGATTGCACCCCTACCGCCTGGAGAGAAAGACAACAGAAAGAATCAGAAAGCAGAGAAGATATGCTTTCTACAGCATCCAGCCACCAAGCAAAAAATGCCTAGTTACGGCAAGATATTGCCCTGAAAAGGGGCAACTTCCTGCCATAACCAGGCAATATTCGCAGAGTAGCCATTACCTCTCGCAAGTAAAATCCAAACATCCCAAAAGGGAAGAGCAATCTAAAGAAGTAAAAATAGAAAAGCAACAAAAAGCCTAGCAAACAAGCAACTACTTTAATTATACTTTTAAAATCTTCCATCGTTTTACTTTTATGTAACACCTCAATTATTATAAATTAGCAGTTTCATGTTTTCTTATTATTGTGCCTGCGGCGAATATATTACAGTCCAATTCATTTTCTCCAAGTCTTCCTGCTTATATCTATAAACCTTCAAGACCGGCACATGTTTGCGAATAGTATCTTCTGGTGCATTCAAATACTTTTGAAGTGAATCTCCGCCCATTATCAAGAATTGAAAATAAGATACAGACTTAGCATCATCTTCCCAACTTCTACTCGTAGCATGATACATCAATATAGATTCAGGGGAAACCAAATGAGTTTCTTCATTAGCACAATAAACAGAATCTGCGATTGAAACATTTCTATTGCACAACATCTGACACCCTATCTTCTGGTCTGACATATTTACAAGAGCTATATTCTCATGAATGTCAACCCATGATTTACAAGCTTCACACATGAAGCCCATAAAAGTTACCATCATTAATATTCTAAAGTTTTTCATTTCAATATCATCTTAGTTTAATACAGATTGAACAAACATCCCTTGAAACTACTTGCGTACTTTTCGATAATCAGGGCTAATTTTATTGTTTTTCAAATCGCCCAATGGAGGATAGATCACCGTCCAATTCATTTTTTCCAAGTCAGCTTGCTTCATTTGATAAATATGTAGTACCGGAACTTTCTTATGAATCGTATCAATTGGAGACTTGTAGTACTTCATCAACGAATCATTATCTAATATCAGCAACTGGACATATGCCAAGTCACCCATATTTACCTCCCATGAAACATCATATGACTTATACCTAACCAAAGAATCAGGCCGAATATTCATATTTGCGCATAGCATATCCTTAAAAAGTGTATCATCCTCCTGACTTTTATAGAATTCAAACTCCTGGCACGCTATCGTTTGGTTTGACTTATTAACCAAAGCAAAAGACAAATGCCCTTCTTCTTCATGGAAACAAGAGCCAAAAAGCAGTAAAACTTGTGCCAACACTATAATTCCAAATATTTTTTTCATCATGAAAATTCGTTTTTTGTAGTAGGACGAAGCAAAATTTTACTTCATCCTACCTATATTCATTATTTTTTTGTCACTCTATGATTAAGATTATATATACCATTTAGGACACCAACTGCGGTAGCGGTCACAAATCCACATTGTCCACCAATAGACCAACTTGCATAGTCATACCATTTTGCATGCAATGTAAGATTGTCATTTAAGAGTGCAACACTTTGAGGATTTTTATAATCATAATATATACCCCTCATTGCCGTATGATTAACATCTAAAGGATTGGTACTAAAATCCCAACCTCTTTTGTCACATTTTTCGCTTTCTGTCTTATAAAAATCATTAACATGTTTATTAAAATACAAAAAAGCACGCCGATTCGCATCCTGTTCCATGGGTTGAAAATCATGAAATTTATCACCTTTCATTGCGCTCATCAAACTTGGTATTCCAACTCTAGACAAATAGCCCCATCCCATAGATTGACTTTGTAAATAATGACCATATTCATGTTGGAATCGCGGATTATTAGGATCTGCATACAACCCACGATCACCATTTATAAAACTACCAGAAGTGAATGCTCCCCAATTTCGTTGATACAACTCTATAGCAGTTGCACCACCCCAATAAGAAACACTTTTTACCGCATTAACAGTATTTATTGCACTCGATACAAGATGACCAATAGTTGACTGAGGAGCTTCCCAAGTAAAACGAGACAAGATTTGCCCAATATTACCTTTAAACTGTCCCATATCTATCTTAAAAGCCATCGCCGTAGAATGCCAGTTACTTCCATTTGTCCAAGCATTGATTCCTTGTGTCCAAACCTTACCAAAAGTATTGACCAAGAATTCCTTTGTAGCATTTAATAATGTAAACAAGAAGAATTTACCATTCTTATCTGTATATTTCAACGGATTATTCATACAATAACTATAACGATTAAAGTTCTGGCTCTGCTCAGGTGTTTGAACATATGGGTCAGGAGACAAGAAACGACTTGTTGCAGGATCATACATTCTAGCATTCATATTTACCAAGCCAAAATCCGTAAGATGCTCATGCCCAGTATACCCTCTTCCCAAATAGAGGGTTGGCTCTTCACCACAGCTATATACCACTTGAGTTTTCGGGTTACGCAAACGTCCCCAAGCATCATAACTCAACTCTTGAAGCAAATTGCCATTATAATCAGTAACATGCGTAATACTTCCTAAGTTGTCTCGAAGAATATTGCACAATTTCAAAGAAGAACCTTCCTTGACAAATACCATCGGTGAATCGTAATAATCCCCAGCTAGATAGAGTCTTTCTACAGAAGCAGAGCCTGTTTGCTGAAGTTCGTAGCAATCCCCCATATAGTAATGAGTAGAAGCAACTCTACCTTTGCGTGATACTTCCATCTTCACTCTATCATAATCTCCATTATAGACAATTTGAGCCTTTATTCCGTTCTCTTCTATAGTAGACAAACGATTAAAAGACGTATAACTTGCATCTTGGCTAGCTGTAGGTATCACCTTTTTAGACAAATTAACACCAGTCATAGCATATGGCTTAGAAGTATGCCCATATTCAAAGTTTCCTACATCACTTCGGCTAAGCACGTTTCCTTTGTTATCATACACAGCCGTAGCATTTGCATAATTAGTCAATCTATTGATATTGTCATATCTGAAATTCTCGGAAAGGCTTCTAGTTTCATCCTTTCTTGACACAAGATTACCTGTCAGAGGGTCAATCTTATATGAAAATTTCTGAATTACAGCAAAGCCATTTGTTGCCATTCGACTTATCGGAAATCCATAGCTATCATAAGCATACGAACGTATGACACCACCAGAAGAGATTTCTATGGGTTGTCCAAAGACATTCTCTTTTCGCAAGCGATACACTTCCTTGCCATTATCCAGACCAACTCCTATTAAATAAGAATTGACATATTTATAGTTCTCTGTTGCCAACACACCACTTTGAGAAGTATATCTAATGGAACTAACATCGCCATTTACATAAGAATAGTCCTTCTGCAACCATTTTCCATCAACGATATTCTCACGCCATGAAGTAATTCGTCCCAAGTCATCGTATGTGATAGCTTTTGACGTACCATTACCAGAGGACACCCTAATCAAGTCGCTGAGGGTATTGTACGTATAACTTATAGACAGTTCTGGGCTCACATTCTTGACCACACGATTATATGCATCATACACTTTTACCGTAACCATACCATTCGCATCTGTCACCTTAGCAACATTGCCACCATTATCATACTCGTAAGTAGTTCTACCCGCACTAGGATCAACAAGTGCCGTACGTCTTCTGCAAATATCATATTCAAAAGACGTAGTCACTCCACCTGGTGCAACTACAGAATTAGGTTGTCCATCTGCATCAAGGTTATACACTATAGTACCTGCAGGATCAGTCACAGAAACAAGTTTACCAAAAACGTTATTCGTTTTAGATGCCGTGACATTATCTGTTGTCACAGAAGTTGTATTTCCACTATAACGATATCTAGTCAAATGCCCAGAAGCCTCTGCGTACTCCAAAAGTCTATTATACGCATCGTATGAATACGTATTCCACAAAGATGCCGTACTACCAGAGAATGGCAAAGATACCTTCGCTAAATTCCCATACTCATCATAAGTCTTATCGACAGACACACTTGAATAATCAAAACGTGTTACTTGACTTCTCACCTCACGACCAAAAGCATCATATACGGTCTTAGATGTAGGAAGCTTGGTACCTAAAGTTTGGACGGCATAAACACCCCCATTGCTAGAATCCCAAATATAACGAGTTGTTTTGACAGTTTCATCAGGATAAGAAACCGTTTTCTCACGCCCCAAATCATCATACTCATATTTGGTAACACCACCTCTGACATCCGTCATCTCTTTGACATTTCCAAAATCATCGTATGTGTATTTTGTCACCAAGTTTTGTGGATTAACTTCTTGAGCGACACGACCATATGAGTCATAGACATACTGAGTTTTTTGAGATGCGCCATGATATTGCGTTACAGAAGCAGAGGTAACATTGCCGTACCTATCATAATTATAAACAGTTTGCTCCACTTGATGCCCGTTTTTAGCAAGCACCGTTACTATCGGTTTTTTATTATTTCCCCTTACAGGCACAAAGTTTCTCTCCTCATAAGTATTGCCCCTATAAGTTGTTTTTGTCCTTTGGTCTTGTACCACACCCAAATGATAATCTTTGTCAATATCAGTATATGAGTTATAAGTTGTCTCTTTCACTACCGAAGAACCATCATTGTAGCTGATAGTTTCTTTCGTAGGATAGCCAAAGTCATCATATACATACAAGGAAGTAGCAATAACACCACTCAATTTGTCATTTTCAGTTTTCTGAACTTGGCGTATCTTTGCGATTTTATTCGCTTTAATATTAATCTCATATCTATATGAATTTGTTGCAACAGGAGTGCTTTCACCTGTTAAGATGGCATGATTAGCAGGGGCATACTCACTAATATAAGCCTGATGTTTTTTATCAACTGTTGTCACTTTAGCAAAGCCACAGAAACCCAATCCCTGCTTATGCACAATGGCATTGTCATAACTATAGTTTTTTATATCTACTTGCTTGTTATCATAATAAGTTTCAGAAGCAGACAGGACAACCAATGGTTCTCGAATATTAACATATGGATAGCTTGCACCTGTTCCTTTGGTATAGACATCCATTCCCGTATAATATCCCCTAGCTCCATCGGTCAAGGAATGATACTCATTCTTCTCTATCACACCAAGACTATTAGCCATACCCGTCATCAGTAAATTTTTACTATCATTACGAGAAAAATGATACTTGACAGCCTTTCCATCTTTCAAACTAACGATCTGAGTAAAAACATTATGACTATTCAAATTTGTCGGAGCGACAACAGAATGAAGTTTTGGATAAGATTTATAAGTTTTCTCAACTCCAAAAACTTGGCTAGTAGTGATATAAGTATAAAAACCATAGTCCATATACTTCACGATATCACTCTTACCATCATTATTAACATCCTGAATTATGAAACCTTCTCCATCATCCTCTTTTACAGTTTCCCCTTTAACTACAGACGTTACAAAAGAACCGTCACCCTTTGAATAGAACACAGTCCAACTGGCATCATCCTTCATTGTAGAAGAAGGAGACCGCAAAAAATCCATCAAGCCATCACCATTAAAGTCACCAAGATATAACTGACGATTAGCCAAACTACTAACTGTTAAACCTGAATAAGTAGCAATCTTTCTGGCAAATAGAGAAGTTCCACTGACATCAAAGGTATAAATATTCGCACCAGTTGAACTTATATGACAAACATCCGTTTTTCCATCTCCATCATAATCAAAAACAAACAACTTGTCACTATTGTTTGCTGCCGCCTTAGCATCACCTTGTCGAGTACCCACGAACTCTATATTGTAAGAGAACACCGTATTCTGATAAAGAATCTTATCATTATTCAAATCAAACACATAGCACTTGGAAGGTTTTGTCGTATCTCCAAATGGTTGATGAACAGAAACGGCAAGCACTTCCTGCTTTCCATCTCCATTAAAATCACCAGTATAGTAAAACTTAGGTTGAATAGATTTACGCTTGTCTTTATCCTCATATATAGTTGAGAAATTGTATGTTCGAGCATACTTTTTCGCCATGCCACTATAGAAGTTGGAACTATATACTGAAAATGTTAGCTTGTCCTTACCACCGTCCTCTAAATTGTTAATTTTTATGACATCTTCTTGCTGTTTACCATCTAAGTCAGCACAAAGAACATCAATAAATCCCGCCTCAGTCAAAAGATTAGGCATAGGGAACGCCCATCCATCATCCAAACCAGTATATAAAAATATCTTCTCAGTACCCGTGTAATTATTTACAAAGTAATTTCGCGAATGCCTAATAGCTGTAGAATGACGATAATACTTCCAATATGGATTGAGATTTGGCAAAGTAATCAAACCATCCATACCACTAAAATAGTCAAACTTTCCTTTTACTACTTTAATCATACTCGGTTTAGACGCATTATACCATTCATACAACTGGGTTGAATCATTAGTAAAAGAAGCATATTTGTTTCCTTCACCATAGTAAAATACAAGCGGATTAAAAGACTTACCTTGCGAAACATAGTCAATCTGTCTCAATAATGACACAGAGTTTTGAGTAGCATAGGTCAAAGAATACGTAGCCAAGACTGAGTTACCTATTTTTGAAACAATTTCATTTATCAAACTACCCTGATAAACTTGCACGCCACCAGAATATAATGACAAAGGGTCCTTACGACCTGACATATACTTAAACTCAATAGAAGAGCCATTATAACTTATCGAATCGATATCATAATGACCATTTTGATATATATAAGAATAATTGATTGTATTGCCATCCATATCAGACAAAGATGTTAATGGATAGGATAACTTATTCTGAGCATTAGAAATATATCCATATTGAGCCTTACTACCATCTGGATAAAAAACATCAAAATACTTCAAGATATTACCAAAAGCATATCCCTTTGCCTTGATATTACCTTGTTCTGACTCAAAAAGCATATAATTACCATACGTTTCTGTTTTTATCAAACGTACCCCATCCAAAACGAAGCCATCACTATTGTCCATAACAATACCTTTTGTCTTATTATCATAGTAAAGGCTATTACCACAGCGAGATATTTGGGAAAGACCAGAAATAGTCCACCCCATACCCAACACCGAATTACCTTGTTGGCTATTATACGCTAAGGCAAGGTTAGGTTGATGCCCATTCATTCCTAATCCAATTTTGATTGGCACTTCGTAAGTTTTACCACCAGTAGGAGTAGTACCAGATTTAATCTCAATCAATCCTGCCTCCTTAGAAGTATTGATATACTTATAAGTTGGAACATAAGAATTAGAAATCGAATTAGAGTTGACTTGAGAACATACAACTTTCTTTTGACCAGCTTTTACAACAGTTTCATTTGCCTTACAAGCTATAACAGGAGGATATAAGACTGCTTGAATAGAATCCTCATAATGCTGATATTGTTCATCTGTCCAATTAGCAAATCTCTCATCGTCTGTAATGGATTGCGCATAAAGCATACCACACTGCATAAAAAGAGTAATGATTAATATGATTATTTTATTCATATACCGAAAAAATTAATTAGTTTTCATAATTTTCCACGTAGCTTTCTCTTGTCCAATCGCCAGAACCAGCACATAAACACCATTAGGTTCATGAGACAAATCCACTTCCGTTTGCCCTGCCACATTTTTCAAAACCAACACATTTTGACCTGACATATTATACACTAACACATTAAACTGCAACTTGCCATCAAGAGCAACAACCTTCACCTTTCCACTCTTAGTATTCGGAATAATCTGAAACTGATGATCTGAAATCATATCAGAATAAGCTACAGCACGTTTTGCCACTTGACTCTGAGTACGAGACATGACAATTTCTCTCTTCACTCGATTGCCTGCGTCATCATAAGTATACCCTAACTTGTTTTGGGCATACATACCCAAACTACAAGAAAGTAATGAGAGCAATAGAATTTTAGTCTTAAGAGCATTCATAATCTTTATAAAATTTAGTACAACATACCAACTAGATTCACACCATTTAAAGATACTTCAACAATGGCACCTCCCATAGGAATAGTAATATTTGCCTCTGGGGTAGCCACTACTTCTTGTGACAAGATATTGCCATCTACATCCTTGATAATAATTGTAACAAGTAACCCAGCCTGCAGATTTACATATAGAATGTCATTCTCTTGATAGAGAGCTACTAACTCTTTTGCTGGAGAACGATTAGGCTTTGGCTTACCTAAATTACAATCATAATGACCCAAACGTACGGGTCTCCTCTTACTTGTTGCATGCAAAGTCTGCATGAACAAAAAACAGGTTAATAACAAAACAAACTTTCTCATGTATTTTTACTTTTTATTACGTTAAAAATTCAGCGCAAAAATACATAAAATGCTGCTAATAGCCATGCAAAAGCATTCACAACAGCATTCACAAGTGCAAAAACATGCTATACAACATAATTATCACAAGTTTTTCAGAAACTCATCCAAATCATCAGCCTTACCTTTCTCATTAGTTATTTTCTTATACAACCTTTGTTTTGCCATAGATACAGCCTGTCTGGTATGCGACGTTAGCATAGCTATTTCCTTGGTCGCAACACCAATTTTCACTAACAGACAAATATGATATTCATTATCTGACAAAGTGAAGTTGGTATACAGTTTGTCCTTAAAATCAGGATATATCTGATTAACTTTAAAATCTAACAAACTCCAATCAGTATCAGAAAAATGCATTTCATCTTTCAAGAAACGCCCTAATGAGATGCTTTCTTTAAGCTCTTGATGCAAACTTGTTTTCTTATCGTCAAGAGCAAAGAATCTCAATTCATTTAGCTTATTCTTTAATTGCAGCTTCCTTACAACACCCATATTCCAATAAACAATTAGAACAAAAGATATTACAAAGCACAAGAATATCAGAAAAATAATACCTATTATTTTATGAAGATTCTCTAATTTTAGGGTTTGAATATGTTCTTGCTGTGAAGCATAATTGAACAACGCTAGTCCATTTTGCTTTCGTTCCATTCTGTTTATCGCCTTAATGGAATCACCATATTCCAAATATAAATTCAAATAAAACAAAGACTTGTCAGAATCCTCTTCATATGCATAAATTTTCAACAGTCGATTTGCTGCTTCTTGCTTATCACAAACATTTCCTTTTTCCAAAAGTTGAGATAAATAGAATTTTGACGAATCTGGTTTCTCTATCGCCCAGTAATACTCTGATGCCAAAAGATTAACCGACATTTCTTCATAATTCCTATTTGCCTGCAATGGAGAAGATAAATATGACTTTACCGAATCCAAACGATTTGTATAATAGATATAATAATTAGCAAGCTGTAGTTTTATATCATTTTGTACGTTTTCATCAACATTGTTTGCTATTTTCAAAGCCTTATGCAAACAAGACAAAGACATACGAGAATTATTCAAAGACATTTCAATTATAGCTATATCTCGAAGAATCACAGCCATTCTTTTACTATCAGAAACTAAACTATAGCATTTGTTGGCTTTATTGAAAAACTCTATAGCTTGTTGAAAATCACCTTGATCTCTCATCATATAACCAACCTGTGAACATACACTTCCCCTCAGGCGTATATCATCATCGACATCCAACAAATCCAACACTTTATGATAATAAGTAAATGCCTGTGGAGCATCATGCAATTCATACAACCGTCTTCCCAACAGATAATACGCTCTTGGCAAAAGATAACTATCTTCTTTTTCATAAAATTTCACCAAGTTCTGTACACTATCCAATGTTCCAAATGGCATATACAGCTTATCTTTCGCTGTCATTTTTAATAGCAGAAGGTACATCATATCTGTTTTCTCAGCTGTATCAAGACGCAAAGAAATGGAATCCAATTTCAGTAAAGCGGCCTTTGGATCTGAACAGATCAGACTATCCGCCTCTACCAGAGAGGCTGGATAACGATGTTGGCAAGATGACGTAGCAAACAAGGTGAAAATCCCTACTAAAATAAATGCTAACAGTTTATTTTTCATGACCGTATGAGAATGATGCAAAAAATCCCATGTCCTTATTGCCGGAAAGCAATAAGGACATGGGATTATATGTTGTTTTATTATTCTTTTTCCTTATAGAAAATCTTGTTGGCACCACTGGTTATCTTCAGCGCCTCAGGATGCTCCTCTATGAAACTGTTGATGTGGCGAACTCGCTTCTCTTCCAGAATCTCATCCACGGCTATGAGAATACCCGTCTCCTCTACATCACCGAAACCATAGTTGATGGCGGTGCCGAAAAGCTTCATGGTAGGACTCAGATTCATATACGCATTCACCAATGGAGGAATGTTGAAGCCCAACTCTCTGATTTCACGATTCAAAATGCGATAATCAGCTCGGAAATCTTCCTCGGTGAAAATCTTCTCCATCTCGCTCTCAGGAGTCTCCAACTTCAATGGCTTCATCGGAATCACCAGGTTCTCCTTGTCATCAAAATGCT
>ERZ1034691.1193-NODE-1193-length-17559-cov-4.522281_pt1 | contig 17559 bp, 16 predicted proteins | sample MGYA00520638_ERZ1034691 | MGnify/ENA primary metagenome ERZ1034691 (study PRJEB33766, sample SAMN09781763) | gut metagenome | biome: gut microbiome | host: Homo sapiens | place: Madagascar | study: EMG produced TPA metagenomics assembly of the PRJNA485056 data...
GGTGAGAAATATGGAGTTTAATATAACAACACTAAATGATAAAAGACTTGAACCACTTATGTTATATCTCAATAATCCTGATATTACAAATATTGACTGGCACGGAGGCGAATTGTGGCTTAAAGATGTTTATAATAGATGCTATAAAGTAGATGACCCTAATGTCACCAGTGCATTTATTAATGATTTAATTTCAGTAATTGCTAACTCACAAGGTAATAATTTTAATCAGGACTTTAATATACTAGAAACTGATAGTAAAGAATATCATATGCGTATAACGGCAATTCATAATTCTGTTTCTATGGGAGGCAATCTTTTGTTGTTAAGGAAAACAACGGAGCAGTCACGTTTTACATATGAGTATTTGATTAAAAATGGTTATATTAGTGAGAAAAATCTTAACTTTATAATTAATTGTGTAATCTGTGGATGCAATATTATGATAGCAGGACTTCCAGAAGCAGGAAAAACAGAATTTAGTAAATATATAAGTATGTATATTCCGGATGATGAAGTGGTTGTAACGATAGAGGATGCATTAGAATGGTATTATAAGAAATTAAAACCGCAATCACCAAGCATTTCTTTAAAAGTAAATGATAGATTTAATTATGTAGATGCTATTAAAGAATGTATGCGTCTTAATGCAAGTAGAATACTTTTTACAGAAGTTAGAAGTAATGAAATAGAAGACCTTGCTGCTTTATGGACAAGCGGCGTTCCGGGAATTTCAACAACTCATTCAGGTCACTATAGAAGTATTCCTGACAGACTTGTTAATTTATTAAAAAATAAAAACATTGTTACTCAGGTAGAAAATGATATATATGAACATCTTGATGTTGGCATTGTAATAAATAAAAGGAAAAATAACGATGGCACATCGACACGATATGTAGATGAAATAGGTTTTTTTGAACGTAAAAATAAGATTAACAGATGTGTTGATTTTGTCATTGCAGGACAGAATGTGTCTAAAGAACTTCCAGATAAAATAAAAGAAAAACTGGAGGCTTGTAATATATCTAATCCATATGAATTAAAGAAAGAACAAAAAATATAAAAAGGGGCCATATGAAAAAAAATAAATTACTTTATTACATTAATCATAAAAATCTGATTGGGGAAATCGAACATTATGGTTATGTCTATTCACTAAAAAAATTGATATTAACATATATAGCAACATTAGTTACAGGATTATTGTTAGCTTATTTGTTTAGATTACATCTTACGGGATATATTGTTATAGTGTTATTTTTAATATTAATAACACCTAGGCTTGTTATTCAGGCATATAGGACAATGTATGAACAACGTAAATTTTCAGATGCATCAAAATATATAGAAAAAATGCTTTACTATTTTAAAGCACATAATAAAATTATTACTGCATTATCGGATGCAGCGGCAATTTTCCCTGAAGGTGAAATGAATGATGTTATAAACAAAGCGATTGATTATATTTATAATCAGGATGAAGATGCTCTTGAAGCTGAAGAATATAATTATTTAAAAAATTATAAGCCAATAACAAGCAAACCTATCGAAGAAAAAGCGTTGAAACTCATTGAACTTAAATTTCCAACGAAAAGAATAAAACGCTTACATAAATTTTTTCTTCAGGTTGAACAAAATGGAGGCAATCCAGATTTAGGAATAGAGTTGCTGCTTAATGACCGTGAAGATTGGGTAAATAAAATAGTTAATGAGCAAAAAGACAAAGCATATGCAAGAAAAATCTTTGTTATACTTAGTTTATGTTTAATGGTTATAGCATTAGCAATATTATATTATCCACTTAAGAATTCATCACTTAATTTTGATTTGAGTTCCAATTTTATTGTGAGAGCAGCTTCTACATTAACAATTATTTTAACAATGGTATTATATGTTAAATTTAATAAAATAATCGAAAAAAGTTGGTTTAATGATGATATAAGTAAGTATGCTACAGCAGAGTATTATTATAAAATAACAAATTATGATATGAAAAAATCAAAGAGAAATTCATTAATATATGCATTGGCTACTCTTGTAATAACAATATGTCTGTATGCTATAACCAAGAGTTATGTAATAATTATAATGGGATTATTAATTACCATTTTTATGTATTCTTCAGCGGAAATTGGATATAACGTTGGTAAAAAGCAGCTTACAAGTGATATATCATCAGCTTTTACAGACTGGATAATTGAAGTAGCATTACTTATGCAATTTAATAATGTAGTTACATCAATAGCAGATTCGTATGATAATACCCCTGAAGTATTAAAACCAGAAGTTGAAAAAATGCTTATAAGTCTTGGAGATACACCAACCAGTTCAGTTCCATTCAACGATTTTTGTATTTTCTTTAATCTTCAAAATATAAATGACACAATGGATACATTGTATAGTGTAATGTCAGCTTCAGGTTCAGATGTTCATAAAGAACTTCATAATATATTTAAGCAGACTAGAATACAGACCAAAACTATAAATGAACAGAAAAGAAGTAATAAGGATGCAGTAAATAAATTGTATATTAATTATGAAATATTAATTGTATGTGGTTTATTGCTGATAGATATGATTTTCTACTTTTATGGGTTCATAGGAAACTTACTTAGTATTATATAGGAGAAATATTATGGATAAAATAATAGAAGCTATGCTTAGTGTAATGTTATGTGTATTTTTAGCTGCCGTTTTATCTGGAATTGTAACAGCCAACATAGATGCATCAAGAGCAAAAAATTATCATTCTAATGTAATTCAAGAATTGGAAGCTGGCAATATGGCGGATAATGTAATAGATGGTTGTATTTCTACCGCTAATGATAATGGCTATACACTTAATGTTGATAAATATGAAAATGATGATGGAAAAACTGTTATGTGTGCGGTGGTATTATCTTATAAGTATAATATTCCGGTTCTAAACATATCTACTATTCATCAATGCAGAGGTTTTGCGAGGTAATATATGAATATATTAATTAATCAAATAGGACAAGCTATTATAAGTTTGATTTTAGGTGCTGGGTTAATTGCAATTTTTTCAGCAATTCTTACAGTACTAACAGCATTTTAACTTGTGCGTATACGCACAAGTAGGAGGTATTTATGGATAATATTATAGAGTTTTTAGGTGAAAGTATTATTGCTGTCATTACTTTTGGTGTTGTTGTATCGTTAATAATATCTTACTTTACAGGCTCAGGTTTTGCAGATTATATAATTCAAAGCACATCAAGTTTTTTAGGCTAAAATGTATGAGAACTAAAATAGCTCATTCCGAAATAAGATAAATAGATTGGAGAAATGTAATGGATATAATTACAAATAATCTGGGAAAAACAGTGATAGCCACAATTATATTTACTGGAATAATAAGTATTCTAAGCTTAATTACTATAACAACTTCTACAGGTACATATACCGGTTATCGTAATATTATAGCAGCGAATGTAAATGATAATAGCAATAATTATGATGATTATAATGATATAACAGAAGTAATAACTGTAATTAATAGTTCGACACCACAAATATCATATAACACATCACAACCTATTTTAACTACTTATTCCAGAGTTATTCTTGATGACTATTTCATAGTCATATTAAATAATAATGAATACATAGCATCTTCTATAGCTACATTTAAAATTAGAGAAATAACATTAGATGATGAAAATGTAACTTATTTGTATAATATCGATGATAAATCAATAGAGTTCACACAGAATGGTACATATAAAGTAACAGCATATATATATGATGCTGTTAATAAAGAAACCTCTGTAAAAATAAATTTACCAGTGGAGAAAAAAATATGAAAAATATAATTATAGGCTTTGTAGTTACTATTATAGCTCTATTATGCATACAAATTACGTTAACAGTTAATGCTAGACAAATTCGTCAGCAGGAAGTAACTGACGCGCTTGATGCTGCATTAGAGGGTACAATTAATGTACTTGCAAAAAAAACTTATAATATCGATGATAAATCAGAGTATATTGCTGATTTGGTTATGGGATTATCTTCCCAAATAGACTCTAATTCAGATGTTTCTATTAAAATATTAGATGCTGATTATGACAAAGGGTTATTATCCGTACAAGTTACAGAAACTTTTAAGCACGTTAATGGAAAAGAAGGTAAGGTTGTGGCTAATAAAACAGTGCTTCTGGAAAAAAAACAGTATAACGAAAATACTTCTGATACTAATTTATATACAATACAATTTATTCTTCCTGATAAAACAGTATATAAACATATGGAACTTCCAGAGGGAACACTATTGTATGAACCAGTTAATCCATACCCTGAAGAAAATATAAATTGGATAAGTAATGATACAGATATTAGTTTCCCCTTTAGTATCGACTCTGATAAAATAATTGAATTAAAAATAAATTAAAACTTTACAAATAGGTCAAAATGACCTATAGTTATATTATAAACCTAAAACTAAAAAGAATTGAGGATTATAATAATGACATTAAAAGAGTTAAGATTAAAAACAGGTATGACACGTACAGAATTTGCAGATTACTTACAGATACCATACGAAACCGTTAAAAATTGGGAGAGTGGTAAAGTAGAATGTAAGGCATATATAATCAGAGCGTTATACTATGAATTATTATTTCAGAAGAAAATAGAAAATAAATCTGAATAATAAAGATATTTAATTTTTGATATATCAACTTATAAGTAATGGATTAAAGGAGAAACGAACGATATGATAAGGAAGAATTTAATTAAGGTAACAGTCATAACAGCAATAATTGCAACAATACTTGTTGCATCAGGCTGTGGGAAAAAGGCAGCAAATAATGATGAAACAACAATGCAGGCAGTAACAGTAAGTGCTGAAACAGCAAGTAATGCAGCAAAGGAGCTTACAAATACAGGACTTGTTACATTTGAGTATACTGACCCGGATGGCAATACATATACACTTGAAGGCAAAGCAGTAGCAAGTGAAACGGGAGAAGCTGTTATAGAGGTAACAGATGCTGAGGGCAACAAAGTTACATTCACAGGTAAGGCTAAGACAGTAGATGGAAAGCTTAGTGTAAGTGATATAGCAGTAAAAGATGCAGGAACACTTGTCAAGGCAGATGGAAGCAAAATAGAAGTAACTACCGGTGCTATAGTTGCAGATGCAAGCGAGAGTACAGAAGGAGAAAGCAATTCTGATATAGCAGCATCAGATGATGTAAAGGAGGAAGTAGAAACAGCTAAAAAAGAAGAGTCTGTTATAGAAGCTGCAAGGGAAGAAGTTACAAAGGCGGAAAGTAATGTAGCAGCTAATGATAATGTAATACCGGAAGAGCCAAAGCAGGATGTGCAAGAAACACCAGTCGAGCCAAAGCAGGATGTGCAAGAAACACCAGCCGAGCCGGACACAACACCAGATGAACCAAAACAGGATACTTCTAATACGCCAACCGAGCCGGATGTGACACCAGCTGAACCAAAGCAGGATACACCAGTAACACCGTCAGAGCCAGAACCGGAGAAGCCAGCAGCAACGCATATGGAAACTAAATATATATACTATCATAATATGGATGGAAGTCTTTATTATACAGACTCTGTAACATATCTTGCTTATGAAGATGGTACACCTGTTGAAAAAACTATATATGATGGAGAAACGGGACCGGATAGCTTTCCCGATTATGATAATACAGATATATTAATTATGTGTTGGTTAGTAAATTCAGGAGGTGCTACGTTAGCAAATAATGAGCAAATGTTTGGATATAATTTAGATATTTCTGAATATGTGAATGATATAGATATGTATCCCGGATATTTAAAAACTAAATAAAAACTTTAAAACATAATAAAAATTATACAAAAAAATGAAATGTAGATAAGAACTGCATTTCATTTTTGTTACCTAAAAAAGCTTTAAGAAAGGAAAGAGTATGAAGAAAAAAATAATATCTTTGATGCTGATTACTATTATTATTACAGCAATAGGCTTAAACAGATTTACAGATATATATGCTTCCTATGATAATTGGGCATCTTTAGAGGAACTCGATTTAACACCGAATAATGGTGAGGGACAACATTCTCTTAAAGATGTAAAAATATATGGTGAAAATTATACGAATAATGCTCCTGACATTTATTCAGGAAACAGTCAGTTTTTTGATGACATAAAACTCAACGCAACCTCACGTATTACATACGGAAGGAAAATAAAAGTTAATTCTGGACAGGATATAACAATAGTTGCATCTAAAAATGATACGGAAAATTCTGGAGGTTTGTCAATTAATTCAGGTCTGGCGTTTTACTGGAGTATTGCAGAGTATGACTCAAACGGATATATTGTTTATGATGGAGGCTGGCGACAGGCAAAAGATAAATGGACAATAGGTAAATCCAACAACAATGATTCAGGTTATGGTCTTGATGGATATCCTAAAAATGTGACACAGAGTAAAAGAGAATCAAGCGTTAGATATATTGTTCCTATTTTCAGATGGAATAATGGAGATGAAACAATGGGAAGTGGTTCAGATATGAAAATATATGTAAATGATATAGTAAAAGCATTTCCAATTTTTTCAATTATCACAGACCCCTTCACTTACACATTTAACTGTAATGGTGGTACATCTCATATAGGAAATGAGGATAAAGGTTCATATACATTAGAAAGGTTAGGAACATCTTCAATAGATGTAAACAATTTGGTAGAGCCTACAAGACCTGGTTATAATTTTGCAGGCTGGAAAATAATAGGTGGTACAGGCAAACAGAGCGGAAAGGTGTATAGCAATTCAGAACTTCGTACAATGATGTCAGATGGTAAGTACTGGTCTTCACTTTTTGAGAACGCAACATTTGAGGCACAGTGGGAACTTAATTCTTATTCATTAAAACTTGATGCTGATTATTGTGATGTATGGTTTGATAAGTTGAAAGGGAATGATTATGATTTGGGTTCAGTAGACCTTTATATAAATGGAAACCTTGAAGCCGAAAATATTACAGACTGGGAAAAGATATATCCTTACGGCACAACTTATGAATTTAAAAATCTTAAGTCAAAGAATGGATATATCTTATCAGATGCAGGAAGTCTTAAAGGAACTATAACTGCTGATACAACTGCAACAACGTATGTATATGACAAGGCAGGTCTGGCATATTTTGATAAGAACAGTACTGATGGTGGTACAGGCAATGATACATTTGTACATTACAGTATGGTAAGCCTTGTTTATAACAAGGGTTCAGTAATGGGAAATGATTCTGTTGGATTTGGTAATAAGTTCAATAAGCCTTTCATGTACTGGAAAACAGATAAAGACAAATATTATAATGGTGGAGATGTAATGCCAGTTAATGATAACTATCAGGCAAAAGCATACATACAGAGTGCCGGCAGTAATCTTGTTATGGATATAGCCTGGGGCGGTATGAGTAATGACAGTGGCATTAACATACAGCTGGCAGATGCGTGGGGAGGCAGTGGTGAATACTGGAGCTTCATACACGCAGATGGCGATGATTATTTTATCGTAAACAGCACGTTAGGCAAGTATGTAACCGCTGATACAGCTAGTATGGATGTAAAGTACTGTAATCTTGACTGGAGCAGCAGCCAGATGTGGACTTTATCAGTCGCAGGAGATGGCTGTTATTATATAACATCAAAAGCTAACCCTAACTTAAGAATAACAGCACAGGGAACAGTTGCAAATAGTAACATAGGCTTAGGCTGGAGGTCAGATAGTAATACTAACCAGAAATGGAAGATACTTTTTGATAACAGAGATTCGGTGTTTACAGCACAATGGGGTGCTGCATTGCAACAAAAAGTAAAAGTTTCTGTCATAGCAAGGTATGAAGGCATTGAAGCAGGAACTTATGCAAAGGAAGAAACAGTCATTAACAGACGGGAGTATACAGTCGGAACACCTGTTACATGGGTGAGAGATAAAGATGATACATATGAGGATGCCTCATTCAGTGAGCTTGCATCAAAAGATGCAACGTATTATGTCACAGTGAAAAGAAAAACACATACAGTAGCGCTTAATAAGCAGACTGGCATATCTGCGGTATCAGGAAATGGTACGTACAGACATGGTAAAAATATAACTATAAATGCAGCTACTAAAACAGGATATCGTTTTACAGGCTGGACTGACAGCAATGGTAAGAATATATCAAGTACGTCTTCATCACAGTTGACAGTAACAGATGACGTAACATTAACTGCTAACGCTGAGGCAATAGATTATACAATTACATATGACCTTGCAGGAGGAACACTTGACGGAAAGACTAATCCAGACAGATACAATGTTGAAACGTCAACCTTTACATTAAATAATCCAACAAAACCAGGATATGTATTCGCAGGCTGGACTGGAACAGGACTTAATACTGCAGATAAAACAGTAAGAATAAATCAGGGAAGTACAGGCAACAGAAGCTATACAGCTAACTGGATTGTAGGTACATCACATCTTAAAACATTTGCTGGAACAGGAATCAGTTCAACTAATTATGCTTCAGGAGCTGATATAACAGTAGGAAAAGACGTTACAGTTAAGGCAGATGTAAAGACTGGATACCTATTTACAAGCTGGACTAACAGCAGTGGTAATGTTGTATCCCCAGATAACAATTATACATTTAGTATGCCTGTTAATGATGTTAATTTAACTGCAAATGCAGTGCCAATAAGTTATAACATAGCATTTGACAGTAATAAACCTTCTGGTGCAACTGGCAATGTAACAGGAAACACAGCAGCTATGAACAATGTTAAGTATGACACAGCAGTTACGTTAACACAGAACAGTTACAGTCTTAATGGCTGGAATTTCACCGGTTGGAACACAAAACCGGACGGAAGTGGTACAGGATATGCAGATAAAGCAAGTGTTAAGAATTTAAGCAGCACAGATGGAGCAACAGTTACTTTATTTGCACAGTGGGTACAGGGAGAAGGCTATGCTGTAACAGCAGTTGCTGGAAAAGGTGTTCAGGGAACAAGAGGTTCAGGAACATACAAAGATGGCGATAAGGTAAATATTGGAATAACAGGTGTTAAGAAAGGTTATACATGGAAAGAAAATGAAATCACAACTGGATGGTTTATGTCCAATAACAAGGTAACAGCACAACAGGGATATTCATTTACAATGACACCGGGCAACAGGACATATACAGCTAACGCAACACCAAATACTTATAAAGTTGTATATAACAAAAATAAGTCTGATGCAACAGGAACTATAGCAGACAGTACTTATACATATGATGTAACTGGAACACTACGTGTCAACAAGTTTACAGCTAATGGATATAAACAAACTGGATGGAATACTAAGTCTGATGGAACAGGTACACATTATGATGCAGGAAAAGCAATAGAAGTCCTTAACTGGACTGATACTGATGATGGTGTAATAAACCTGTACGCTGAATGGACTACTAACAGCTATCAAGTAACTGTTAAAGTGCAGTATGAAAATATTGATGGAAGTTTTTCTAATCCGGAAACGGTAATTAATCGCGATTATGATTATGGTGATACAGTTACATGGAGCAGAGCTGAAGATGCGGCGTACAAAAAGGTAACGTACAGTAAGCAGGTAACAGGAGCGATAAATGATGTTATCAAAGTGTACAGGCAGAGATATCATCAGAATCTGTACGTACAGTATGAAAATTCAGACGGAAGTTTTTCAGCAGCACAAAAGGTAATAGACAACGATTATCTGTATGGTGATAAAATCACATGGAGCAGAGCCGCAGATAAGGCATATAAAGCTGCAAGCATAAGCTGGAATGTTGATGGAATTCATGAGCAAACATTAAAGATATACAGAAATGTATATCACATTGATGTAGTTGCGGATAAACATATTAATAAAGTAAGTGGTTCAGGCGATTACAGATACGAAAGTACTGCAGTAATTACAGCAGATGTTGAAATAGGATATCATTTTGCTGGATGGAATAAGCAGATAAGCAATAATCCTTATGCTTTCACAGTAACAGATAATGCAGCTTATACAGCGTATGCAGACCCAAATACAGATACAAAGTATGTCGTAAGACATTGGAAACAGAAGCTATACCTTGATAATACACAACAGTATGCAGATGGCAGTAAGCATGACACAGATAATTACTTTCTTGCAGATACAGACAATTTAATAGGTACAACTGACACAGAAGTAACACCGGCAACAAAATCTTATGAAGGTTTCACAAGTCCTGCAGTACAGAAAGTAACAATTAAAGGTGATGGCAGCCTTGTAGTTGATTATTACTACACACGTAACAAGTATAAGATAAATGATGATGATAAAGATGATGGTTCAGATGATGGAAACAGTGATGCAGACTCTGATAAGGGTAATGGCATAAAAGACATTACCGGAGGTGGCGAATACTATTATGAAGAAGAGGTGACGATGGAAGCTGTTGTCAAGAATGGCTATCACTGGCATATAGATGATGACTGCCATACAGATAAAACTCAATATCCTACAGGCTGGAAAGTTACAAAACCAGGATGTGGAATTGATAAATTCCTTGATGAAACAAGCTATGGCTCACAGAAAATTAAGTTTGTTATGCCGGCACATGATGTATATGTAAAAGCAGATGCAACTAATAACAGCTATACTATATCATTTAATGCAAATGGTGGAACAGGAAGTATGTCAGAAGTTAATGCAATATATGATGTAGCATTGACATTACCGAACAATAGTTTTACAAAAACAACTGCATTTGGTACTAGCAAGTTTTTGTACTGGGAAGACAAAAAGAATGATACAACATATGTCAATAATGATACAGTTAAGAGTCTTACAGATGAATTTAACGGAGCAGTTACTTTATATGCACAATGGGATGATTGTCCGGAATTATATGCTATAGACAGATATTTTACGCTTGAGGATGCACAGAAAGGAGAAATTACATATAACAATTTAATCTCTACAGCTTCAATTAAGGATGATAGAGATGATATAGATAATATAGACTTTAGAATAATAGATTACTCTGATAGAGATTTTACTTCTTTAATTGATACATCTGTAATATCTATTACTTATAAAGCTATCGACAGTGCTGTCAACAGCACTGTGAAAATGGTTTATGTGTATATCGTTAATACAGAAGCCATAGAAATTACCGATAATACATCTGTAAGGTCCATAAATGATACATATTATGATAAATCTTACGTTGATGGAGGGCTTGAAGCCGATTCGGTCTGGAAAACAAACAGTGAATATACTGCAACATTAAAAAATGCGATGGATAATATAGCAAGTATACAATATGATGTAGATTATTTGAGAGTATTATTAATGGATATACCAGTTACTAATTATAACAATATGAGCTGTAATCATATTGAACAGGAATGGATATTAACCCACGAAGATATACAAAAAGTACAAAATTATGTCGACAACTATGGATTAGGTAATATTCAAGATGCTAATAATCTTAAACGATTTATAAATGAATTCTCATATTGTAAAAAATATTAGAACATATCAATAAACGGCCGTACATATAGTGCGGTCGTTTTCTTATGCATAACAAAATCATAAAAATTTAAAATTGTCAATCATCTACAAACATTAATTTTAAGAAAAACTAATACTTGTAAGTTATCGAATTCTTTATCAATAATTCATATAATTTAATAAAAAATATAAATAAAAGGAAGTGATACACGTATGTTTACAAAAACGAAAAATAATTAACTTGGTTGATTTATAACAATCTAAAAATATTTATTTTAAATGGAGGACAAGTAAATATGAATAAATGTATATTTTTAGGTCGATTAGCAAATGACCCAGAAATTAGTTCATATAATAATTCTATCGCTGGTACTACCGAGAGTATAGCTAAATACAGATTAGCTATCAATAAAAGAGCTGCTAAAGGAGAGAAAGAGGCCGACTATATATCTGTAGTTGCATTTAAAGCTAATGCTGCATTTGCTGAAAAGTATTTAAAAAAGGGTATGCAGATAATGTTAGTTTCACATGTAGTAACAGGAAACTATGTAAACAAAGATGGAGTTAAGATTTATACAACAGATTTTATTGCAGAGTCACAGGAATTTACAGAAACTAAAAAGACAGTTGAAAGTAGACAAAATTCTCAGATTTTTGTAAAAACCGATGATAATGAGGAGGTTCCATTCGATTAATGTTTAACACAAAATTTATTCTTAAGACAGGAGAATTTATATATACTGGATATTTAGATAAAGAAAAAAAGATTAATTTAAAAAATAAATTTAAGGATGAATATGGTTATATGCGTTGTGGATGCAGACCTGAAGCTAATTTATTTTATCGAATATCTGAAGATTGTAAAGTGTATCCAGAGCATATAAACTATGTTCATAATGAGAATTGTATTAGATATAAAAACCAAAATGGTGAAAACATAAGAAATTCAGGATATATTATTAATGATGATACTGGAGATGTAACAGCTTATTTAACATTTAATCCAAAAACTTTCAGTGTAACTGAAGCCAAAGATAAGGAAGAAGATAATATTGTTCCCTCCGAAATTCAAGAAAATGAGAATATTGAGCAAGCATTAATTCCAAAAGATAAAGAAACATTATCAGAAAATAAGAAAAAAGACAAAAATCTTGACCTTGAAGAATTCATTAGAGCAGTAAATATAGATGCTTATGCTGAAAAAATTCTTAACAACAAAATAATAAAATCCAAAGATGATTTTTCAAAATATGTATATGGAAGAACGCATAAAATACATATAAGTTGTATGAGAAGAAACCTTGCAGAACTATCGCTGGAAAAAGATGGTGTTAAGTTTATTTATCTTCCGGTTAAAGATATTGATATTCAAAATATTGGTACAATTAAAAAATGCAGTATTCAGACTATAGGTGTTGATGGACATATATATTCCAATTTTGTGAATGAAAAAACGCTAGAAACGGCATTAAATAAATTTAATGAACGCTATAAAACAATTTTAATGGATAATGTTTTCGTTGCTGGTTTCCAATATCTTAAAAAGGTTAATAAACCAAATAAAAGATATTCTTATAGAATTCTTGGTCGAATACATTTTTTTAAGGTTTCTGATATTGGACTATATTGCCGCAGCAATAACGAACAGATTTTTTTTAATACTATAGAGGATATAAAGCATATCCATCCAGATATAAAATATTGGGTTCCTGCAGAAGATGAAAATGTTGTAGCAATAATAAGCAAAAAAAATGAAGTTAAAAAGCTAATGATATTTTTCCATAGCTCAAAAGATATACCTGTATATTACAATTCAAATATGTATATACCAGTTATAATTGATAATGCTGAAGAGTTGACATATGATATGTTGTTAAAACAATGGAGTGCAGATGAAAAATAAAGACATACAGCGTTTAATTACATATTTTCATTTAATAGTTTTAATTAAGACTATTAATAAGGAGAAACAAAATGTGCAAAAAAAGCAATAATATGCTGGGAGTTAATATAACAAGAAATTATATGCAAAATCATATAATTGTTAAACTTGTTAATGCAGATATTAATAAATTGTATCTTAATAATATTGCGCATCGTAATATAAACGATTTGGCAGTTGTATATTCTATAGATACATCATCTATTAATGAGTATAAAAAAGATTATATAGATATAAGCAATCAAATGTATAAAAATTTATTATATGAGTTAAAACTATCAGAAGAGCAGTTCTATAAATTTGCTATACACAATACGCAAGTGTTATTGCCGGCAACAATACAAAGTATTAACATAGTTTTAGAAGATATAGAAACACAAATATGTGAACCATATGTTTTATCAAATGTAAATAAATTTTATGGTGCAGCTACAATCTTATATCCAGATACACTTACTAAAATCAGAAATTTTGTTAAGGAGGATGCTTTTATTATTCCATCATCAAAACATGAATTTTTAATAATAAAAAAAAGAAGGCTTACATCTAACAATCTAAAAAATATTATTAAAATTGTAAACAGTACAATTATGGATAAAGAAGACGTGTTATCTAACAATGTATATCAATTTGATTATGAAACAAATATAATATTTAATACTCAAGATAATAGTATTTTTATAAAATCAGAAAGTTTCTGAATAGAACCATTATATTAAAATTGAATTTTAAATTATATATAGGAAGGAATATATCTTATGAAGACAATAGAAGATATTATTTGTATAGCACATACAGATAAATATGCAATTTATGAGGACCAGTATGGCGAAATTAAAGTTATAGAAGATGAAGAAAATATTATTGAACCGGGGGACCTTTGTATGGATGACAGTCAGCTTGTATCTATTGAAGATTTGAATAAAAAAGAGCAGGAAAAAATCAATTATATTCTTCAGGAGGAATAGATATGAATATACAATCTAAATTAGATTATGTTAGTAATCCACAACGTTATATAGATGTATCCTTTGTAAATAAAATTATTCATATGCCAATTATAGATTATGTAAATATGAAAGCTTCCTCAGCAGGATATAAAAATTATTATGATTTATTACAACGCCCCAATATAGATACTATAGATATTTCACAAAGTTATGAACGTCCTTTAACAGCAAAAGAAGCTTTTAATGCTATGAATGAAATTGTTAATAATTTTGCTAATGTTACTAATTCTTTGGATGGAGAATGGAATAGTAGAATAGTTAATACTAATAATCCTTTAAATTATATAGCATTTAATATCAAAAGTGATAATAGTTCTTTAAAATATACAATTAAGACATACAAAAACAATACATTATTAAATCAGCATACAATGGAAAATAAAGTTAATGCAAATAAAGCATTTGAGGCTGCTAAATTATCTCAAAAGATTGTAGAAAGAAAATTAAATAATGTAATTGAAGATGCTTCATCTGCACTTAGTATGACTAAAAAGAATATAAGAGTATATGCTGATTATGAAGATTACAAAATCAGCGAACACGATAAGCAGATAATGAATATTAGTTATGATACCACTCCGGTAGAAGTTATGCTCCCCCAATATATTAGAAAAAGTAAAGAAGAATATGCTGCCGAACAAAAAAATAAACTCGAAAATATTAATAGTACAATTAAAGAAATAGCTACAACTTATAAGAACAATCCTGAACAAATAGCTGAATTACTTACTTTTTCTGCCAGATTTTATGAGTATAGCGCACGTAATGTAATGTTAATACGTCATCAAAATGCTGTGGCAACATTTTTTCAAGGTTTTGAAGCGTGGAAAAAGGATGGATATTGTGTTAAACGTGGACAACGTGGTCTTAAAATTCTTGTTCCAGTTAAAACAACATTTGTGGAAACTGAACCAGACAAATATGTAAAGCTTTCTGATGCTCCTTGGCAAATCAGAAAAAAATTCAAAATAAATAATGAAAGTGTAAAATCTTATACAAAAATTTTTTATAAAGTAGGTAATGTATTTGATATTTCTCAAACTAACGTACCTAAAAGCGAATATCCTTCTTTTTATTCAATGGGATATAACGATACTAATTTAGATATATTATCTAAAGGAATAAAGAATTACTGTCAAGATAAATTACAACTTCCAGTTAATGACATAGATATGAATAGTATAGCTCTTAGAGGCTTTCATATTAAAGATACTTCTATTGGTATGAATGATAAGCTCAATTCATCTGAATATTTATCAACGTTAACTCACGAACTTGGACACGCATTAATGAACCATAGTAAAATAGAAAACACTTTTCAGAAGGAATTTGAAGCTGATTGTTTTAGTATAATGCTTGATACTCATTTAGGAGTAAAAATTACAGACTCACGTAAACATCATCTTGCTAGTAATTTTCAACAGCTTGAAAAATCATTATCCAAAGAGGGAAAAAAACTTGATTTTGATGGTATTGTTAATGATGTAATGAAGAAATTTTCACTTGCGGTAAATGAAATTGATGAATACATTGAAAATGAAATTAATCAAAATGAAAACGAAGAACAGGCTGAGGAAGAGGAGGAATTCATTCAACAAACAAAATTATATGATAAGCAATTTCAGCAGCAACAACAAGAAGCAGAAGAAGCAAGCGAAGTGGAAGAAACTATAGTAATGATGGGCTAATGTATACAGTATACATTAAATAAAAAGCGGTGCTATTTATAGCACTGCTTTTTATTGTAGTGGTGCTATAAATAGCACTATAATTTATACTTTATTTTTTGCTGGATATTTTCTTAATCTTAGCATATTTCTTGCTTGTCTTTTTCTTTCATTAGGAAGTTCAGCATAATATTTTCTTGTTGTTTCAATATTACGATGTCCTAATAAATCAGATACAAGATATATATCATTCGTAGCTATATATAAATTAGTCCCGAAAGTAGCTCTTAATTTATGTGGAGAAACCTTCTTGATATCTTTTGTGTATTTAGTTACAATATTTTGTATCGACCTGACAGATAAGCGTGTCTTACGGGTAGATAAAAAGAAGGCTGTTGATGTTGTATGTAAGTCACATCTCATTTGATAGTAATCTAATAAGGCATTTCTTATTTCATCTGAAAAAAATACTATATCCTCATTTCCACCTTTCCTAACGATATTAACAGAACAGTCCATAAAGCTTACGTCACATATATCAATGCCTGAACATTCAGATACTCGAATACCTGTACCAAGCAGCAATGAGATAACAGCATAATCACGTTTAACATATAATTCATTACAATTACAAGATAAATAAGTTCTATTTTCAACATTATCTAACACGTTATCTATTTGAATATCATTTAGTCGAATTATATTCTTAACTTCAACCTCAGGCGCATCAATTAACTCTGTCACATTAGTTGTAATCATTTTGTGCTTATATAAATATGAATACAATGATTTTATTGAGGCTAATTTGCAACGAATACTAGCTCTATTGTTAATGCATTTTTTACCATTCGCATTAGTGTAACTTTTTAAATATGATAAAAATTGTTCAATATCATATACACTAATATTCTCTAGTGTTTCAATAGTTATAACTTTGCTGGAAGATGCCGTTTGAATATAGTTAAAAAAGATTTTAAGATTATAAGCATATCTTAATCTTGTAGATGGCTGGGTACTCTGTTCAATTCCCGTAAAAAACTGTGAACAAAAATCAGGTAACTCAGTCAATAATGAATTTAATTTTTTAGTTTGAATTATCTTTTGCTCGTCATAATATCTTGTCATTAATAGTCCCTCCGAAAAACATAAAATAAATCATAAAACTTATGTTTCACGATTTGTTTTTAGCTTATTTTTATGTTAAAGCTAAAAATCGTAACTATTAATTATATCATAATTTTTAGTGCTACTTAAAAATTCTTTGCCTGTAGCCTATTGATTTTATTCTAAAATTATGATATTTGTAAAGACAGGCAAAATTATACATAAATTATAAAAATTTGTCAAATTGATAAAAATGGAGGCAATTTGAAGCAGATTAAAATAGATGAGGAATTATT
>ERZ1034691.1195-NODE-1195-length-17546-cov-5.991596_pt1 | contig 17546 bp, 15 predicted proteins | sample MGYA00520638_ERZ1034691 | MGnify/ENA primary metagenome ERZ1034691 (study PRJEB33766, sample SAMN09781763) | gut metagenome | biome: gut microbiome | host: Homo sapiens | place: Madagascar | study: EMG produced TPA metagenomics assembly of the PRJNA485056 data...
GTATTGGTATTTTTGTAAATGTATCAAAGTTTCCTCTACACATAAAAATAATGCACAGATTCTCAACTGCAAATATTATCCAAAGAACAATCTCTTTCCAAACGGGGTGTCTTGCATTTCTAAAATTCAAATCTATCCATGCATTTACACACAACATCAAAATAAATTTTTCAAATACATTATCGTCTCCAAAAGACTCACCTTGATATATGTTCTTTTCTTTAATCTCGTCACTTGCATTGATTTTCCTGTATTCTGTGTTACTTTTTTCAGATGAACCAATCTGATTTTCTTTTAATTTATCAAAAACAACTAAAGCTGCCGCAGCAGCCCCAAAATTATCATTTCCTTCATAATAGCCCATGTCTCCTTCTTTTGATGAATATGATGAGTGATACCAACATCCATCCGTAATAACGCCGTTTACACACCTCCCCACTCTATTTCCCCATATATCCATCACTATCTATCCTACCTATTAAAGCATCATCTCGATATACATTACCATCCATGTCAACATGTCCAATTTCTGTTCGTGTTAACGCATATGTAGAATCATATATTAAATCATTGTCAAATACACACAGCTGCCTTCTATCATTATCGAAAATGCTGTACACAATACATCCCCCATTTCTGCTTTAAGGTAAAATATATACGTTGAATATTTTTAATCAAATCATTTTTTATTACATTACATGGATCACGCAAAGTCCTTGCGTAATCCATGCATTTTGGAACCCTCTTTTTCACTACTTTCTCGTGAAATATCCATTGCAACCAGATGTACTCTCATACGGATAATAATATGCCCGGTTTCTGGTGCACCATATCTTTCCATAATTATCTCTTTCACTCGGATCCGACCATCCACAATCTCCACAACAATAAGCGCAACAACATCCCTCTGGGATAACAATATTCCTTTTCTCCATACTAATTACCTCCTATGTTAATTAATTACACTATAACAACTTTCATTTCTACAACGGTACATAGATCAACTCTATACATTTTCAGAACTGGAACTGTCTCCATTTCGATAATAGGAAATAAGACATAATTCATGTCATTATCTTTTATAAGTTTTTGTGCATACCTTATATCTGCGAATGATAATGTTTTCATATCGGCTGGATGACTGTGTATTATCCCCATAAATTCAATATTTCTAGCATACCAGTCCTCTAAGATCTGGTTCATATGATTCACATCCGGAATATACACGTAATCATCTACGTTTTTTCTGCCACATGGATTGTCATAATAAAACTCAGTAACAACTCCATTGTAACCGCCAATCATACCTCCAGCCTCTGGTCTCACACTTCCTATGGTGGACATTATCCGCCCATATACTTTCGTTTCAATTCCTATATATGCATTCTCATTATCCATTTACCGATTCATTGTCGCCTGATTTCCACCCATATTGTTGTAATATGACTGTCCAGCATTTTCGTTTCTTTCAAATATAAGCATGTTAAAAGTTGTGGAGTTATATCTTGTTCCAATGCCTAATGTGGAAAGACATCCTGCCATACAACCCTTATCCTCAACCACCGGTACTTCCTGGATCTGTACTAATCTCCATCCTCCAGCGGCCTCATGATTAATAATATTGGCATACTGACCAACCGCCGCGGTGTAATCTCCATTTTTTGATACTGTTAAATAAGTTGGACCTGCTACTGTTTTGTACTGCATAATTTTTTCCTTCTAAAAATTATTTTATATATCTTATAAGACGTCTTACATCTTATGGATAATCTTCCCCACAGTTAGGTGGATGGCATCTTGAGAGCCTACGCACCCCTTTCAAAACGCCCCTCAAAACACCATATTTGTTGATAGCAAGTATCATATACTGTGAGCATGTCGGTTCAAACCTACACGATAGCCTCACATTGTCTGGTGCAAACCTCTGATATATTTCTATAAGCCAAATTACAAATCTTTTAATATTTATTGCCACAATAAAAGCATCAGCAATTGCAACTAAAATAACAAATACGGCTTCACTAATATGCAAAAATTCTGACATGCTATATGAACACACATATGCCAATACAGATAAAGTAACAAAACACAAAAAAAATATCAGTCCAGGAAGCACTCTTACATCCGGTCTGTATATTTTGTCACGAGCCGCCTCCCCTGCAATCTTCATCTGCTTTTGGATAATGTCCCTAGCCAACATAATGCTCTCATTAATATCACTACTAATAGTTGCTTCATATTGATTATTTTCATAATCCTTATCTATAGCTTTTTTCATTTCTATGTATGGACTATGACCATATATATCTTTATCAGTTTTTTCATCTTCCGTTTTATACATACCTCAGTAATCCTTTCACACCCTCAACATATGTCCTGCCAATCTTTATCTTCTCTCCATTCACCATAGTGATCATGGAATTATTGTGGTGGACTATATAATTCTTGTTAACGATTACCGAGGCATGGCACCTGATAAAGTAATCCGGAAGATGCTCTTGTATTTTATTCAATGGCTTATATTCCCGGTATGTTTTATTCTTGGTGTAGTATATTGTCACACGATTTTCTAATCGTATATAAAGAATATCATGGCAATCTAGTACCGCTTCTCCCCTGTCATACCTGACTTTTATGGTATTTGCACTGTCATATTCCAATCTACTCTTTACAAAGTCAAGGACATAACTTATCAACCTGTTTTCCTGTTTATTTTTCAATATGCAATTCTCATGCTCCGCCTCATATATGTCTACCTGCGCCGGAATTCTGGTTGCATAAAATAATATCTTGCATTTTGGCGACACCTGGTTTATTTTCTTTGCAAGAATTACGCCATTAACGCTTCCTGTTAAGATCACCTCAGTAATGAAAACATCACAATCAAACCGGTCTTCAAGGAGATCAGACTCCACCCAGTCAGGTGGATAGGGGATTACAGCTACATTCGAGCTCATATTATGTTCTCTAAGTTCCATAATAATCATGTCTACAGTATCGTACATGCATTCTTTATCTATATCACATACGCCTATCTTCATAATAATACCCCAAATCTCCTTTCAACCTGGTTAAATATGTCAACGTCTTAACTTTATCGAATTTTGTCTATCAAAACAATTATTACCAAGCCTATAGGAAGTTGAAGTAATATGACCGGGAATATTTGCGTTGTCTGCTCTACGTGTCGCAATGTCTAATCGGAACATTTCAATGTCTTTTTGAACACTTTGTTGTCATTCAGTCATTTTTGATACTTTAACCACGTCAAAATCTGATATTATCTCGACATTATTAATTATTGTAATATGGCCAATCATCCCTTATCCTAAATATGTTGTCAGATTATTCTTACAGGATTTCTGACAGATATCATTTCCCGGCGGGTGCAGATCATATTTTATCCGGGAACATCCATAGAAATAGAATGTGAAGCATTATGATAATCAACTTTAAGACAAGAGGGAGGATTTACATGAAGTACAGAACCAGAATAAGCGAGGATATATGTTCCCTTGAGGAGTTATTTACAGAACATCTGGGACTTTCTATACCTATAGTGCCTCAGACTTCCACATACTCCAACAGACATACTTTTAATAAGCTGTTTTTCTCACAAAATATTGATCCATCCATGAATCTTGACGAGATATTACAGTTATCTGTATTTAAGGACACTGATCTTGACCGGCTTAAGGGCGAAGCCCTCTCCACCAGGAATCCTATTTATTTCATCATAAATCCTGATGAGAGCTTTCCTACAGGCTCCAAATTAAGCGTATTATTCTCCAATATGATAAAAAAGAATTATACCGGCAACAGTCAGCAGCCTGCCATAAGAGAGCTGTTAAATTCTATAGACTATAGAAAGCTGTGTAAGAGAATTGATATATTGATAAAGAATAAGTGTGACACCATGCCAGAGTTTAACGCAAAAATCGAAGCATACATACACAATATATTATCATGTGACAATATGTTGGCAGAACATTGCAGTACACTGAAATGTTCTGCTCCGGATGAATATATTGCTGTTTTCCTGTTATATGCTTTGTTTGACGAGCAGAACTTCCAATTATATGTGCGGGAGAATAAGGTAGTTGATGAGTCAAGGCACACGTCCAAAGGTATCACTGCGAATATTGACAACTCACATTTACAGAAGCTTACCGGTGAATTAAGATCAACCGATATATACCAGCGCTGCATAAGCTATGTTTTGGTGATAGCCTATGCTGTCCAGATGTTGCTTGCCATTATCTCATATGTATACAGTGATCCCAGGAGTGATACCAGCATGGAAAACATTATGTTTAACGTGATACTGCTGTGTATTACCATTATCCTTACCGCCCTGCGTTTTATTCCATTTGCAATGCAGAAGAAATACGCACAACTGAGTCTTATTCTTGAGCACTCGATATTTGAGAAAACCAACGAATTATACAGTGTGTCCCTGAACAGATTTCAGAACTGTTCCCATACACTTGAACACATCCGGCGAAACAGGCGGAATATAATACTTATCTTCTGCTCACTAAGTGTATGTTATGTCGCCATATCATTTGTGCTTAACAGCTTTCCTATACTTGTTGCCCTTGTAGCAGCTACATTTGCAGTGGTATTATTCCTGGACAACTTCATGCACGATATGGTCAGCTACAAGAAATACGACGGATATTACAATAATTCTAAGACAGACGGTCACCAGCCTACGGCAAGGCATGGGCTTGCCAGAATATGCAGGTGGGACTACGATTACAGGGAGCATGATTTCCGTCACAACGACATCAACAGACTTAGCAATTACAGTGAGGACTGTATAAGGCACATCTACAACCAGGTAGCTGATACCTGTCAGTTTTCATGGCAGCTGCTGACAGCATTTATCATGATACTTTCATCTGTGGGCGTAGTGGCTCAGGTTATGCAGCTTGCATTTCCTGATGTTAAGTATTTTCATATTCCGAACCAATCCATGATGTACTCCATTATTATGATTTTAATATTGGCAAATGGAATATTAAACATCCTGATTTTATTGCGTTCGGAAAATCACTATCAGAAGCTGGCTCAATTCTCATATTATGCTGGCAGTACAAATATGAGTTCTGAGGAATTCGCCAGATTATTCAGACACAACATTTACTCCGGCAACATTTCGGATATTGATATTGCCAGAGGCATATATAACTATAATTTCTGTATGTACGAGAAAGGGATTCCTGCAGATAAGCTGCAGCCGGTTGATGACAGATACCACCTTTCCTGCATTATGCTGCAGAAAATGCATTTGATCACAGCAATATTCCTCTGTATATTGATAACTTATTTCAGTATAGCGGTGTGGAACATGAATTGCCTGAGGAATTTAATTCTTGCTCCGGTACTAATATCAGCATATCTGATCTTCACCTTTCTGATATATCCGTTCGGGAAGCGTTCATTAGTCAGAAAAGATATTGAAGAAATCCATAACGCAGAAAAAGGACAGCAGCCATAAAGCTACTGTCCTTTTCTACAATAATCCCTCATGTAAATATCATGTTTGCATGAATTTATATCTTAAAGCTAATGCTCACTTATCAGAACCTCACTGGCAGCTTTTCCTTACTTGCTGACCTTTCTGAAGTTCTTCTTTCCACGTCTTACTACAATGCCTTCGCCATCAAACTTCTCTTCCTGGAGCTTAACTGAGATATCTGCTACCTTCTCGCCATCAACGGCTACACCGCCCTGCTCTACGGCACGTCTGCCCTCGTTACGTGAAGCAACAAGACCTGACTTAACAAGAACTGATACGATATCAATCTCTCCATCCTTGAAGTCCTCTGCTGTAAGTGTTACTGCCGGCATGTCGGCAGCTACGCCCTTTGAGAACAATGCTCTTGCACTCTCCTGAGCCTTCTTTGCCTCTTCCTCTCCATGAACAAGCTTTGTAAGCTCGTATGCAAGGATCTCCTTTGCCTGATTTAACTGGCTGCCTTCCCATGAATCCATCTTGTCGATCTCCTCAAGTGGAAGGAATGTGAGCATACGGATACACTTAAGAACGTCTGCATCTGCTACATTTCTCCAGTACTGGTAGAACTCAAATGGTGATGTCTTATTCGGATCAAGCCATACGGCACCCTTCTGGGTCTTACCCATCTTCTTGCCCTCTGAGTTGAGAAGAAGTGTGATTGTCATGGCATGTGCGTCCTTACCAAGCTTTCTTCTGATAAGCTCTGTACCACCAAGCATGTTGCTCCACTGATCATCTCCGCCAAACTGCATGTTACAGCCGTACTTCTGGAATAATGCATAGAAGTCATAGCTCTGCATGATCATGTAGTTGAACTCAAGGAAGCTTAAGCCCTTCTCCATACGCTGCTTGTAGCACTCTGCACGAAGCATGTTATTTACTGAGAAGCATGCACCAACCTCACGAAGAACCTCAACATAGTTAAGGTCAAGGAGCCAGTCTGCGTTATTGACCAGTAATGCCTTGTCATCTGAGAAGTCTATAAACTTGCTCATCTGAACCTTGAAGCAATCTACGTTATGCTGGATTGTTTCCTTTGTCATCATCTGTCTCATATCTGTACGACCTGATGGATCTCCGATCATGGCTGTACCGCCTCCGATAAGGGCGATAGGCTTGTTACCTGCCATCTGTAATCTCTTCATAAGGCACAGTGCCATGAAGTGACCTACATGAAGGCTGTCTGCTGTCGGGTCAAAACCTATATAGAAAACGGCCTTGCCGTTATTAACCAATTCTCTTATTTCTTCTTCATTTGTAGTCTGGGCAATAAGTCCTCTGGCTACTAACTCTTCATATATTCCCATTTTCTTCCTCCAAACAATAAGTTCTTCTGTCTTATGATCAAAAGTCATTATATTATACCACCCTTTTAGGCTGATTGACAATATTTAATTAGGAGACATTCCATAACATTAATTAAGAGACATTCCATAACAAAATAAGACTCTGATCTATTCATAGCATAAATCAGAGTCTCTCTCTTTTTGTTTTCCAACGATGTTTTAAGTTTTAATTTGAAGTTTTTTCACATTTCCGTTAAATGTGATATGTATTGAAGTCCGGCTTATATCATCTACCTGTATTCAGAGTCTCCGATTCCCCAATCAGACACTCCTACACAAGTCCTATCCACACTCTCCGGGTATCTCAATCTTCCCCATTCGATTTTAAACCCTGTATGCAATAGTATATGCACCGGATTATCCCTGCTTTTTGCAACAGTTTCTGTTTTTTCCGCTCTATTCACAGTATCTCTTTCATAACGTTCTGTACATTTCTTCACCTGTACCGGTCCCATTCCCCCCCTTTCCCGTTACAAATCCTGTTACATTTTCGGGATAAATACATATTACACTATGCCACTCATGAAATCTGTCAAATAGTGTCGGCTAAATAATTTTTTATTTGGGGGAATACATGCTTATTTCTTACCTGTCTCTGAGCTAAAAAAGATCCAAGGTATTATCCAGATATATTTCTTCTCTGACATTTATCCGGTATTCCGGTTTTGTCATGTAATACAATAAAAATTCCAGGATAAGTGCGCTGCCAAGTCCTCTGCCTTCAATCTTAAAGTTCATGAATCCCATTGGCATATAAATATTTCTGATGTCATCGATTCCTATAAATCCCGGATTTAACATCGCTTTAGAGAAGCGGTATCCACCATCATGATCCGGGGCTGTACATTCATGTTCATGTTTTTCATCTGCAGCTTCATCACTTAGAGCTTCCTCTGCTTCCGTATGCCTCCGCTTCGAACCGGTGCTATCATAATCATAATCTTTCTCGGCTTCCCCAAGGATCCTGCGGCTCACATCCTCATAACATGCCCGACGGTCAGTGCAACCAAAGTAGCAACATTCGTTACACAAAAATTCCACTTTATTTTTCTGCTGTTCAGACAAATTCTCCAATCTATCAAAGCGTTTATTCAACCTGAAATCCGGCACGACATAGCTGAAATCCTCGCGATCCAGTTCCTTCACAAGTTCATCAAAATCAGTCAAAACCTTGGTTGTTGAAGACACCAGATAAAGTTCCGGATAGCTGGCTTTCAGATAGTCAAGCAGCAATTCAGAATGTACAATAACACCATTTCGTACCCTGCCATGCCCACAACCGTCATTACCACTTCTGTTAAGGTCTCCGGTACTATACATTTCTTTATCTCTATCCTGCTCCCTGCAAAACATCCTGCATAACTCATTGCATCTTCTGTCAGCAAGGTGTTCTTCCCTTAACAAGGAATTGCTGAATGTAAGTCTTGCCGAAATGCCATATTTATTCACCAGAGAAAGGACTTCCCCGGCATTGCAGTCTCCATCTTCTACACGCCCTCCACCCCATATACAATCTGCAGGGGCACCATAGATAGAGCCTATGTCACACCAGTCATAGAAATATTCCCTGTGCTCATGAAACAAGGGCAGAAACACCTTATATAATTCGTAAAATTCAAATAATCCGGGCAGATGAAAATATGCCACGCCCTCCTGTTTTTTCATTTATGATTTCTTACCTGTCTTCCTATATTTTTGTTTTTCCAGTACCTGTTTCATCAATATTTTTGCTTCCTGTATTTTTACTTTTCCTATCCAAATGTCGGTAGCCCCTACTCTATCTGCTCCAGTATAAACGGATCCTTGATCTTGTTGTCCTCAGCGAAGAGCAATATCTTGGTGAGCACCTCAGAGGTCTTCGGGTCGTCATCCACAAATGGCAGGAATATGCGTCCCCGCCTCTGGGAATGAACCGGAAGAACATTGATCATAGGTCCTGCTTCCTGATGTACCACACCACTTCCCAGATGCACCGTGTAGTTGGCACGCTTGCCATTTATAATTGCATGGTTCCTGGTAAATGATACATTTGCCAGTTTAAATAAAGGCATTGTAAATTCTGCTATGGCTTTTCTCATCTCTATTGTAGAGTGGGAGGTCTCCGGATCCACGCCACCGGCATGAGCAACGCTTACCGCCATATCCACATCCCTCATAACCTCTGAGAATATAATATCCGGAATGTCCTTTATCTTAAGATCATTTCCGGTCCTTCTGTCTGTGAACACCACCCATTCAAGAGTAGGAGCCTCGATGTCCGACGGTGAGAACCAGTCTGCAAGAGCATAAATCCTTGCAACAATATTTTCCTTATAGTAGACCTTCTGCAAGCCTTCATCCACATCAGCAACCCAGTGTCTGGATCTTAAGCAGCCAAGAGTCTTCCTCGGCTGTATCTGATTTCCTGCATACCGGAGCGAATGTTCAAGTCCCAGCTCCTCTTCTGTCTTAACATACAGCTCTCTGAATACCTGCTTAAATGGCTGGACTATCTTCCGGGCAAATACATACTTCTGCACATCATGCCACATACCCGCCTTATACATATGAACCGGATGTGCCACAACAAGCTTAGTATCATCCGGCAATTCCATACATCCAACATCTATCATACTATGCGGAAGTCTATTGCTGTCTACATCTATTGTATTCTCTTCCGTTTCTACATTATCTAAGCTCTTGCCCTTATCATTTAAATTCTTGTCTTCAACATTTATTGCATAAGCTCCGATCACGTTCAAACCTTCAAGAGTTGCAAATCCCAGCACGCACTTTTCACGTTGATCGCCATTAAAAAGCTTAGTCTTACTCGTTTTATCATCCGAAGCTGCACTGTCTCCGTTCTCTCCCTGCACCTTAAATACCACTGCTGCCACCATATCACTGATAACCGGATTTTCAAGCATGCCCTTTATCTCTGCCCAGGTGTACACTTCCTCGCTCTCCATGGCATCCTCAAGCATTGCCTTTGTACGCCTTGCCTGCTCTGCCATCTGCTTCTTCGCCTCTGTGAGAGCCACAACATATTCATCCTTCTTAAGCTTGGCAGGCACGGATTTAAGCTGTTTGCCGTTCTTCTCGCATATCAGGGTACATTTGCCGCCATCTCCCATTTCAAGCCACAGGGACACCTCGCCCACGTCATGAGGCTTGAAATAATCCGACATCCCCTGTGCCACAAGGCTCTCCATACGGAGTATAAGTCTGGTCACATCCTGATAGCCCGCATTTATCGCCATATTCTGCAGTGCGATCTGTACTGCTGCCGACTCGCTGGCTCTCCTCTGGGCACCGAACTGCCTGCTCTCCTTCTTGAACTTCTGTAGGAACATGTATCTGTCCTTGATCTGTGATTCATTATCAATAGGGAGTATTCCCACTGCCATAAGCAGATCCTTGTTACGCTTTGCCTCGATCTCAGCTATGAGCTCTGCCTCATTGTATCTGCCCAGGGCTGCGTCCGCATACTTTCTCGCCCTGGTATGCTTTGCTCCGTCTGAAATATACTTCGCCGCCTTATATATAAGGGTAAAATGTTTGTCGCCAAGCTTCTCGTACACCTCAGCAAACCAAGCCCTGTCAAAGGCTCCGTCGTTCAGCTCATCCACAGACAGCGGTGTGTATCTTGCTATCATGGCTGTCCTCTTATTGTCAAATGACTCGTTCATGTGTGCCATGAAGTAATAACAGCCCCCTGCGAATCCATCCCAGCCCAGATACTCTCCAACTATATCTATCCATTCCGGTGAATACATGGCAGCCTCCACCAGACGGGCTTCACTTATGTCTGTACCTGCAAGATAACTCTTAAGAGTCTCCGCATTGTCCCCAACTCCCGGCAGACATGACTGGAGAAGGTGCGAAAGACTGTTTTTCTTGCTTACCTTCATTCTGTTTCCGCCATAGCTGTAGCCACTGTTAAAATATGATGATCTCTCCAGAGTCTCCTTGCCCAGCGCTGACAATATCCTCACAAAGTATTCTGCTCCATATATTCTTGTAAGTCCGTATATATACCGGGAGAATTCCGTCTCCGTATCTCCCCTTGTAAGCTCAGCTTCCATAACCAGCCCGGACATGTCCTCATACAGCCCCTTAGCAATGTCGAATATCCTCTGATCGGCCTCAAAAAGCTCCTTTGAAGGATCATGCAGAAGTATCCTTCTTATATTCTCGACTCTTCTCTGCTCAAGCCAGCTCCATTCATTGCGTCTGGTCTGCACCTGCCTGTCTCTTTCGGTAATGTACCTGATGATATCAGACACGCACTTAAGGTTACTGTCCAGCGAATTTCCCTCAAATGCCATCTTGTACATATAATCCCTGGTTACGATCCCACGGCTGTATGCCGCAATGTAATCATGAAGAGTAGGTACCCACATCATTTCTCCCGCGTGTATCCAGTAGTAAGGCTCCCCCGGAACATTTGCCACATCTTCAGGCACGCGGAAACCATAGCACTCAGACAATGCATAATTATATGGGAACAAATGACGGAACTCTGCCTCATTTGCCGTGGCTGTATCCGAACCGTCTTCCACCTCAATAAAACAGATCTTCTTCGCCAGGGTAAGGTATCCTGTAAATTTCATGATCTGCTCATTCGTTATAACACCCCTGTGGTATACCCTGTTTCTCTCCTCTTTATCCGCCCTTGGACTTACCACACGGAAATCATACACCAGCTCGGCCTTTCTGGAGATAAGATAATCCGCTGCCACCACTGCCAGCTTTCTCATGTCGGGGATCAGCACATATTTGTCGTAAAGGTATGAAATGACTGTCTTTATCCGTGACAGATAGCCGTAATTGTACTGTTCCACCACATACTGCCCGCCAAACATATCCCTGATGAAGCTCTCGCAGTATTTCTTGAAATCTTCTCTGTCATTGTTGCATCCCTGCAGATAAGTGTATACCTGCACAAGCCGTTCCGGAGTCTGTATATTCTCCCTGTAAAAGCATTCCCACAGCTCTGCAAATTGTATATTTCCATCTTCACTGTAAAGTCCACCGGACTCTCCAAGCATACAGATCTCCCCGATTCTGTTGGTGTACTCATCGTTCTTGTGGGCGTCTATCAGTTCATCAAGCTTCTTTACGATCTCGTCTGTCTCTGAAACAGCTTCTGTCTTGCCTGTGCCAAGCTTCGCCTTTAACCTGGAAAATGCTCCTGCAAGCTTTCCTGTATCTCCACCGTTCTTCCCCATGGCAATACCGCTGTCAGGGAAATATCTTTTGTATACTTCCTTGCAATCCTCAAGGTATGCCGCGTCAAATACCGGCTCGTAGGTTGCATTTACATCATAAAGACCGTATCCCCTTTCTGCATCCGGCTTATTCTCCCCTGTATTTATTATTTCATTTATAAGGATCTGTTCCTTGGTGCTTACTCTTGAAGCGGCGTGCTCCATGGAATCAATATGCTTGACACACCTGGCAAATAATTCTTTCCTGTCCTCATCCTTCTTTAACTGCAACAAAAGATCAAGCCCCGCAGTCCGCTTCTCTTCCTTAGGATCTGCAAGAAGTCTTCCGATAAGCTCATACATGCTGTCCCCATCCATCTTATAGAGTATAGACAGCACCGTATCCCTGACGTCAGCCTTCTTATACTTGAGCATATTCTCAAGCTGTGTATAATTATCCGGAGAAAGCTTCATGTCCTTAACAAGCTCGGCAGCCTTCTGTCTGGTAAATGTTTCCTTGTCTGCTACAGCCTCCACAAGCAGTGCCCTCTGGTCGTCATTTGCAGGTTCCCTTATAAGTGCCATCATAAGTGTATCCCTGCTGTATTTTGACGGGTCGATATCACTCATCATGCGGGCAACCGCAGTGATCTTATCCTCATCCCTTAAGGCACTGGCGCACACACCAAGCCTCATGATAATGTCCGATTTCTCGAGATATGCCACGTTCCATGGGAACACGCAGGGATTTATCTCAAGCTTCCTGCCCGGTATCTTGTCAAGAAGACCCATAAGGATATCATATATCCTGAGGCACTCCTCCATGCTGTCAAAGTATCTGGAAAACTCCGCATATGTTTTCTTTCTCACCTTGCCCTTATACCTGCGTCCCTCCTCGTATATCAGCTCGTTCATATACACCTGGTAGTCCGACATGAAGCTTGGCATGACAACCGCCATGGTGTCAGGTTCATCTCCATATCTCTCCACAAATTCCTTTGCCACCTTATGCACATACATCTTTCCAAGGCTCATGGCATCTATGTACATTGCAAATACCATTCGTTGGTGCTTTGTGCCGTTAAGTGCCAGCTCTTTCATTATACGGCATGCGTCATCTATATCAAAGAAGCCGTAACACCACAGTGCCAGGTATATCTTCATGGCGTCCTCGCCCATAAGTGCCTCATGTCTGGCGTTCTCATCCTGAAGATATGTGTCTATTATATAAAGCTGTTTTTCCTGTATACGGTCGATCTTGCTCTCTTCATTTGCCACAAGTCCCGTCCATGTACCAACAGCCCTTGTGACAGAGGCATACCTCAACAGCTCATTGTCCTTAATCACACGAAACAGTGTCATGAAGGCCTCTGTGGTTCCGTAGTCCATGTTCTCGCATATTGCCTGGCGGAGTCCCTCCTGGAGCCTTGCTGCCAGCAGCAGCTTACCAAGAGCCTCGTGTAGCCTGCTGTTTTCACTCATACATATTCCACGGATCATTTCGGTGGTGAGCTTCGCCCCGGTGCTCTCACCAAACAAAATGTCCATAAGGGCTTCCTCAAGCTGGACATTTCCCCTGTCAAGCTCTGCCTGTATCCAGTATTCCGATATTGCCTTCCAGCCATTTGCCCCCTTATCCTTGTACAGGCACAGCGTATCCTCAGGCACGTTCCCCTTATATATGGAAACTATGTCTGCATTATATATTCCCATGTCATGATACTCAGCCATGATCCTGAAATATCTGTCCATGTATGATGTATACTTCTTCGTCCGCACAGTCCTTCTGAAATAAGACTGGCTCGCCTGCCACTTTATTATGCTGTCTATAGTGCAATAGAAGTCTTCTAACAGATCATCCGGTATCCAGCCGGGCATATTCTTCATTTCGGATCTGAAGAAATCTGATGGCCGGTTGCCCTCTGTCTTAAGAAATCTCTCCAGCTTCTTTCCTGTTTCAGTAAGATGAGCCGCCCCATTATATCTGGCGGTTTCTTCAATGATCTTCTGAACCTCCATGCTGTATGACTTCTTAAGTTCATCTGACCTTTCCTTGTATGCGTTTCTTACGTCCCTTGCAAGATTTTTCTCTGCTTCCCTCTCAAGCTTTGTCTTCTTATCTTCTCCCATGCGTAACCCCTTTCGATTTTTTACTTCTGTCTACCACATTCTTCCGGCTAACATTGTGAGTCTGATGAACGTGATATCATCTCCCTCAGCAAATATAACCTTCTCGTCCAATTCCGTAAGCTCATCACTCCCCAGGAACACTCTGAACAAGCCATCTTCAAAGCCTGTTACAGCCGTCTCCACAGCTTTTGATACATCAGGCTTCTTATCTCCGTACACTATGCCGAAGGCTATCTTGCCGATCTGTGCCATGTCATCTATCTGATCACTTGTAAGGACTGCTTCTCCTCTGTCCATACGCTCTATGTATTCCCTGACGCATATCTTAACAGTCTCTGTTATAAGCTCCCGCAAAGTTTCCGGTTCCGCCTCGTATTCAAATGGCACTTTATCCACAGTATTTCTTCGTTTTCCAAGCTGTCTCATATTCATGTATAAAAGCATGTGATACCTCCCCCACTGTTTGACGCTATATCAACATTTTCCCATGTAAATCTATCACCGTCAAGCTTCAGGTAAACTTTTGAAACTTTACAATCATAAAATTTAAAAATGGTACCAAGCATATCGCACTTTCCTCGTTACCATAAAAAAGCACAGGTGCGGCAGTGTGCCGGATTTAATGGCACCACCGCAATCATCCTGTGCTCTTATCTTATATCGTTCACCTACTCATCGTGCTTCTTTGCATTACCCGGCACCAGTCTGACTCCCTTCATGAGCTTATATCCAACAGAGCCTCTGATAGCCGCCAGTTCAGCCTCAAGCTCCTTTATACGCTCACCTCGCTCAGTCTTGTCCTCATACGCCTGCTTAAGCTTGGCATTTATCTCAGACTTCTCTGCATAGGTCTGTTGAAGCTTCTCATTCAACTCAGATTTCTCTGCGTAGGTCTGTTGAAGCTTCTCATTTAACTCAGATTTCTCTGCATAGGTCTGCTGAAGCTTGGCATTTATCTCGGATTTCTCCTCGTAGGTCTGTTTAAGCTTGGCATTTATCTCAGACTTTTCTGCGTACGCCTGCTGGAGCTTATCATATATGTCCTTCTTGTCTGAAAATGCCAACTCAAGCTCTCTGCTCCTGTGGTTCTTTATATCATATTTTGCCTGCTGCTGGTATCCTGTAAGATGAGTAATGAGTATTTTCAGCTTGTCCCTATATGTATCAGCACTTAGCTCATTTGCAAAATAATCTTCATCACCATAAATTCCTTCAAAAAAGTCTGCCCAGGTCTCGCCTATATCCATGCGTTCCAATTTCTCTACATGCTCTCTGCTGTCATTTCCAAGCCTGATGTTTCTATCCCTGTCCTTCAATATATCTACAATAGTACGTGCCATAAAGACATAATCCTGCTGAGGAACGCTAACTATACCTTCTCCTGCTTCCTCTACCTCAAGCCATGGCATATCATAGCACACCACAGGCAATCCATATGCCTGTGCCTCATAAAATGTCATTGGATATCCCTCACTAAATGATGTACTAATGAACAGAGATGCGTCTGAGTAATATCTTCCCACATCCATGGTAAAGCCTACACACTCCATGTTTTTCTCCAGATGATTTTCCTTTATAAGTTTTCTTAATTCTGCCTCCAACTCACTTTTTCCTTTTCCTACTACAGTAAGTTTTACATAAGGCATCTCCTCTGTCACAAGCTTCATAACCGGAATCAGATCAAGAGGTCTTTTTATATCATCAATTCTTGCCACCCATACTATTTTATTTGGTGAATAACAACTAACTTTTATATCACTCACATTAAATGTAAGTGGATTATTTATAAACTTTGTTTTTTTGTTATATACCCGAGTGTAAATTTCATCTGTTAGTGACAAGGTAACTATGCCATCACACAAACCATATATATATTGAAGCGAGTCTGCCTCACATCCCTGAAGTCCATAGGGCAGACATGTAAAGTTATGAACATGAAGCACAAATGCCGGTCTTGAAGGATGGCTCTTTACAGTCAGCATATCCCACCATGTACAATGCTGTGTGAACATATTGGATACAAATACATCGACATTATTTCTATCGAGGATATCATTTATCGCCTTCATTCGCTTAAGATATTCTCGTTTTTCTACCTTATATGAAGGAATGTATTCTCTCTTCACGTCGGCATTTAACTCGTATTCATCCTCTTCCGGTCCATTGTCCGTAACAAGTATTACATTGTACTTTTTATTTCCCTGTTCATCTGTCATTGACGACCAGATATTGCACAACATTGTTACAACCCGCTGGGCACCACCATTCGTAATATTCCTGTAATATGTAACTATTGTTTTAGGTGTTTTGTGACTATCCAAAGGCTTGTTATATCTGTCTACATCTTTCATAACCCTGGTGATCTCATCTACATTAAACCAGTATTTCTCCGCAAGCCCTCCTATAACCTCATCATAGCCCCACTTGTCCACCATAGCTTCAAAGTACCCGGATCTGTATTGCACAGGCATCTTCTCTGCGAAATCCAGCATAGCCTCACTAAGAGATTTACTTGTCATTTCCTGCAAAATATTATTCATCAAATCACCTCACGTTTATTGGCACGCCTCACAAAGTGATGGCGTGCCTTTCTTTGTAATGATGTATTCCACTTTCCATTTATAATACATATGATATTATAATTATCCTGTCAAAAAATCAACCCTAATATTATACCGATTTCAGGGAGATTTCGACGATTTATTATCACTGCCCTATTTTAAATTTAAAGTGCCGACCATTTTGACTTTTTCTTTGAAAGATATGGTTGATGCAAGCATACATCATACAAGCACGCAAGTATACAGGCAAGCTGCACCTGACTCATTGCCATGACAAAATAAGACTCTGATCTATTCATAGCATAAATCAGAGTCTCCGATTCCCCAATCAGACACTCTTACACAAGCCCTATCCCCACTCTCCGGGTATCTCAATCTTCCCCATTAGATTTTAAACCCTGTATGCAATAATATACGCACCTACTTATCGTGCCTCTTTGCATTACCCGGCACCAGTCTGACTCCCTTCATGAGCTTATATCCAACAGAGCCTCTGATAGCCGCCAGTTCAGCCTCAAGCTCCTTTATACGCTCACCTCGCTCTGTCTTGTCCTCGTACGCCTGCTTAAGCCTGGCATTTATCTCAGACTTCTCTGCATAGGTCCGTTGAAGCTTCTCATTCAACTCGGATTTCTCTGCGTAGGTCTGTTGAAGCTTCTCATTTAACTCTGATTTCTCTGCGTAGGTCTGTTGAAGCTTGGCATTTATCTCGGATTTCTCCTCGTAGGTCTGTTTGAGCTTGGCATTTATTTCAGACTTTTCTGCGTACGCCTGCTGAAGCTTATCATATATGTCC
>ERZ1034691.1196-NODE-1196-length-17526-cov-7.905729_pt1 | contig 17526 bp, 16 predicted proteins | sample MGYA00520638_ERZ1034691 | MGnify/ENA primary metagenome ERZ1034691 (study PRJEB33766, sample SAMN09781763) | gut metagenome | biome: gut microbiome | host: Homo sapiens | place: Madagascar | study: EMG produced TPA metagenomics assembly of the PRJNA485056 data...
TTTTTGAACGGAGGCTGCTATGGATAAGAATGCTAATGATATAAGTGTAAATGCTAACATTATAGTTAGTGAGTATATGAATATAGTTAAGGCAGACGAAAGCCTTTTTATGTTTTTAGGAGAAATTTCCAATTTCATATTTACAAGAGTTATTTATCCGTCAGATTTAGCAAAGTTTGAAACAGCCATAAAGGAAGCAGACGAGGGCCAGCAGATATACGTGTCTATCAGATTAAGAGGACGTGATGGCGTATATAAGTGGATGCATATTATGATTAGTCCATATCCTGACAGGCAGTCGGGAAAGTATTATAGCATTGAGATAACAGATATAAGTACATTAAAGCAGCAGAATGATGAGCTAAGGGCTGTTATGGAAATGCAGACAGAGTTTTTAAGCATAATCGGGGATTATCTGTTTACATATGATATAAGCAGGGACAGCTTTAGAATTATACTTCCTGGCAATGGCAACCAGAATATAGTGTTATACGAGGGAAAGCTTGGCGTATGGACGACTGAAAAGCTTGATAACGGGCTTGTTGACAGTCAGAGCATACAGGACTTTGAAGGGCTGTGCATGGCGATGGCATCAGGAGAGTCATACTTTGCAAGAGATATAAAGATGAAGATTGCTGATTATGACAATGTTATGTACTGGTATACATTTAAAGGAAAGAGAATACTAAAGAATGACGATGGTATTATAATAGCCGGAGCGGTAAGTATAGCCCATGGAAAAGAAGATAAGACGTTGGATATCTCTGTTCAGGACGAATTAAGAGATGCAGGAACAGACCTTCTTAATAAAAAGGCTATCACTAACTATGCAAGAAAGCTTATAGATAAGAGAGTGGGACATAAGGTTACGATAGCTATTATTGATATAGATGACTTTAAGTCGGTCAATGATACATATGGACATATGTTTGGTGATGAAGTACTTCGTGACGTAGCCGGAATATTAAAGAATACAGTAGGGCGCAATGGTCTATGTGGGCGTATCGGTGGAGATGAGATGTTTATAGTGATGGAGCATCTTGAGGATGATGAGTCCATAAGAACAGTGTTCCGTACCATCAAGAATAACGTATCGTGGCTGTATCATAATGACCCAAGAAATATTAACAAAATAACCTGTTCGATAGGTGCAGCTTCCTATCCGGATGATGCAAAGGATTTGGATACGCTTTTTTCTATAGCAGACAAGATGCTTTATCTTGCAAAGGAAAAGGGCAAGAACCGATACATTATATATCGTCCAGACCTTCACGAAAGATATATCCTTGGTGAGAATCCAACAGCAACTACTGAAAAGGTATTTTATAAGTACAGAAAGCTAAGGATTGTCAATGACTTTATACAGCAGTACATATGCCATTATAAGAGCAAGAAGGAATGTCTTGAGATGGTTATGTCAGCCTTTGAGATGGACAGTATATTCTTATATGATATGTATGCTGGCACAAGATATGTACTTAGTGGAAATGTTCCTGAATATGAGGAGAATGGAGAGTTCTTAAAAGAGGACAATTACATACCGGATTTCAGGGATGATGGAATTAAGACTGTATGGAATATAATTCTCTATGAAAGAAAAGCACCACATATGTATGAAGCATTTGAAAAGATGGGTATAAAGCAGTTTATTCAGGTGATTGCCTGTGTTGACAGAAGTAAGTCTGACAGCTGCTTTGTTATATCCTTTAACAGAAACAGCCAGCTTAATAAGTGGCCTGAGATGGATGTGGATTATCTCGGTATTATTGGTAACGTCATAGGTGAAGAGTACATGAAAGAGAAGAAAAATAATGATAGATAGTTATATTGCACTTGACCTTGAAACAACAGGTCTTAACCCGGCAAGTGACAGGATTATAGAGATAGGCATGGCAAGAATAGAACACGGAGAGGTGAAGGATACATATTCGACACTTATCAATCCGGGTATTACAGTGAGTGACAGGGTTGTGGAGCTTACAGGCATCCACAATGAAGAGCTTACGGACAAGCCACGTATAGATGATGTTCTCTGTGATATTATGGAGTTCATAGGCGATTATCCTATACTTGGACATAATATAATATTTGATTACAGTTTCCTAAAAAAGTCGGCTGTAAACAATAAGCTTGAGTTTAATGTCCGTGGAATAGATACCCTTAAGATGGCAAGAAGGATACTTCCAGAGCTTGAGCACAAGAGGCTTGACTATCTGTGTGAACACTTGGATATTGACCCCGGAAACTCACACAGGGCGCTTGATGATGCGTTAAGTGCAAGTGCTATCTACTGGAAAATGTATGAAATAAAGGCGGACGATTCTGGTTTTGAAACAGCTTCTGAGCTTGTATACAATGTCAAAAGAGATACGCCGATAACACCGGCACAGAAAAACTATCTTGCGGCACTTGTAGCAAAGCATGGAGTAGTACTCGACATTCCTATAGAAGAGATGACTAAGAGCATGGCATCAAGAAATATAGATAAAATAATATCGGAGTATGGCAAGTAAGCCGTACTCCGATATTTCTTATTTATGCGAGTAACGAGCCAAAGTCATATGCTGGCATATGACCTTGGCGACTGCTGCGATAACAATAAGAAACCCGCAAAGCGTGTTTCTTGTTGTTGTTATGCCTCATCAAGAATATGCATAATCGTATCCTTATTAACCGACTTTATAAGTTCAGCATATCTCTTAAGATTGCTAAGACCTGAATTATTTCCCTCATTGGTATATATATTCTTTAAGTCTGCATAGTTAGAGCGTATATCAGAGCCGGAACGGATACCAAACTCAAGATATGCGGCGGCATCCTTGGTATCCTCCTGCTCCATAAGAATATGTCCCAAGGTGGCAATATTCATAATAAGTGAAGTGTAGTTATCTTCATATTCTGTGAGTGTTTCAAGGTTGGCAACACCATATTTAAGCTTAAGGTCAGTGTTGGAATATTCTGTAAGGTTAATCATCTGCTTACCCTTAAGTGACATAATAGCTTCATATGAAGCAAGAGCCTCATTGTTATTGTCAAGAATATCAGAAAGAGTTCTGTTATCTTCTTTAAGCGGCAGTGAGTCATCCCATTTTACATAATTAAGGTTACTTATATCCTGTTTTCTTGTTGTGTTGGCTTTCTGCTCACGTTCCCAGAACTGTTTTATTTTATTTTGCTGGGAATTATCGCTTTTTTTAAGTAAAAGTTGAATTACAACTAATATTATTATAAAATAAGGCAATATAAAATGCATATTAAACTCCTTGATGTATGCAGAAAAGAGGATATCATGATTAATTTAAAGAATAACAAAACTAAAAGGGTTGTTGCAGCGGTTATAGTAGTCATTCTTATACTTGCAATGGTGCTTCCAATGGCAGTTTCAGCACTTATCTAGGATAGAAAGCTGACAAAGCAGTAATCCATCTATATAGGTAAGAGCTGCAATACCATGTGACCCTTACATCATAGTATAGTTGCAATTAAATATATGTGCAAGAGAAAAATATGAAAAGGATGATTATATGAAGACAGGAAAAGTGTCAGATACAATTCTATCCAGGTCGGTATTAAAACCTGTTAATACTGTACGTGGAAAGTATGTGAAAAGACTTGATATAGGACAGGATGCAGGAGAAGTACAGTTAGCATGCCAGGCTGATATATCATCAGATTGCAGGGATACATTGCTTATGGCAACAGCCAGTGGTTATATGCCTGTGATAAAGGCAGTTAATAACATATATGCAGCAGGTGGAGTTCCGGTTGGACTCAGTGACTGCATTGTCATGGATAAGGATTCAAGAGAAATACGTTTAAGAGAAGTTATAGCACAGCTTACGAGACAGTCAGCAATAACAGGAGTGTCAATAACAGGAGGCCATACAACAGTAAGTGGCAATGTGACATCTCCCATGGTTACAGTTACAGCAGTAGGTGTAAGACAAGAGCAAAGAAAGCAGCCACAGCCTGGAGAAAGCATTATAATGACTGGATATATAGGGATGAGCGGGATAAGACAGCTTATAGACCGTAATTCTGATATTGTACAGGCAAGGTATAGTGATGACTATACCGCAAAGGCGTATGGCAGCGATGAAGAACTGTATATAGGTGATGTTGTTGAGCTTTTAAGGAAGAATAATATAAACTGTTATATGCATGATGTTTCAGAAGGCGGGATATTCGGTGCTTTATGGGATATGAGCGAATATGGGCATACAGGACTTGATGTGGATATAAGAAGCATATCAGTCAGACAGGAAATAATAGAAATATGTGAACTGCTTAATGTCAATCCATATGAGCTTGAATCCATGGGATGTTTGTTAATGACATCAGACAACGATTGTGATATTATAAATATACTTAAAAACTGTAATATAGAGGCACAGGTTATAGGAAAGGTTATAAAAGGAAGCCAGCGCATACTTCATAACAAAGATGAGGAGAGGTTTCTTGATCTTCCTAAACAGGATGAACTGTATCGCAGCGTTGAGTAAAACTGGCTGTACTATATATAGATAAGAAGTGCAGCATTAAAACTATAATTAATTGAAAGGGTATAATGATATGAGAGAAAAAATCCTTAACTTGTTAGAAAAAAATGCAAGAATAGACATTCACGATATGGCGGTTATGCTTGGAGTCGCGGAGCATGAAGTCGCGAATGAGATTGCAGACATGGAAAAGGAACATATTATATGTGGTTACAATACCCTTATCAATTGGGATAAAACAGGTGAAGAGAAGGTCACTGCACTCATAGAGGTTAAAGTTACACCACAAAGAGGACTTGGTTTTGACAGTATAGCTGAGACTATTTATAAGTATGATGAAGTGACATCAGTATATCTTATGTCTGGTGGATTCGATTTTACAGTTATAATCGAAGGTAAAACTATGAAGTCAGTTGCACAGTTCGTTGCTGCTAAGCTTGCACCACTTGATTCGGTGTTAAGTACATCTACACATTTTGTACTTAAGAAGTATAAAGATTATGGAACTGTATTAGACGAGGAATATAAGGATGAAAGGATGCTGGTGACACCATGAGAAATGCTTTATCTAAGAAAATTATTGATATTCAGCCATCTGGTATCAGAAAGTTCTTCGATGTTGTAAATGAGATTCCGGATGCTATTTCACTAGGTGTTGGAGAGCCTGATTTTGATACACCATGGAATGTAAGAGAAGAAGGAATATATGCACTTGAAAAGGGCCGTACATTCTATACATCCAACGCCGGACTGAAAGAATTAAGAGAAGAAATATGTAACTATGTGGCAAGGAAATATAACGTGGTATACAATCCACTGAAAGAAACTCTTGTTACTGTTGGTGGAAGTGAAGCCATAGATATAGCTTTAAGATGTATGGTAGATCCTGGTGATGAGGTCATAATACCTCAGCCAAGCTATGTCTCATATCTTCCATGTGCTGTTATGGCAGATGCAGTACCAGTGTTTGTTAATCTTAAGGAAGAGAACCAGTTCAAGCTTACAAAGGAAGAACTTCTTGAACATATCACGGATAAGACAAAGATACTTATTATGCCATTCCCTAATAATCCAACAGGTGCAATCATGACAAGGGAAGAGCTTATGGAGCTTGTGCCAGTTATTATAGAGAATGATTTATATGTTATATCAGATGAGATATATTCAGAGCTTACATATGGTGATGAAAGGCATTGTTCTATAGCAAGTCTTCCAGGCATGAAGGAAAGAACTATTATGATTAATGGTTTCTCCAAGGCATTTGCCATGACAGGATGGAGATTAGGATATGCATGTGGTCCGGACTATATTATAAAACAGATGATAAAGCTTCATCAGTATGCTATCATGTGTGCACCTACAAACAGCCAGTTTGCAGCAGTTGAGGCACTTAAAAACTGTGACATGGAAGTTCAAAAGATGGTTACTGCTTACGATCAGAGAAGAAGATATCTTGTCCATGAATTAAGAGAGATGGGTATAGATTGTTTTGAACCATTTGGTGCATTTTATATATTCCCATCTATTAAAAAATTCGGAATGACATCTGAAGAGTTTGCAAACAGACTTCTTGAAGACCAGAAGTTAGCAGTAGTTCCGGGAACGGCGTTTGGCGAAAGTGGAGAAGGCTTTGTAAGAATATCATATGCATATTCACTAGATAGTCTTAAAGAAGGACTAAGAAGGATAAAGAACTTTATAAATAAGCTATGATGATTCAATGTCGTATTCTCTTAGCCATCTATATGAAAGCCAGGTTAATAGCAGCTGGTTTTATATATTAAGGTAAATGTTAATTGAGTTTAAATACAGACAGGAGGAACAGAATATGGCAGGTATCAGTGCGGATTTGATAAACCCATTTCTTATGGCAGCAACAAGCATTATGAAAGACATATGTCAGACAGATATGAGTATAGGAAAACCATATGTTAAGAAAACTGAGTTCGAGAATGAAACTGTTGCGATTATGATAGGTATTACAGGTGAGATGAAGGGGCAGGTACTTATGGCGTTTTCATATGCCAATGCACTTAACGTAGCCTCAAGAATGATGATGGGAATGCCTGTAACAGAGCTTGACGATATGGCAACAAGTGCTATAAGTGAACTTGGAAATATGATTATGGGTAATGCAGCAACCATATTTTCAACAAAGGGAATTGTGATAGATATAACACCACCGACTGTATGTCAGGGCTCTATGACGATAACACAGACATATGCACAGAATATATGTGTTCCTATACAGGCAGGAGATGGACTTTCACTTGAGCTTGATATAGCTATTAAGACGGAATAAGAGAAAGGACTAACAGAAAGAAATAATATGCTTAATATAGTGTTACATGAACCAGAAATGCCAGCTAATACTGGAAATATAGGAAGAACATGTGTGGCAGCAGGAGCAAGGCTGCATCTTATAGAACCATTAGGCTTTAGCATTAATGATAAGATGGTTAAAAGAGCAGGGCTTGATTACTGGGATAAACTGGATGTTACGGTTTATAACGATTATGAGGATTTTCTGAAAAAGAATCCAGGTGCTAAAATATATATGGCAACAACCAAGGCACATAAAACATATGCTGATGTGCATTATGAAGAGGACTGCTATATAATGTTTGGTAAGGAAAGCGCAGGTATTCCAGAGGATATTCTTGTTTCTAGTGAAGATACATGTATAAGAATACCTATGATAGGAGATATAAGGTCTTTAAACCTGTCGAATTCGGTTGCAATAGTGGCATATGAAGCATTAAGGCAGCATGATTTTAAAGACATGCGCCTTAATGGACATCTGCATAAGCTTCATTGGAAGGATGAATAGTAGTAGTACAGCTAAAGGTTTTCCAGTGGCTTAACAGATGGTATAGTATTTACTTTTTATCTAGTGGGAGTGTGAATATAAATTCAGTTCCTACATCTTTGGTGCTTATGACATCGATATGTTCTTCATGGGCCTGGATAATTTCTTTGACAATAGACAGTCCAAGACCAGAACCTTTTTTATCCCGGCCTCGTGAAGCATCTGATTTATAGAATCTATCCCATATTTTGTCAATATCCTCTTTAGATATACCGCTTCCGGAATCTTTTATGGATATCTGTGCTTTTTCACCTTTTTCCCTGACGGTTACGTATATGAAAGAATTATCGTGGCTGAACTTTATTGCATTATCAATAAGATTATAAATAACCTGCTGGATTTTCTGCTTATCAGCTTTTACATTTTCAATATTCCCAGCAAATGTAAGGCTGAACTTGATGTTTTTTTTCTTACATGTTCCCTCAAGTGTTTCTATAGTATGTTTAATAACAGAGTTGATATCAAATGTGCTTATATCAAGCCGTACGCTTTTAGGGTCAAGCTCATTAAGCGTAAGGATATTACTTGTAAGCTTAGTAAGTCGGTCAGTCTCAAAAAGAACAATGTTTATATACTTATTTATCATCTCAGCAGGTATGGTGCCATCCTCAATAGCCTCAAGATATCCTTTTATAGAAGTAAGAGGAGAGCGGAAATCATGGGATATGTTAGATAAGAATTTCTGCTGGAATTTATCCATTTCGTTTAATTCCTGTGCCATATAGTCAAGTGATGCCGCAAGTCGTCCTATTTCGTCGTTGTGTTTAGACTGTATGCGGTAAGACAGATTTCCTTTTCCATATTCGATAGTTGCTTTAGTAAGTTCGTTTATAGGTGCATGTATATATACAAAATATAATATGAGCATAGATAAAGACAATATCATAGAAATAGCAAGTGTCAGATAGTTAGTGTTAAATGTCTGGTAAACACGGTCGGTAAGCACACTTTCAGGAAGGTTTATGACAACATATCCAACAATTGAAAAATCACTGGTTATAGGAGAATACACACTAAGCATATTTTCGTTGAACAGACCAAAAAAGTTGCCAAGGTGAGAGTGCTCTCCGTTAAGGCTTCCGTAGTCAAAGTCTTCCACCTCATAAAGGCAGTCTTCTTTGGATGCCTTGTGTGTATATCCAGTGTCAAGCAGTACTTTTCCTTCAGGCTCAATAAACATTATGCGTGTATTATTAAGATGGGATAATATGTTAAGATTAGTTCTTATAGCCGGCATACGATTAGAGGCAAGAAAGTCAGTACCATATTCAACAGATATTTCTGTTGCCTGCTGATAAAGATTATTGGAATAATAATTATATATTCTGTTATAATCATGTCTATAGCATATAGTTGTAACAGCTGCAAAGCTGGTTATGGCAACGACTATATATAGTAAAATCTGCTTTATAAGCATATTGTATTTCATAATAATCTCCATTCTTGCGTGTGAAAAATCTTATTTTTCACACTGATCTCCCATCTTAAATGTGTGTATGGTGCTTAAGTGCATAACAGCCATGCATGAATACGTATATAAAGCATTATCTGGTTACGAACTTATAGCCGATACCCCATACTGTTTCTATTGCCCATTTGTCATGGTCATTTATTTTTTCACGTATTCTTTTAATGTGTACATCCACAGTTCTTGTATCACCTATATAATCATAGCCCCATATATTGTCAAGGAGCTGTTCTCTTGTAAATACCTGGTTAGGAGCTGAAGCAAGAAAATACAGCAGCTCGAGCTCTTTTGGCGGCATTTCTACTGATTTTTTATAGTAGGTTACTGAATAGTTATCAAGATTGACAACAAGGTCAGGATAAGCTACACATTTGGAAGATTCGTTAGGAGTTATTGCTGACTGAGGAAGATGATAGCGCCTTAAAACTGCCTTGACACGGGCAACCAGCTCCTTGGTTTCAAAGGGTTTAATCATATAATCATCTGCCCCAAGTTCAAGCCCAAGAACTTTATCAAATGTCTCGCCTTTTGCAGATAACATAATTATAGGGGTGTTATTATTCTTTCTTATTTCCCTGCATACCTGATAACCATCAATACCAGGAAGCATAAGATCAAGAAGGATTAGATTGGGCTTGAATGAAGGAAGTGCATCTAGTGCACTTTCCCCATCATATACAATCTTTGTTTCAAAACATTCTTTAGTAAGATACAGAGAAATCAATTCTGCTATATTTTCATCATCATCCACGATAAGGATTTTTTGTTTAGTAACCATAAGGGGTCTCCTTTTCTTTGCAATAAAATATCATAGTATGTCAGTCTTTAAATGTAACAATAGTCACGCCTTCGGCCCCTTCACCTATCTGTCCTAAGCGGAACTCTTTTATATAAGGTATTCCACGAAGATAAGAGGTTATACCGGAGCGCAGTGCACCTGTGCCTTTACCATGTACAATCCTTACCTGTGGAATCTTCGCAATATATGCATCATCAAGATATTTATCAAGTACTGCTATTGCTTCATCTACGGTATAACCAAGGAGATTTATTTCCGATGAAACAGAAGAAGACTTTGACATTTTGATTTTACTTGAACCGCTGCCAGACTTTGAAGCTGCCGCTTTATTATCTTCCGGGTCTTTATAGCCTTTAAGGATAGCAAGATTTTTTATGTCCATCTTAGTATTAAGGCTTCCTATAAGTACAGAAACCTGATTTTTGTTCTTGTGTACCTGTGTAACTGTACCTATAACATTCATAGTGAGAACCTTAACATGCATGCCAGGCTTGAATTCAGATATATCATGAGCCTTTATGGTCTGAGGTTTAACTGGTTCAAGTTTAAGTTTTTCCTGACGGTTGTTTATTTTTTCGCGTATTTCACTACGATGCTTTTCAAGCTCTTTGACTGACATACCATGCTTGTTCATGGCATTAATAGTCTTATCTGCATATTCCTTGGCATCACGAAGTATGCGAGCAGCATCTTCGTTGGCCTTTCTTATGATTTTATCAGTACGCTCATCAAGCCTTTCAGTTTTCTTTGTGAGTTCTGATTTTAAGGCTTCAATCTGTTCCTTATACTGAGCCAGCTCTTCGCGTTCTTTTTCAATAGTTACACGGCTTTGTTCAAGGTCTGTTACAAGATCTTCGAATCTTATATCTTCTGAATCAAGACGTCTTGAAGCATCAGCTATGATTTCATCAGACAAGCCAAGCTTTTTTGATATTGCAAATGCATTACTTTTGCCAGGAATACCAATAAGAAGACGATAAGTAGGGCGAAGAGATTCAACATCAAACTCACAGCATGCATTTTCTACGCCATCAGTTGTAAGCGCATACATCTTGATTTCACTGTAGTGGGTTGTTGCCATAGTGGTTATTCCACGTTTGTGAAGATTATCAAGTATGGATATTGCGAGGGCTGCACCTTCAGTAGGATCAGTTCCGGCACCTATTTCATCAAACAATATAAGGCTTTTACTGTCAGCCTTCTTTAGGATATCAACAGTATTAGTCATATGTGAACTAAAGGTACTAAGACTCTGCTCAATACTCTGTTCATCACCGATATCAGCAAATATATCATCAAATACAGCTATATCGGAGTGGTCAAGTGCGGGGATGTTAAGCCCGGCCTCAGCCATAAGAGTAAGGAGACCTACAGTCTTTAGCGAAACAGTTTTACCGCCGGTATTAGGACCAGTTATTATAAGAAGGTTAAAATCTGTTCCAAGGTATATATCAATCGGAACAACCTTATGTGGTTCAATGAGAGGATGTCTTCCCTTCTTTATGTTAATGCGACCATCAGTATTCATAACAGGTCGGCTGCAGTTATAGTGCCTTGATAGCAGGGCTTTGGCAAATATACAATCAAGCTGTGTAAGAATGTTATAATCAGATAAAAGTGTATCAGTATGACAAGAAGCCTTTTCACTTAAGTCTGCAAGTATAACTTCTATCTCAGCCTGCTCTTTAAGCTCAAGCTCGCGAATATCGTTGTTAAGCTTAACAACAGAGGCCGGTTCTATAAAAAGTGTTGAGCCTGTGGCTGACTGGTCATGTACCATACCTGGCATAGCTGATTTGTATTCAGCTTTAACAGGAAGACAGAATCTTCCCTGCCTTGTTGTTATGACATAATCCTGAAGATATGTTCTTGTTGATGGTGAATTCAAAAGCTTATTAAGTTCAGTGTGTATGCGGTCAGCAGCCTGATTTTTTTTGCGTCTTATATCGCGCAGTGTAGAGCTTGCATCATCGCTTATCTCATCCTCTGATATAATACATTTCCTGATGGCATTTCCAAGAAGTGTAAGAGGGTCAAGAATATCTATCATAGGCTGGATAGAATCATTTCTTGTTTCATAATAGTTTTTAACATGAGCAGCACACTCAAGAAGCATGCTGATGTTAAGAAGCTCAAGAGCGTTAAGAGAACTTCCAACCTTAAGACGGGCAAGACTTGCACGTATATCTTTTATTCTTGAGAAATCTACGCTGCCTTTCTGGTAAACTCTTGTGAGAGCATCGTTTGTTTCATCAAGAGCTGCGTTGATATCATCAATGTTATTCATTGGAACAAGAGCCTTAAGAGTCTGTCTGGCACCATCAGAACATGCCATAGACACAAGGGCTGATATTATTTTATTATATTCAAGTGTTATTAAAGTTTTTTTATTCAATGTAGTACTCCGATATATTATTTTTTATAAATGTATTTTACAGCATTTGCGCATAAAAAACTATATGATATAGTAATAAATATGCAAAAAAGGAACGCTTATTAATAGCTTTGACATAGTTTGTTCATAAATATAAGTTATCATAAAAAGAGTAAATTATGATATAATGAGCGCTGAGGAATAATATGGAACACAAAAATAACGGACATGAGCAGGAATATCCGCTGTATACAGAGAGGATAGTGCCAAGCCCAAAGGTGAAATACAGAAGACTTATCAAGACTGTGAAAATACTTCTTCTTATAATAGCTATAGGCGTTATATATGCTGTTGCAGATAAGATAGTTATACCAGTGATCATGGATAAAATAGCTGTAAGAAACAGAGTTGTTGATCATATAGAATTTACAAGGGATGAGTATCCTGATCCTGAAACGCAGCAGATAGAAGATCAGAGACAGATTAAGAATGATTATGATGCAATCATACAGTCATTAAGAAGCAAGGTATCTGATGTGCAAAGAACAGTTGTTACAGTCAGGGAATATGTATCAGGTCATTATAATGACAATGATAGTGATACGCCATATGTGTCAGAAGAGATACAGGATGATCTTGTAAAACTTGAAAATAATGTTGAAGGATATTCTACGATGGGGCTGCTTGTAGGACATCTGAATGGGAGATATATGATATTAACCTCACAGACATATACTGCGGCTGTAGAAGAATATGCGGTTGTTGTGCAGGATTCTGATGAATATAAGGCGGAGCTTGTATGCTCTGATGAACTGACGGGTATAAGTATAATAAGCATATACGATACACAGGTGACAGATGCTGATAGCCAGTATATGAAGGTTGCGGATCTTGACAACTCTTATGTACTAAACAAAGGTGATATGGTAATAGCTACAGGGAAGATATATGGAACAAGTGGTGCTATTGATTATGGGACTATAACGAACAGAACCGTGGCCAATTCTATAGATAACAATTATGAGATATTTGAGACTAATCTTTCATGCATGAAGGATGATTATGGCTTTTTATTTAATTCAGATGGCAATGTCGTAGGAATATCCCAGGTGAATTCAGATTCCAAGCTTAAAGCAATAGGAATATCTGACCTTAAATGTATGATTGAGTGTATGATTAACAGGCAGGGAAAGATGTATTTTGGAATAGTAGCCCAGAATGTGGATAGTGAGCTTTCAGAAAAGAATGGAATTCCAATGGGAATATATATATCAAAGGTGGATAATGATTCACCAGCATATCAGGCAGGACTGCAGCCAGGCGATATAATACAGGGCATAAACAAAATGCCTTGTTATTCTATACAAAGACTTAATGATAAGATATATGACAGCTCGGCAGGACAGGTTATTAATGTATCCATAAAAAGAAAGGGAAAATCAGGATACTTTGATGCGTCCTATGACGTATCAGTTGAGCTAAGATAAGCTAAAGAAAAATAATGATTATTTGTAATAGGAATGGAGAATTTAATTATGCGATTTATTGAAACTTTTAAAGATGGCGACAGAATATCTGATGTATACTTATGCAAGTCAAAGTCAACAGCACTTACAAAGACAGGCAAAGAATATGAGAATGTAATGCTTGCAGATAAAACAGGGCAGATAGATTCCAAGATATGGGATGTGAATTCTGGTGGAATAGGAGACTTTGATGTAAATGATTATGTATATGTAAGTGGACAGGTGACAAGTTACAATGGTGCACTTCAGTTTAAGATAGAAAGAGCACGTGTGGCAGCAGAAAATGAATATTCACAGTCAGATTATATACCAGCTTCAAGGTTTGATATTGAAGATATGTACAAGGAACTTCTTGGCTATGTGAATAGTATAGAAAATGTGTACATAAAACAGCTTCTTACAGCTTTTTTTGTGGATGATGAAGCATTTATCAAAAGATTTAAGAATACATCAGCTGCAAAGACGGTACATCATGGTTTTTTAGGCGGACTTCTTGAACATAGCCTTAGTGTTACAAGGTTGTGTGATAAGATTAGTGGGAATTATGAGTTTTTGAACAGAGATCTTCTTATAAGCTGTGCAATGCTCCATGATGTAGGAAAGGTAAAGGAACTTTCTGAATTCCCAAGAAATGATTATACAGATGAGGGGAATTTCTTAGGACATATTGTTATGGGATATGAGATGGTTATGGAAAAGATAAAGAATATACCAGATTTTCCACCAATAATAGCAAATGAGATGGGACATTGTATATTATCACATCATGGTGAACTTGAATATGGTTCACCTAAAAAGCCTGCAATAGCAGAAGCAGTAGCACTTTCAATGGCAGATAATATAGATGCAAAGCTTGAAACATTAAGGGAGTGCTTTGAAGCGAAGGATACCAATGACTGGCTTGGCTTTAACAGATGGCTGGATTCTAATATAAGAAGGACAAGCTTTTAGGACATCTTTTGACAATGACATCATTGTAATGCTATAACGAGCAGATTGAAAATGCAGTAAAACAGGAAAAAAGATAGAAAAATATAAGATAAGTGGAAATGGAGATAAGGATGTCATACAGTAAGAATGATTGTGTGGAGCTGACTATTGAAGATATAGGTGTATCTGGTGAAGGAATTGGAAAAGTAGACGGTTATACTTTGTTTGTGAAGGATACAGTAATCGGTGATGTTGTACGTGTTAAAATAATGAAAGCTAAAAAGAATTATGGCTATGCAAGACTGATGGATATAATTAAACCATCTGAGGACAGAGTGGAACCAGCATGTCCGATTGCCAGACAGTGCGGGGGCTGCCAGATACAGGCTATGAATTATAATGCACAGCTTAAATATAAGCAGAAACTTGTAAAAGATAATTTGCTAAGAATAAGTGGACTTACAGAAGGTGCTGACTATGAAATGTGTGAGATACTTGGTATGGATACACCTTTCAGATACCGGAACAAAGCACAGTATCCTGTAGGTGAGGATAAGGACGGCAATATTGTCATGGGCTTTTATGCAGGACATACACATTCGATTATTGCATGTCCTGATGATGACTGTATGCTTGGACATAGAGATAATGCATTTATACTTAACGCTGTAAAAGAATGGATGAAGAAATACAGGGTACGTGCTTATAATGAAAATATACATAAAGGAACAGTCAGGCATGTGCTTATAAGGACAGGATATCATACAGATGAGGTTATGGTATGTCTTGTGACTAAGAAAATGCTAAGAAAAGAGGCAGCAGACGGACTGGTTAAAGCTATACAGAAGCTTAAGTTAAATGTTGCATCACTGGTTGTAAACATAAACAAAGAAGATACGAATGTGATTCTTGGCAAAGAATGTATAACTCTTTATGGAAGACCATATATTGAGGATTATATAGGAGATATAAAGTTTCAGATTTCACCGCTTTCATTCTATCAGGTTAATCCTAAGCAGACGGAGGTTTTATATAACAAGGCACTTGAGTTTGCAGGGCTTAAAGGAAATGAAAGCGTATGGGATATGTATTGTGGCATTGGAACAATATCATTATTCCTTGCAAAGAAAGCAGGTAAGGTATATGGAGTTGAGATAGTACCACAGGCCATAGAAGATGCAAAGAATAATGCTAAGATTAATAATATAGATAATGCAGAGTTTTTTGTTGGCAAGGCAGAAGAAGTTGTTCCAGCATTTTATAAAAAACAGACAGGCGTACAATCTGATAACGATTCAACAGACAGTAAAGAATATGATATGACAAGGCCAGATGTAGTTGTGGTGGATCCTCCAAGAAAGGGCTGTGATAAAAAACTGCTGGATACGATAGTAAGCATGTCTCCTGACAGGATAGTATATGTAAGCTGTGATTCAGCAACGTTGGCAAGAGATCTTAAACTGCTGGTGGAATATGGATATAAGGTGGAAAAAGTACAGCCGGTAGATCAGTTTGGGAATACGGTACACGTGGAGACATGCGTGCTTTTGGGTAGAAAAATTCTGGCAGATAAAGATGTGGTGTATTCATACATAGATTACGAGCCACAAGATACTGAATATCTGAAGTCTTTAAAAGGCTCAGCAACATATGCACAAATTAAAGAGTGGATAAAATCAGAATATGATGTGAGTGTATCATCACTTTATATTGCACAGTGTAAGGATAAGCTCGGCTTTGAAAAACGTGATAATTATAATTCAGGGGAAGAAGGACACAGAGTACCTAAGTGTCCACCTGAGAAAGAAAAATTAATAATCAAAGCATTTGAACATTTTAAAATGCTGTAAAATCATAGTTAAGGGTATCAACATGCATATGCTGTGTTGATACCCTTTTTTCATTGTTGTTTGCCACCGTCCGTTTTGTCAAGAACAAGACAAGTTGCTTACGCAATTCTTGACAAAACTATATGAATTTAAACCTAGCGTTTAAATACTCTAAAAATTATTGATTTTTATCTTGAAAAATAATAAAATTATATTATGAAATTAAACGGTCGTCTATTTTCATAATATATTTTATCAGGGAGTGTGATTTTGTATGATATATGGATATGCCAGAATATCAACAGCCAAACAGGATATAACAAGACAGATTAGAAACATTCAGACAGCAGAACCAACAGCTAAGATTTATCAGGAAGTCTTTACAGGAACAAAGACAACAGGAAGAACAGAATTTAATAAGCTGATTAATATTGTAAAGCCCGGTGATACTATCATATTTGATTCTGTATCACGAATGAGCAGGAACGCAGAAGAAGGATTTGAACTGTATAAAACTTTATATGCCAACAACATCAATCTTGTATTTCTTAATGAGCATTATATTGATACCAGCGTGTACAAGGATGCTACCAAAGCAACAGTACCGCTTACAGGAACTGACGTAGACCTTATCTTACAGGGTGTCAATGCTTATCTGTTAAAACTGGCAGAGCAGCAGATTAAGATTGCGTTTGAGCAGGCTCAGAAAGAGCGTGACGACCTTTCAGAACGTACAAAACAGGGATTGGTTACAGCTAAACTTAATGGCAAGCAGATTGGAAGAGCCACAGGAACAAAGATAAATACAAGGAAATCAGAAAGCTGTAAGCGTAAGATGTTAATGTACTGTAAAGCGTTTGGTGGTGATGTGAGTGATACAGATGTTATTCATATGCTTGGAATAGACAAGAACACATTTTACAAATATAAAAACGAGCTTAGAGAATCCATGTCAGAAACAAAATGATAATAAAAAATATATCTGGAAGCTTGCATTTTTGATTTCAAGACGTTTTTATATATTATGCTCTAAACGTGAAAAAGCGAGGGCGTAAACCCTCGCTAATCTTGGCTGTTATTTCTCAAAATTAAATGAACACATCTATATATATTCATTCGTGAAAGGACGCATCTTGCAGGACTGCGTATAGTTTTGAGAAACTATGTCATTATAATAAATCTTATGTAAAAATATGTCAAGCAAAAAATAAAAATAAACGACAAATATTTTT
>ERZ1034691.1198-NODE-1198-length-17521-cov-3.964560_pt1 | contig 17521 bp, 18 predicted proteins | sample MGYA00520638_ERZ1034691 | MGnify/ENA primary metagenome ERZ1034691 (study PRJEB33766, sample SAMN09781763) | gut metagenome | biome: gut microbiome | host: Homo sapiens | place: Madagascar | study: EMG produced TPA metagenomics assembly of the PRJNA485056 data...
CTTCTCCTGTGCCCTGAAGCTGGCCATCCCCATTTCCGTGCTGTCGGCCATGCGGGAGAGCAGCGGCTATCACATTTCCGTCAAGGGCGGCCGGTTTCTGGAGGCCGTGGCCAAGGCGGATACCATCGTCTTCGACAAGACCGGCACTTTGACCTATGCTACCCCCACCGTGGCGAGAATCGTTCCCTTCGGCGGCCGGGACGAAAGCGAAATGCTGCGCCTTGCCGCCTGCCTGGAGGAGCATTACCCCCACTCTATGGCCAACGCCGTGGTAGAGGAAGCAAAACGCCGGGGTCTATCTCACGAGGAGTACCATTCTCAGGTGCAGTATGTGGTGGCCCACGGCATTTCCAGCATGGTGGAGCAGGAGCAGGTGTTCATCGGCAGCGCCCACTTCGTCTTTGAGGACGAGGGCTGCCGGATTCCGGAAGGGGAGCGGGAAAAGTTTGATGCCATTCCGGCCGCCTATTCCCATCTGTACCTGTGCATCGGCCGGGAGCTGGCGGCGGTGATCTGCATTCACGATCCCCTGCGCCGGGAGGCCCGGGACGCGGTGAAGGCACTCCACGATTGCGGCTTTACCAATGTAGTGATGATGACCGGCGACAACCGGCGCACGGCGGAGTCCGTGGCCCGGGAGGTTGGCGTGGATGCGGTTTACGCCGAGGTACTGCCAGAGGACAAGGCTTCCTTCATCCGCACGGAGAAGGAGAAGGGCCACACGGTCATCATGGTTGGCGACGGTGTCAATGATTCTCCCGCCCTTTCCGAGGCGGACGCGGGCATTGCCATTTCCACCGGCGCGGCCATCGCCCGGGAGATCGCGGATATCACCATCGCCTCCGAGGACCTGTTCGAGCTGGTGATCCTGCGGCGGCTCAGCGAGGCACTGATGAGCCGGATTCACGGCAGCTACCGCTTCATTGTGGGCTTCAATCTGTCGCTGATTCTGCTGGGCGTGGCGGGAATTCTGCCGCCGACCACCTCGGCACTGCTTCATAATACCTCTACTCTGGGCATCAGCCTGAAAAATATGACCAACCTGCTGGACGAAGCAGAAAAACAGTAATTTTCAATCAAGAGAGCCGAGGGCGCGTCAGTCAAAGGATGCGCCCTCGGCATTTCTAAAAATGGTCTTGACAGAATCCTTGCGCTGTGCTATAATACTCAAGCATTCAAGGAGTGCACTGCATATCGCGGAGTAGAGCAGTTGGAAGCTCGTCGGGCTCATAACCCGGAGGTCGTAGGTTCGAGTCCTGCCTCCGCAACCATAAAAGCACCGGATTTCGATAAGAAATCCGGTGCTTTTCTAACTTTTTGGTGGTTACAAAAATTACAGGCCCTACGACTTGGGGTTTATTTGGGGTTTACGCCAGTTGTGGACAGCGTTTTTCTAACTTTTGGGCCGAAAATGATTTTTGGGGTAAAACAACACTTTTGGGAGAAAGTTCCGGAAAGATTCATTCAAAATGGCAAAACGCCATTTTCATTATACAATTCTGTGGAATACTCTGAGTATTCTCGGTTTTTTGATATCCTTGAACGATGGAATCTCGAACCTTGACCGCAATGAGATTACGCAAGTCCCCTCAAATTTGTCCTCTTACCAGAGACTTCGCTGAGTTTGGCAACCTAACCTGAAGGCTAAGAGGCCGGGCAAAGTGCCTGCCTAGAGAGAAGTTTCTCTGCCTTAAAATAGAAAAATAGGACCCAAGCAGCCTCAAAAACTGCTTGGGTCCTATGTATTTTAAACTCCACGGAATTTACTCCTGAGTTTACTTCCTTTGGGCTTGCTGTCTCTTCCTGCAAACACACCGGCACGAACATCAGCGGCCCTGGGTGCCATAAGCTGAAAGTGACTGTTGCCTTGAGAAATCTGAGCAATGGCAATGCCAAGATGAATAAACCAGTCGTGATTCTTGAATGAAATATCTTTGCCCATACACTGACACCTCCTGCGTATAAGCAAATTATACGAGCTTCCATAAAATCTTTCTGTCTGAAATAGTATTGTATTGATTTAATCTTCGAGCAATACTATAATAATCAAAAGCGAAATAACACATACAAGCGTATTTGCACACAGTTTGCAGAGAGACAGAAAGCAGGTGTTGGAATGGCTCCGCCCAAAAGCTGCGCGATCCTCGGACACAACCCCATGCGGTTTGCATGGGGATTTGATGAAGAAGCTGCGGAGTGTCACGATATGAAGCTGGAACTGGCCCAGCAGATTATGGTACTGCGGCAGCAGGGCGTGACGCACTTTTTCGTGGCCTGCGACTGCGGCGTGGGGCTTTACGCCGCCGAACTCATAAACGTACTGCGCGACAACGACCCGGAATTGATGCTGTTCTGCATCACACCATACGAGGAACAGGCAACAAAATGGACGCCGGAGCTGCGCGAACGCTATTTTGATACCCTTCTATTACCCTGCGTGCCACAATGACCATTCCTCAGTTTGAGGAATGGTCACGGCAGGCGGTGGAGTGGAGAATCCAGACGAAGATGGGGACGCTGGCGCAGGCAGAGCATGAGAGGCTACTGAAAATACGAGAGAGCCGCCGGGCGAATCATTAAGACTCGCCCGGCGGCCTTATCATTGCCGCGGAGAGACAGCAGGTATTTTCTGAAGCCGTGTCAAAACAGTACACAGCCCGTGTACGCAATCGTTTTTGGTCCGTAATAGTAGGCTACATTGTTGTCCCGGCACACCTGTGTCACAAACAGACCATAAGCCTCCATGGACGATATGGCCTTTTCCGGAAAGCGGCAGGGCTCAGGGAAAGCGCACTCTGCGCATACCGTGCATGCACCGGCCCCCAGACACAGGGCGTCCGGGTATTCCTTCCGGATCTCCTCCGCAAACCGCCGAAACTGCTTCGTGTGCTTTTCCATAGCTGCAGCGTAGCCTTTGGAGTCAATGAGCTTGGAGAGGATCCCTACAGTCTGGAGGATGATCCCTCTTTGATATTTCCCCATTTTCTCCTGACATTGCGCCAGATCGCCGCAGGCGGGCGGGCATGTCCAGTTCCGCCCATAGGCCTTGCATCTATCTGCGGCACACATATCCCGCACGGCTTCCCGCGCCACCAGCGTTGCCGGCGCCAAAGGGGCTGCAGTATCAAAGCCGAGCTCCTTTGCCTTCTCTAACCAGTTCGTCATTTCTCAGCCTCCCGGAAATTCATGGCTCTGGCAAACGTCCCGGAGAACTCCGCGAGGCTGGCCAGCTCAAGAAACGCGATCCTGTGGAGGAGCTCCTGACTCAGCGGCAGGATATCCCGGTCACAGGCCAGCAGTCTGGCCCCGCTGCCTGCGGCGTTGCCCACGGCAGTGATCCTCCCCCGCAGCTCCTCCGGCAGAAGGCCGATGCGGCAGGCGCTCTCCGGATCCAGGTAGCTGCCAAAGGCTCCAGCCAGCAGCACCCGCTCTATCTCATCGACGCGGCGGCCCAGATGCCTTGCCATCAACTGCACACCGGCGCAGATGGCGCCTTTTGCCATCTGTACCTGGCGTATATCATCCTGTGTCAGATATACGCCGTCACGCAGATCGATGACCCGCTGTCCGTCGCGCTCTGTTTCAGATCGTATGCGCCCTCGCTTGTTCAGCAGCCCTGCATCCAGCAATACGGCTACCGCGTCAATAAGCCCTGACCCGCAGATCCCCTGAGCTGCACCGCCACCGATCACGGAGCAGCAGAGCCTGCCGTTTTCCATCCACACGTGGTCGATCGCACCCTCGGCGCCTCTCATCCCAAACAGGATGCTCGCTCCCTCCAGAGCGGGACCGGCAGCAGTAGAGCAGGCGATCATATGTTCGCGGTTTCCCAAAACCATCTCTCCGTTTGTGCCGATATCCACCATCAGCGTCAGCGGCTCCGCCGCGTACATGCCTGTAGAGAGCACACAGCCCATGGTGTCACCGCCAATGTATCCGGAGATATTCGGTACAACCAGCAGCTTCGCGTTTTTGCAGATTGGCAGGATATCCGCACAGGGCATGGTCGCAGCCTCGGTAAGCACCGGGGGAAACGGAACGCTCGCGAGATTCTTCGGAGAAATCCCCATAAATAACTGCTGCATGGCGGGATTTCCCACCACAGATACCACGCCGATGTCGCCGGGCGCCACATCAGCCGTTCGACAGACCGACAGGATCAGCTCCGCGAGCTCATTTCGAATCGCGTCCCGCTCCTGCTCCAGATCCCCGGCCAAAGCCGCCTGTATCCGGGAGATCACATCCGCGCCAAAGGCCGCCTGCACGTTCAACGCGCTGGCGGAGGCCAGCTCCTGCCCGGTTCTCCCATCCAGCAGGAAGCACACCACTGACGTGGTGCCAATATCGATGGCCAGCAGATGTCCCTTCTTCAGGGGATTCATTCTATATGCAGCCTCAACGCCGTTGTGCAGGATACGCAGCCCGCTTTTAGGGGGGATCGTGACGGTGATGCTGTTCTCCACCGTGACCCGGCAAGACAGCACATCTTCCCCCTGTATGGAGACCACGCACTTGCCGCACCGGCCCTTGCCACCGCAGGGAGCATCCAGAAATACGCCGTTTTCCTGCAGGGCCTGCAAAAGATTCGTGCCCTCGGGGACGCTGATAATCACATGATTGGGAAGTACGTGAATAGAAGGCATGTTTCTCCTCTCTGTACGTCAAAGCCCCTGCGGCTTTCCCGCTTTACAGGGTCAGGCAAAAGGCTAAGGAAAAATAGTTCCCTGTAGAGTAAAGGGTCAAGCTGTCCAGCGTCTCGTTTTTGGAGGCAAAGCGCTCCCGTATCTGGCCGAAAAGATAGTCCATCTGATTGGCATACTCCAGCAGAGCCTTTCCTTCGCCGTTAAGTATAGAGGCACCCGCCGACTCGGTCAAACAGCGGCCGGCCCAACTCGTCCTCCAGCTTTTTCAGGCTCATGGAAAGGGAGGACTGTGAAATAAAAAGCTCCTGCGCGGCGCAGGAGATGTTCTCATGAGCCGCAATTGCCTTAAAGTACTGTAATTGTGTGATCGTCACCGCAAAAACCCCCTTTACCCCGGCGATGAAATCGGAGAGTAGCACGACCCAAACCATATGCAATCGCTTATACTCTGTATCGACATTATATACTTTACTTCGGGAAAAATCAATGTAAAATATGGATATAGATCATTTATTTATGTGCACAATGTGCACAATAAATAATGAGATGTGCTTATCGGCTTAACACAGCAGGGCACAAGATGTAGCTGCGGCCCTTGTCAGGCGCGGCACTGGAACGCATTCCGCCCGCGAACCGGGTAATATTCCGTACAGCCGCATTTCGGGCAGACGAAGCCGTTTGGAAACCGAAGCCGGAATAATTCCGCCCGGCAGGTGTCTTCCGTGTTGAAGCAGCTGCGTGAAGCCGATAAGCACATTTGGAAATTATAGAAATATAAATTTTAGTGAAAGGTGGTCGTGTATTATGATTGTTATTGGTGAAAAGATCAACGGAGCAATCCCCGCTGTGAAGGAGGCCATTGCCAACCGCGATGCGGCGCTCATCCGGCAACGTGCCATCGCCCAGACCGAAGCGGGCGCTGATTTTATCGACTGCGCCCCCAGCACCGCCCCGGAGCTGGAATATGACGCCATGGTGTGGCTCATCGAGCAGATTCAGGCTGTCACCGATAAGCCTGTCTGCATCGACAGCCCCAACGCCAGACTGCTGGCCCGTATTCTGGAAGAGGGGCATGTGAAGAAGCCCGGTATGGTCAATTCCGTTAACGAGGAGGGCGACAAATGCGAAACCATTTTCCCCCTCATTGCCGGAACCGACTGGCATGTTGTGGGGCTGACCTGCGACAAGGACGGCATCCCCACCGACTCCGCCAAGAAAATCGAAATTGCCAGATCCATCATTGATAAAGCCGACAGGTATGGCGTCAAGCGCGAGAATCTTCACATCGATCCCTGCGTGATGGCGCTGTCGACCACACCTTCTTCCATGGCGGATTTTGAAGAGGTCATCCGGGGCATCCACGCCTATGCCCCCACCGTCAAAGTCACCGGCGCCATCTCCAACATCAGCTTTGAGATGCCGGCCCGGAAGTATATCAACGCCAACTGCATGGCCTATGCCATCAAGGCTGGGTTGAACAGCGCCATTATCGATCCGTGCAGCGTGGATATGATGACGACCATCTATGCCTGCGAGGCGCTCACCATGCGGGACAAGGGGGGCCGAAAGTATAACCGGGCCTACCGTCAGGGCAAAATCGGCGCAAAAAAAGCTTAGTAAGCAGCAATCATAAATTTCTAAGGAGGAACAAGTATGCTGGATTTTGAAAAATTGGCGGCTGCTTTGGGTGAACTGGACGAGGAAACCATGGTAGAAATGCTGCAGGGCGTCATGGCCGAGGGCGGTACTGAGGCTCCAAAGGCCATGGAGGCCTGCCAGAAGGGTATGGACACCGTTGGCAGGCTCTTTGAGGAGGGGGAGTACTTTGTCGGCGATCTGATCTACGCTGGCGAGCTGATGACCCAGGCTGTGGATATTCTGAAGGATGGCTTGATTGGCAGCAACAGCGGCAGCAGCGAAAAGACCAAGATGATCATCTGCACGGTCAAGGACGATCTGCACGACATCGGCAAAAACATCGTCAAGGCCATGCTGGAGGCTTCCGGCTTTGAGGTCATTGATTTGGGCATCGATGTTTCTGCCGCCACCGTAGTAGATGCAGTAAAAGCGAACAACGTAAAGATCGTTGCCCTGTCCGGCGTGCTGACGCTGGCTATTGACTCCATGAAGGCCACTATCGATGCGTTGAAGGCTGAGGGGCTTGATACCAAGGTCATTATTGGCGGAGCCCCTGTAAGCGCAGATGTCTGTGCCCGCGTGGGCGCCGACGAGTGGGCCTACAGCCCTCAAAAGACGGTCGAGACCTGCAAGAAGTGGTCTGTCGCATAACGGAAGCGGTTATTCCAAACCTAAACAAGAAAGAAGGAACAAAATGAATCAGTACTATCCCCATCTGTTCCAGTTCGGTAAGATCGGCAGACGGACGATCAAAAATCGCATCGTAGAAGGCCCCATGGGCGTCAATATGAGCAACAGCGACGGAGCTATCACCGATCAGGAGATCGCGTACTACACCGAGCGGGCCAAGGGCGGCGTCGGCATTATTGAGATCGGCGCAGCTCTGGTCGCAAATGAGGGCAATATCCTGACCAACAACCCCCGTGTCGACAAGGAGCCGCTTGTGAAAGACATGGAGCGTTTGGCCAATTCCGTCCATCCGTACGGAACACTGCTGATCGCGCAGATCTCCCACGGCGGTCCCCGCGTACATAATCTTCAGGACGGCATCCTTCCCAGATGCGTATCGGATATCGATCCGGAAAATGAGTCGATCCGGCACATCAGAAGCCTCTCTCCCCAGCATGAGCTGACCACGGAAGAGGTCAAGGATCTGGTCCCCATGTTTGTAAGAGCCGCGAAAAACTGTAAAGCGGCCAACTGGGACGGTGTTGAACTGCACAGCGCCCACAGCTATCTGCTGTGCTCCTTCCTGTCCCCCGATCTGAACAGGCGCACGGATGAATATGGCGGCAGTCTGGAGAACAGAATGCGTATCATTCTGGAGATCGTCCGGGCGATCCGCAAGGAGTGCGGCCCCAATTTTATTGTTGGCGCCCGCATCCCCGCTTTTGAGTACGGCGTTAAAAACTGCATCAAGGACGAGGAATTCCCCCTGATCGCCAAGGGGCTGGAGAAGGCCGGCTGCGATTATCTGAGCCTCAGTATCGGCAGCACGACCACCAGAATGAAGAGCATGGAGCCGGAGGGAACGCCGGAGGGCGTCCGGCTGAAGTACGCGAGCCGGATCAAAGAGGCTGTTTCCATCCCCGTTTTCTGCTCCGGTGTGATGAGGACTCCTGAATTCTGCGAGCAGGTGCTCAAGGAAGGGCTCATTGACTACGTGGTCATGGCAAGAACGCTGAACTGCGATCCGTACTGGCCGGAGAAGGCCCGCACCGGTCATCCAGAGCTGATCCGTCCTTGTCTGAGCTGCAATACCTGTCTGGATATGGTGGACTTTGCCCATACGCTCAGCTGCGCCATTAATCCTACCAGCGGTATTGAGGCCTACAATGTGGAGCGGCGCCCCGCCGAACAGAAAAAAGATGTTATGGTCATTGGCGGCGGCATCGCGGGTATGCAGGCGGCGATCACCTGCGCAAAGCGCGGACATACTGTCACCCTGTACGAGCGGCAGGATAAATTGGGCGGTCAGATGAACCTGGCGGCTGTTCCCCCGCGCAAGAACAGGGTGCGCGAGGCCTGCCATTGGTTTGTGGCTGAGCTGGCCAGACTGGGTGTATCCGTCAGACTTAACACCAATATTACCATGGAGGAGATCCGAAAGATCGCTCCGGATCATATTATCTATGCTGCGGGCGCGGAGCCCTTTACACCGCCGATCAAAGGAGTCGAGCTGGCGGTGCAGTCGTGGGACATCCTTGGCGGCAAGGCGCCTATGCCCGTGGGGAAAAACGTCACGGTGATCGGTGGCGGCATGGTCGGATGCGAAGTCGCTCTGACAATTGCCCAGTACAACAATCAGGTCACCATCGTAGAGATGCTCCCTGCAATAGCCGCCGGTATGGAGCTTTCCAACCAGACGCAGCTGTTTTGCGACCTTGATGAGAAAAAGGTGACACGCCATGTCTCCGTCAGGGTTCTGGAAATTACGGACAGCGCCGTTGTCTGCGAGACGAAAGAGGGCAGACTTGAGATCCCGGCAGATCAGGTCGTTTTGGCCTCTGGGTTCCGCAATCACGGTGTGAAGCTGTACGAGGAGCTTCTGGACAGCGGCTTCTCCCTCTCCGTGACCGGAAACGGCCTGACACCCTCAAGATTCCTGGAAGCTACACGGGACGGATATGTCGCGGCGTCTATGGTCTAAAAGATATCCCGCAGGGCAGGGGCGGGCAGCCGCTGAAAGTCAGAGCGGCCGCTCCTGCCTGCCCGGCGCCTTCCTATCAGTATTCGATCATCACGGAAAGGAACGATAAAATGAGGTTGCGTAATAAGGTGGCTGTTGTAACAGGCGGAGCAAACGGTATCGGCCGGGCTATCGCGCTGAGATTCGCTCAAGAGGGCGCGGTAACGGTGGTAGTTGACAGGGATGAACCCAACGCTCGGGAAACCCTCTCCTCGATAGAGAAGAAAGAGGGAACGGGATTCTTCGTTCCTGCGGATGTTTCGGATCGTGAGCAAACAGACCGGATGATCGAGACGGTGATAGAACGAACAAAGCGGGTGGATATCCTCGTGACCGCCGCCGCGATCATGGAAAGGATCTCTATGCTGGATTGCAGCAAAGAGGACTTTGCGCGCACAATGGATACCAATATCCATGGCGTTATGAATTGTGTACAGGGCGTGATCCCCTGTATGAAGGATCAGGGCAGGGGAAAGATCATCATTATGTCCTCTCTCGCTTCTGTCCATGGCCGGGCCGGATATGTGGCATATGCTGCGGCAGCCGGAACCCTCACGGGCTTTACCAGAAATGCCGCTTACCGGCTGGGACAATTTGGGATCTGCGTAAATGGTATTGCGCCGGGGGTGATCGACACCGACTTTCCGGAATCCCTGAAGGATGAGCCGGAATACCGGGAATTCCGGATCCGGAACACTCCCCTGCGCCGCATCGGCAGGCCTGAGGATGTGGTGGGCGCCGCGCTGTTCCTGTCTACGGAAGACTCTGACTTTGTGACTGGTGAAACGATCGTGGTCGACGGCGGTCTTTCAATTTACGTAAACGGTATCGGCCAATAGAGAGGAATGCAGAAATGAAACTTGAGAACAAAGTCGCCATCGTGACCGGCGCAAGCAACGGGATCGGAAAAGCGATCGCCCTCGGGTTTGCCAGGGAGGGCGCGGATATCGCCGTCGGGTATAACAGCAGCAGGGACAAGGCGGAGTCCGTTGCGGAGCAGATCCGTGCCATGGGCAGGCGCGCCATCACGTTCCAGATGGATGTTGCCAGCATGGAGGACGCACAGCGCTTTGTGGATATGACCATGAACGCGTTCGGTAAGGTGGATATTCTGGTCAACAATGCGGGAGCAAGGCTCCCGGCTGCCATAGACGAATGTCCGCCGGAGTTGTACCGCAGATGTGTCGACTCCAACTTGCGGGGGCTGTTTGCCGCGGTCAAAGCGGTAACGCCGATCATGATAAAAAATGGCGGAGGGAAGATCATCAATATCTCATCCCTGTCCGCGATCCGTAGCTGCTATCAGGATCGTATCGGCTACTGCTCTACCAAACGGGGTATCGAGGCGATGACGAGGGCTATGGCTGTGGAGCTGGGCCCCTACCGCATCTTTGTCAACTCCATCGCGCCCGGGACCATCGCCACAAACATGGGCGGCTACACGGCGGTCTTTAATGAGGAGCTGGTCAAAGAGCGCAACAAGTGGATCCCGTTGCGGTGTCGCGGCACGACGGATCAAATGATCGGTCCCGCCGTTTTTCTGGCGTCCGCCGATTCCGATTACGTGACGGGGACCTGCATGGTGGTCGACGGCGGATGGAGCGTCAGCGAGTAAGAAAGTCAGTAAAACGATTTACTTGAGCGGGAGCTGTTTGCAGGGAGGTAGGTATACTATGCGCGTTCAGGATATGATCGATCCCAGCCAGGATCCGTCCGGTATCCTGGCGGGATTTGTGGCGGATCTGACGTACGATCAGCTTCCGGAGGAGCAAAGAGAATTCATCAAAAAGGACATTCTGGATGAGCTGGGCGTTATGATCGCGGGAACGGGTCATGAGGATGCGCGCAGGATGATGGATGTCGTCCGTGAGTGGGCGCCCGCGGGAAGCGGAAAAGGGCGTGTAGTGGTGTACGGAGACGCGCTGCCTCCTGTCGTATCCGCCTTTGCCAACGGCGCCATTGCGCGCGTCTGCGATTTGGGCGACGCCCATAATGTGGGGGGGCATATCACAGAATGGGTCGTTCCGGCGCTGCTTTCAGCGCTTCCCCTGACTGCGGAGATAATTAGCGGAAAGGACTTCATGACTGCTTTTGCCGCCGGTGCCGAATGGGGTGTACGGGAGCAATCGAACTATCAGCTCCAGGAGCATATAAAGGACACCCCGGGAGAATGCGGAGGAAACCGTTTTGCCACAGCGGCGATGGCCAAGCTACTGAAGCTCAGCAAGGATCAGATCTGGTCGGCGATGGGCTTTGCATACGAGGTGAATCCGATCGGTGAACAGCAAAAATACAACGAGGGATCGCCGATGTACATGCTGCAGCACGGCTATGCATGCTCCAATGCGGTCAAATCGGTGTCCCTTGCCAGACGTGGGCTGCAGGGCGTACGCGGGATATACATGGGCTTTGGCGGTCAGCTGAAGATCATGAAGCACGCGTGTATCGGGCCGGATTTTCTGACAGAGGATCTTGGCCGGCGCTGGGTATGGCGGGAGGATGACACGATGAAGGCATATGCCGGCTGCAAGTACAACCACGCGACCCTATACGGCGTCATGAGAATGATGAAAGACCATGCTTTCACATGGCAGGACATCCGATCCATCCACTTTACGGTCAGCTCCGGGTGCCGCGTCACTTTGGAACCGCATGAGAGAAAATGGAACCCGGACAGTCAGCACGAAGCACTGTTCAGCAATCCCTATGCGGTCGCCTATGCTGCGAAATACGGGGATTGCAGCATTCTGGCATTTCAGGATGATGAAGTGAAGAAAAACATGGCGGATCCACAGTTCCGTGCACTGATGAACAGCCTGCACTACACAGTGGATCCCGAGGCTGTGCCCCACGCATTTGAGGGGTATATCATGCGCATCGCCCTCAGGGATGGCCGCACCATCGACCACGTGGAGTCCGACGTCCCCGGAAACGTAAAGAATCCGATGACATGGGAACAGGTGGAGCAAAAATTCTGGACGTGTACAACGCTTTCGGCGATCGATCTTGGCAGGGAGCGCTACGAGAAGATTATCGCCGCCTGCCGGGAGATGGAGGCCATCGGGGATATGAACGAGCTCATGCGGCTTCTGGTTCCATGACGGCGGAGCGGGAGAGGATGTAAAGAAGAAAAGCTTTTGCCCCGCGCCACAGGAGGCGCAATTGATGCAACAGTTTCTTGAATACGGAGGTATTATCCTATGAAAAGACTTATCAAATCAGGAAAAATCGAGGAGATCATCTTTGCCAGATTTGAACCGGGTGACGATATCCTACAGGCGTTATATGAGATCTGCGCGGAAAAGGAGATCAAAACAGGCGTGATCCTCGACGGGAGCGGAAGCGCTGTGAACTTTACCTATCAGCACTTCCCCCAGAATCCCAAAATGGCGCCTACCAACGTAGTGATCGGGACGATGGACGGAAAGTGTGAGATAAGCCTTCAGGGGACCATCGGCACGACCGTCTGTAATCTTGGAGAGGACGGCAATCCCGAGGAAGCGATCGCAAAGATGTTCCCGACGATCCCCGGCGTACTGGACACAAATGCGGACAAATGGCACTTTATGGGCTCCATGGCCGGTCCTGACACGCCGTATATCCATGCGCACTGTGTGGCGAGCAATAAGGATTACACCGTGTGCGGGCACCTCATGCCCGGAACAAAGGTGGCCTCCGGTGACCCTGCAAAGCCTTCTCACTTTACCGTTATCATCGCAAAGGTGAGCGGTGTTGAACTGCAGGCGACGCTGAATCACAAGATCGGCTTTTACCAGAACGTCGTGGATGTGGACGAGTGACAGGGGTGTTTGACTATGAGAAACTATTTTCCGGAGAACCTATTCACGAAGGCCATCGCTGAAGGCAGGGCGCCAATCGGGTTTATGAACTATATCCGTGACGCGAACATCATGGATATCGCCGGCGCGGTCGGCATGGACTTTGTGGTCATCGATCAGGAGCACGGCGTCATGGATCGGGAGACGGTCTGCAACCAGATCGTGGCGGCGGAGCTCAACGGCATCACCCCCATCGTCAGGGTGCCGGAGCTGATCCCGTATTTGATCCGCGCGTACATGGAGTGCGGCGCCAGAGGGATCATGCTGCCGAACGTTCAATCGGCTGAAGATGCTCTGGCGGGGCAGCGGGCTCTCAGATATTCCCCGGAGGGAACTGCCGGCTGCTGCCGCTTCATCCACGGGGACAGATACCGCCCCTCAAATTGGATGGCATACCAAAAATGGGTCGAGGATGTCTGCTATATTCCTATGATCGAGGATCCAAAGGGCTTTGAAAATCTGGATGGTATTCTGGATGTGCTAAAGCCTGGCCGGGATATGATCATGTTCGGAAAGGCGGATTTCGGCTCTGCGCTGGGAACGATCAATCCGGATGGGACATACAGCAGCGCCGTTACGGACTACTATCTCAAAACGATCGAAAAATGCAGAAGCCGCAACATCGCCTTTATGGCCGTACCCTCGTCTCCGGCCAGCGGGCAGACCGCAGCGGACGTGCAGAAGGTCATTGATGAAGGCTGCAGCGCCTGCTGTCTGGGAACGGACATCGGCGCATTGGCGGATGCATACGCGAGGATCGCCGAGCAGTGCAGGGATATGAGGATCCGGTAAATCCACACATGGATCCGGCGTGTCCTCTGACAGACATAAATTAAAGTAACCTCATGTGAAAGGAGACTTCACAGTGGACAAAAAGACACTTATCCTCGTCGGCGCGGGAAAGGGGCTTGGCAATGCGATCGCCAGAGAGTTCGCCGCCCATGATTTCCGCGTGGTCAGGAGTTTGAGACGGAGGGTATCGAGGTATATACCAAAGTGGCGGATGCTGCCAGACCGGAGACCCTGACGGCCGCTATCCATGATGTGGTGGAGGAGCTGGGGACTCCGGACGTGCTCGTATATAACGTTGGCATCACCGAGCCGGATGCGGGGCGCGAGATCACCTGCGAGCTGATGCTGCAGCGGTATCAGATAGACGTTGCAAGCGCCTACCACTGCGTAAATATCGTGGCGACAGATACGTTTGCCGCAAAGCAGGGCGCTATCCTGTGCACCGGTGGGGCGTCGGCGCGGACCTATGCGGCCACAGATGATTTTAAGGTCCTGCGCATGGATAAGGCCGCATTGAACTACATGTGCGCGAATCTTCACCACCTGCTAAAGCCGAAGGGGATCTTCGTCGGCACCGTGCTCATCGGCGGGGCCATCCGGCCGGGGGATCCCAATAATGATCCCGGCGTACTCGCCAAATTGTATTGGAGGATGTACACAGAGCGGAAAGAACACGAGCTCATGGGCATGTCCTCTGAATATAGAAAGGCGATCCCTGCCGGGACATGAGCCGGTGAGCCCGACGGCAAAAGGCTGGTGAAACTGCAATGGGAGACAATGAGATGCAGGTATATACGGATAAACAGCAGCGGATCAAGGAGCAGTTTTGTCTGGAGCGGGGGAAATGGAAGTGGAATGCTTCCTGGGAGACAATCCTGTCCCTGAATGAGGACCTTCTGAGCGCATACTCCAAGCTCTCTTCGGTGCCCCATAAAAAAGGGGCTTTGGACGCAAAAACCAAGGAACTGATCTACATAGCCATGGACGGCGCGATCACGCACATGTATCTGCCGGGCATGAAGCGGCACATGATCCACGGGATAGATGATCTCGGTATTACCCCCGGCGAGATCATGGAGACGCTGATCATTGCGAGCACCCTCGGCGCTTGTGCCTATACGGTTGGATTTCCCATCCTTATGGAGCGGCTGCATGCGCACGGGTATGCCGACGCATCTGCTGAGCTGACAGAGGAGCAGGCAGCACTGAAGGAGCAGTTTATTGCCCTGAATCACTACTGGGGCGAAACGCTGGAATCGGTGCTGCGGCACGACGGGGAGATATTTGAGGCATATCTTGATTATATGCGCGCATCTCAGGCCAAAAAGGCGCTGGAGCCCAAGATCAGGGAATTGCTTTTCGTTGCCGTCAACGCCGCGCCGACCACGCTGAATGCGGCCGAGATCGGGCGGCATATTGATCTGGCTCTTGCATACGGCGCCACAAAGGAAGAGATGCTGGAGGTGTTTGAGGTCGTATGCTGCCTCGGTATACACACGGTGCTGGAAGGCGTCCCTCTTCTGAATGAGGTTTTGGCCCGATGATGTCAAATACGTACAAGGTAAAACAACGAACGATGTTAAGTGAAGCGCAGGTTCTGTCCCGCAGGAAAGCATATCTGGTGATCGGAGCGTTCGGGCTTCTGTTTGCGGGTATTATTTATGCGTGGGCAATTTTAAAAGAACCCCTGGCCAAAGAATTCAACTGGAATTCCTCGCAGCTGGCCTTTAACTATACGCTGACACTGATGGTCAATTGCCTTGGGAATCTGCTTGCCGGCGTATTGTCCAAAAAACTCCCCAGACAGGCCATTATAGCGGGCAGTGCGACGCTGCTGATGCTGGGCTTTACCCTTTCCTCCGGATTGACAGGCGACAGCATTGTCAAGCTTTATATCTGCTACGGCTGCATGTGCGGTCTGGGGATCGGGACGTTTACTGTTGCGATCAACGGCCTCGTGGGTGATTGGTTCCCCGAAAAAAAGGGACTTTGCTCCAGCATTCTTCAGATCGGATTCGGATCGAGCGCGCTGATCATCGGTGGTATCGCGGACAAATTCATCCACATGCCCGCGGTCGGCTGGCGGAAGGTCTATCTGGCGTTGGGGCTGCTGACCGGTCTGACCTTGTATCTGGTTGCTTTTCTGGTCAAATCTCCCTCTCCCAACGCACCGCTGCCGGAAACGGCAAACGCCGCCCCAAAGGTAAAGGCAAGCCCGGGCACAGCTGAGATCGCCCTCGGACAGATGGTCCGGAGGAGAGGGTTTCAGAAATACTATCTGTTCTGCTTTTTGATTTATTGCATCGGGTCTACGGTCATAGGTCTTGCGACAGATATCTTTTATGGCATCAACGCCTCTGCCTCCACCGCGGTGTTTCTTGTCGGATTTATCTCGGTTTTTAACTTGTTCGGCCGCTTTACGGTCGGGATCGTATTTGACAAGTTCGGATGGAGGAAGGTCCTGCTATATGCGGTTACCCTGGCCGCATCCGGTATCCTTCTTTTGACGGTATCGTTCGCGGTGCGCTCCATTCCTGTCAGCGCCGTTGCCGTATGCCTGATCGGCGCCTCTTACGGGTGCATCCCCTCGTCCACAAGCCCGATCATCCGGGAAGCGTTTGGCGACAGGAATTTTTCCTCCAACTACAGCGTCGCGCTTACAAGCGCAATGCCGGCCTCATTTATGGCGACGTTTGCCGGCATGATCCTGACCGGCGGCGGTTCCTACTATCTGATTTTTGCCATTTTTGCGCTGTTTGCCGCAGCCGCGTTTGCCCTGTACATAAACACAAAACAATTATGATGGAGAGAGGTCAGTATGAAAGAGTTCAACCTATTTAGCCTAAAGGGAAAAGTAATTGTGGTTGTCGGTGCGACTGCCGGTCTGGGCATGCATTTCGTAGAGGCTTTTGCCGCGGCCGGAGCAGATCTGGCGCTGATCGATATTCCCGTAAGCGAGGCAAAGTTGGCCGAGTTTGCAAAGCGGATCGGGGAGGAGTATCAGGTCAAAACGAAGCACTACACGCTGGATACCGGCAATGAGGCGGAGGTAGCCGCCAAAAGCGACGCGGTGGTAAACGATTTCGGCAAAATCGACGGTCTGCTGAATACGGCGGGGATCAACCACTATGGCACTGTCGATGAATATACGGAGGAGGCCTACAACAGACTCCTCGCCGTGAACGTATCAGGGACCTTCGGATGCTGCAAGCATTTCGGCAGAAAGATGCGCGATCAGGGACATGGCTCCATCGTCAACATCGCCTCCGTCAGCGGGACGATCTGTAACCGTGCCCCGGGCCCCGTCTCCGGATACTGCGCCTCCAAAGCCGCTGTGATCCATATGACCCGCGCTATCGCGGCGGAATTCGGCGCGGACAATGTCCGTGCGAATTCAATCTCCCCGGGCTGGATGGAGCAGAGAATGTCCTACTCCAGCGGAAACCGTCCCTCCAATGCGGAGTTCAACCACCAGATCATGGTCGAAGGTACCCCAATAAAGCGCTACTGCAAGGCGGATGAGTTGGTCGGTGCGGCAATTTATTTGCTCTCCGACGCGTCTACATTCACAAACGGCATTGATATTATAATCGACGGCGGCTTTCACGTGTGGTGACGCAGTGTGACTGCATATGAAATGAGGGTGCCGGACCATGCTGGCGCCCCGGGATGAGGAAAGCGGCGTTCCGCTATGTTGTTCTGGTATATGAACGGGCAGGGAATCGCCACAAGATCAGCGCTCAGACGGCCAATCAACGAAAATACAAAAGGATAAGGAAAAGAACTATGGAAATTAAAAAGTCGGCTTTCAGCAGCTTCAAAGCGCCCCCGGCGGCGGTCGTGGATCGTCTCTGGAAAGGCAGCATCGACATGCATATCCATTTCGCGCCGGACGCCAACATGGACCGTCGATACGACGG
>ERZ1034691.1202-NODE-1202-length-17451-cov-14.806220_pt1 | contig 17451 bp, 14 predicted proteins | sample MGYA00520638_ERZ1034691 | MGnify/ENA primary metagenome ERZ1034691 (study PRJEB33766, sample SAMN09781763) | gut metagenome | biome: gut microbiome | host: Homo sapiens | place: Madagascar | study: EMG produced TPA metagenomics assembly of the PRJNA485056 data...
TGGTTCTTAAATAAAATCGAAACATTCTTAAAAGAGAGAGTAAACAATAGGAGAGCTAATCATGTCTGAAGAAAAAAAGTTAAATGGTACGGTTATCGTTACTTACCGTTGCAATGCCCGTTGCTCCATGTGCAACCGTTATAAAGCACCTTCCAAGCCAGAAGAGGAAATCAGCATCGAAACCATCAAGAAGTTGCCGAAGATGTATTTCACCAATATTACCGGCGGTGAGCCGTTCATCCGTACTGACCTGAAGGATATCGTGCGCGAACTATACAAGAAGTCTGACCGTATTGTTATTTCCACAAATGGTTTCTTCACCGATCGTATTGTTGATCTGTGCAAGGAGTTCCCGCAGATTGGTATACGTATTTCCATCGAGGGTCTGGAGCAGACCAACAATGAGATCCGTGGCCTACAGAATGGTTATCAGCGCGGCTACGGCACGCTGAAGAAGCTGCGTGAGATGGGCATGAAGGATGTCGGTTTCGGCATGACCGTTCAGGATAAGAACGCACCTGACCTGGTTCCTCTGTACAAGATCTCTGATGAGATGGGCATGGAATTTGCTACGGCTTCTCTGCACAACAGCTTCTACTTTGTTGAGGCAAAGAACATCATCCACGACCGTCCGATGGTTGCCAAAAATTTTGAAAATCTGGTCAACGAACTGCTACGGAGCAATAGCCCGAAAAAGTGGTTCCGTGCTTATTTTAATCACGGTCTAATCAACTACATCTACGGACAGAAGCGTCTGCTTCCGTGTGATATGAGCTTCGACACCTTCTTCATCGATCCATATGGCGATGTCATGCCTTGCAACGGCACCAAGGACAAAGAAGTCATGGGCAATCTGAACACCCAGAGTTGGGATGAACTGTGGAACAGTCCGCAGGCAGAAGAAGTCCGCAAGAAGGTTCGTTGTTGCGACCGTGACTGCTGGATGATCGGTAGTGTTTCTCCGGCAATGCATAAGTACATTTGGAAGCCTGCTACTTGGGTTCTGGTTCATAAGCTCAAGGCCTTCTTCATCAAGCAGCCGTACAGCATGTATGAGTTGAAGATCTGCCGTGATTACCGTGATGGTAAAGTTACCAAAGAGGAATTGGACAAGTGTAGCACCTGCGATATGAACTGCGTGATTAACAACGGTTTGAGCGAAGCCTCTAAGGAGCAGCTGAAGCATAAGACTGGCGAGGAAATCGTTGATGCTGATATCGCACAGCAGATGGAGACAAAGTGATAATGGATAGGTTTAATAAAGAGAAAAGCATACAGCTCAAGGGGGTAGCAATACTATTTATGTTTTGGCTACACCTGTATGGACACGATAGCCTTATTCAAAACGGTAATTACTATACAGAATTATGGGGGGGTAACGAAGTTACTTCTCACACTATTTCATATATGCGTTCCCATTTTTATTTTTATAGCTGGTTATGGCGCAGCAATAAAACAGACTAATCCAAAACCGTTGATGAAAAAAATTGGATTACTTTATAAAAAAAATTGGATTGTGGCAATTGTTTTTTTTCCACTAGCTTTTTGTCTTGGAAAATTAGAATTCCATATAGGGGAATTGTTACTTAATTTATCTGGATTCTATTACACTTATTGCGGTGAATGGTGGTTTGTAGGACTATACATTTTGCTGGAAATATATATTGATATTTTAGAGAAAAGAAAAATCACACAGAGCACTACGGCCTTGGTGTTTCTTTCAGGAGCATTGATGATCGTAGGATATGCATTACAAATTATTATTCCTTCAGTCACTAAGTTAAATACAATACAATGGATTCCCTATACTTTTTTAATAAAGCAACCCATTTTTGTGAGTGGATATATATGTAGTAAGAAAAAAGTTTTTAACAAACCGCTTGCAAAAAAAATTGGAATAGCTGGGATGATAGCATGGGTATTTTTATTTATAAATATTCCAGAGTCATTTTATATGCCGTTTGTTGTTCCGTGTATTGTAACCGCATTTTGTTGTATCCCTATCAATGAAACTATAAAAAAGGGATTGCTGATATTAGGGAAAAATAGTACATATATGTGGCTAACACATAGTTGGTTAATCTACAAATTTATGCAATCGGTTATTTATGGGTTTCATAATGTGGTTGCAAATTTGGTTGTTCTTTTAATTATTGATTTAGCCATTGCCTATGCCTTTTTAAGAGTGGAAAAGAGTATTGATAAATATTGCAATAAGGTAAAAGTGAAAGACAGTCACTTATAAAGATGAATGGATGAATGGTTGGATGTAGCAGAAAAACAATACCAGAGGTATTGATATAAGACTGGCTGATAATAGCGCTGCCTTGGGAAGAACTGTATTACGTAGCAACTGGAAAACAGATGGTTGGTTGGAGGATAAAAAATGTTGTTAAAGGTGGAAAAACTTGTAAAGATGTATAAAATGCCGATTTTGGGGGAGGTGGCCAAGGAATTGAATTGCCTTCTCGGAGTTGATATTCCGAGGTGCGTTGTGATTGGAAATAATGTAAAGTTTCCACACAACTTAATTGGAACAGTTATTCACGATAAAACGGTAATCGAAGATAATGTGAAAATTTATCAGAATGTTACATTAGGTCGAGCAGATGTTTATAAAGCCTCAAAAGACGCAAATACGGAATTTGAAGGATTCCTTATTAAAGAAGGCGCGTGTATATGCGCTGGCGCAAAGTTAATATGTAAAAAAGGTACTCTTGCGGTTGGAAAGAACGCCGTAGTCGGTGCAAATGCAGTTTTGCTGAATTCGATTGGCGAAAATGAAATTTGGAGCGGAGTGCCAGCCAAGTTTATCGGAATGAGAGATAGAGCGGATCAGGTATAGAAGGAGAAAATGAAATCACATGATAGGAGTATGTATCAAATATTTCCACGAAAATTATGGCGGGATGCTTCAAGCATATGCAACGGTATCGATGCTGGAAAGTCGTGGAATACAGTACGAATTGATTCAGTATGAAAAAAAACGTACTTTAGTAGGAATTTTCAAGTCGATGCCCAGATTGTGGAATGGAGTACTGCTTAATGATAAATATGAAGCTTTCTTAAAAAAGCAAGGGCTAAAAAAACATCCGGACTTCGCAAAGAATGACGCAATCCGGATGAAAGCGTTCAAGAAGTTTAAAGTTGAACACTTTAAAAAATTATCACCGATTTTTAAGGGCTATGAAGCTCTTTGTAGTGGAGCAACTAGGTATTCTGCGGTGGTCACAGGAAGTGATCAGCTTTGGTCACCAGCAGGACTCCCCACGAACTATTATAATTTGCAATTTGTGCCAGACAATATTCGAAAGATTTCATATGCTTCCAGCTTTGGCGTAAAAGAGATTCCGTGGTATCAGAAAAGAAGAACGGCCGCTTTTCTAAATCGTATTGATTTTATTAGCATGCGAGAAAATAGAGGAAGTGAAATCGTGAAGGAATTCACAGGGAGAGATGTTCCAGTAGTACTGGACCCTGTTTTTATGTTTGACAAAGCAGGCTGGGAAAAATTAATCCCTGAAAAGAGAGAATTAGAGGAGTCCTATATTTTTGCTTATTTTTTGGGGAATACAGCGGAATATCGAATAGTTGTAAATAAGGCGGCAAAAGAACTTGGCTGCAAGGTTGTAGCGTTACGCCATTTGGATCAGTATGTGCCGGAGGATGAAGGTTTTGGTGATGTAGCTCTTTATGATGTTGGTCCGGATCGGTTTTTGAATTTGTTGAGAGGTGCTGCGTATATTTGTACAGATTCGTTTCATGGTTCATGTTTTTCAATTATATTTAGAAAGAATTTTGTAACATTTAACAGATATTCTGAGCAGTCCAAGCATTCTAAAAACTCACGAATTGACACTCTGTGCAGTAATTTGGGTTTGGAAGCGAGAAGATATGACACTTCACTTCCGCTTGCAGTGCAGTTAAATAAAAAGATAGATTATGAGTCTGTTGCGGAGAAGTTTGATGTGTTAAAGAAAGAAACAGATAGTTATCTAGACAAAGCATTTGAAAATTTGGAGTGACAAAAAGTTATGATAAACATAACAGACAAAGCGGCATGTTGTGGTTGCACAGCATGCGCAAATATTTGCCCAAAAGAGGCAATTGAAATGGTACCGGATGAAGAAGGGTTCTTGTATCCATCTGTAGATAAGAACACTTGTGTTGAGTGTGGATTATGTGACAGCGTTTGCCCAATAAAGCAAAAATGTGAGAGTAAGCCGAAAGAAGTAAAATCTTATGTGCTTCGTACAAAAGCAACCGATGTTTTAATGAATAGCACATCGGGAGGATTTGTGACCCCTCTGGCAGAATATGTTTTAGAACATAATGGTATGGTTTGCGCAGCGGCATATGACAAGGATTTTAGTGTAAAGCATATTATTCTTGGATCAGTAGAGAAAGAAAAACTTAAGAGCATTCGAGGCTCAAAATATGTCCAAAGCGATTTAAATGATTGCTTTAAGAAAATCAAAAATTATTTAGAGAGGGGAGTTTCGGTGTGCTTTATTGGAACAACTTGCCAAGTGAGCGGCTTGAAATCTTTTCTTCATAAAGATTATGAAGGATTGATAACGGTTGATTTAGTATGTCACGGCGTACCATCTCCAAAACTTTGGAGCAAGTATATTGACTATCAAAAAAATAAATATTGTTCAGAGATAAGAGAGATTTCTTTTAGAAATAAAACATATGGGTATCATAGTGGCACGATGAAAATATGCTTTTCGAATGGTAAAACATATTTTGGGAGCGCAAGAGTTGACTATATGTTGAAAAGTTTTTTTAAGGAGATTGCATCAAGACCCAGTTGCTATCGATGTAGATTTAAAACGATAAATCGATGTAGTGATTATACAATTTATGACTGCTGGCATGCTGCTCAATTAGTAGAAAATCTTCATGATGATGATAACGGTTATACAAATGTAATAGTACAGTCAGAAAAAGGAAAAAGGCTACTGACTCAATTTCAGAACCAATATGAGATGTATCTGGCAGATACGGAAAAAGCTGTAGAGTTAGACGGTATTATGGTGAAAAAGTCGGCCATTCCTCACCCGAAGAGAAATGATTTTTATAAAGAGATAGACAAAAAAACATTGCCAGAACAGATTTGTGAATTTATTCCAGTTAGTCGAAAAGACTATATTATTGAAAATAGCAAAGCGGTAATTTATAAAGTTGGACTATATGGGATGCTAAAAAAGTTAAAAAAATGAAACAAGGCTAGTAGCTGTACTCGTAGATTCGGCGTTGAATTCTACCGGTAAATAAAAATGATGATTTGGCACAGTAAACTCTAAAAAGTAGAGAGGGGAAAATACATGAAAATACTGATTTTAAGAACTACGCCGAATAAGATGAATCTTAAAAATTATAATTTGCAAGAATTTGGATTGGCGAAGGCTTTGATCAGAAAAGGACATCAATGCGATGTCGGATACTATTGTGGAAGAGAGAAAGACCATGTGCAGGAGATTCCGTTTGATGATGATAAGATGTTAAAAGTATTATGGCTTCGTGGGTTTGGTGCTATGTATGAGGGAATTTATCCGTCACTTGGTAAATACGCAAAGGACTACGATATTATCCAGGTTGGCGGATACGTTGGATTGACATCATGCTGGCTGAATATCTTCGAAAAAAATAAAACGGTGAATTACAATGGTCTTTATTATTGTGAAGATAATGTCGGAGATATAAAAAAGGCAAAGTTGTTCGATAAAACACTACTGAAGTTGCAGAATAGAAAAAGTATGGTGGTTGCAACTAAAAGTGTTTTGGCGACTGATTATTTGAGAGAAAAAGGAATAGAGGATGTAACTACAATTGGAGTGGGGTTAGATTTAGATAATTTGGTCTGTGGCACAGATGAAATTCAAACAAACGAATTCACTGATATTGTTAAAAACAGTGCGTTTAGTAAGAAATTATTATATATTGGCGTGTTAGAAGAAAGAAGAAATATTACGTTTCTCTTAGAAACATTTAAGGAAATAAGCGAGAAGAATGCTGCTATCGGACTGGTTTTGATAGGTAAAGGTAAACCGGAATATGTTTCCATGTGCATGAGGAAAATTGAGGAACTTGGTATAAAGGATAATGTGATTTATAAAGAGAGTCTTGAGCAAAAGTATATGCCAGCTATCTATCAGGCATGTGACGCTTTCTTATTACCGACGCGATATGAAATTTTCGGTATGGTTCTTTTGGAAGCAATGTACTATGGTTTACCAGTATTTACTACATATAATGGTGGATCAAGTACATTAATGAATGAAAGAAATGGTGTTGTTATAAATGTTTTTGACGTGAATGAGTGGAGCAGAAAGATCATTCAAATTCTTGTAGATAAAAACAGATGCCGCGAGATAGGAGAAAATGCACATAAAACTATTGCTGAAGGCTATACTTGGGATGCTCTTGCAGATAAATTCTTGAAAGTATACGAAAAGAGATTGAATAAGCAATCGAATTGCTGAAGGAGAAGATAAATGATTATTACACAAACTCCGTTTCGTATGTCCTTTTTTGGCGGCGGAACAGACATGGAAAAATTTTTTAGGGAGCATGGTGGAGCAGTTTTATCTACCACTTTCGATAAGTACTGCTATGTAAATGTGCGACATCTGCCACGTTTTTTTGACTATTCAACAGAACTGTCTTATTCCAAGATTGAACGTGTGACCTGTATTGAAGATATTCAGCATCCTGCAATTCGTAATGCGATGAAGATGCTGGATATGCATGAAATTCGGCTTACATATGAAGCAGACCTCCCGGCACGTTCAGGTCTGGGTACTTCAAGTTCCTTTGCAGTTGGAATGCTGAATGCTTTTTATGCTCTGAAAGGCAAATATGCCGACAAGAAAAAATTGGCAGACGAAGCTATTTATGTGGAGCGGAATCTGTGCCAGGAGGCAGGCGGCTGGCAGGATCAGATTGCAGCAGCGTTTGGAGGCTTTAACCGCATCAACTTCAATGAGGACGGTTATGAAGTTCTTCCTGTGATTATCTCTCCAGAGAGAAAGAAACAACTTAACCAGAATTTGATGATGTTCTTTACCGGCTTTACTCGCTTTTCTTCCGATGTGCAGAAAGCAAATGCTGCGGGTAAAATCGATAAAACGGCACAGTTAAAAGAAATGTTGTCGCTTGTGGACGGTGCAGAAAAAGTCTTGACGGATAAAGAATGTGATCTAGATGATTTTGGTAGAATGCTGGATCACACATGGAAGCTGAAGCGTCAGACGGGATCTGCAGTGTCCACAAATAGCATTGATGAACTTTACGCAAAAGGCATCGCTGCGGGTGCCTTGGGCGGAAAACTCCTTGGTGCCGGCGGTGGCGGTTTCCTTGTGTTCTATGTACAGCCGGAACGACAGGATGCTGTTCGTTGGGCGATGCGTGATTTGCTCTATATTCCGTTCAAATTCGAGGACGGTGGAACTCGTGTAATTTATTATACACCAGAGACTTATGAGCCGAGAAATTACCAGAGGTGATTTTATGATAGAAGAGAAGAAAAATAGGGCAGGCTGTCCGAAAACTAAAATTGGATTCAGGCAAAACGCAACATGCAGTGGAATGCGAAAGCGAGAGGCGCCAGAAGTTGCATGTGGCAAAGAAAAATGCCAAGTTTTCGGACAGCCTGAGGGGGGGTACGCAGGAGTTGATATCTTTAAGTTTTATATGTCAATTCTAGTTGTACTGCGCCACGTTGTACAAAACTGGTGTGCGCCAGACAGCCTTTTGTTTATGGTTGTAACAAATGGCCTCTCAACTGTTGCTGTGCCGTTCTTTTTTATTACGACAGGGTATTTGTTTTTTGAAAGAAAAGATGATAGTGCACATTTAAGAAAGCAGATAGGAAGATTATTGATACTCTATCTTGTGTGGTCGTTGATATATTCTCCAATAAGGCTTCTTCCGGTTTTGTTAAAAGGGAGAATGACGGCAAGTTATATCGTTTCGTTCATACAAGACATATTATTTTCTGGAACATACTATCACCTTTGGTATATCCCTGCTGCAGCTGTTGCATTATTGATAGTGTTTTTACTTAGAAAAGCACTAAATAAAAAAATGGTTTTAATGGTGGCAGGAATTTTATTTTTAGTAGGTATATTGGACGACAGTTATCGGGGTATAATTTCACCAACTTTCTTTCAGAGCTATAATGCTGTTTTTTTAACAACGAGAAACGGTTTCTTCTGTGGTACGGTATTTGTTGCGTTGGGCTCTTATATAAAATTTGTAGTATTGACAAAAAAACAAAGACATGAATATATTTTTGCGGCAGGGATTTCATCTTTCTTGCTAATACTTGAGTCGATATTGAATTACAAGATTTTAGGAAGCCATGTTAATAACATGATGTTTATGACTATTCCGTTGGCGATTGTCCTTTTCAAATTATCATTACAGATTCAATCCAAAACAGACACAAAAGAATTACGTTACTTAAGCGAACTTGTCTATTTTGTGCATCCAGTTGTACTTGTTGGAGTTGGACACTTTTTACCGGCTAATGCTACATGGATAAAGGGTATGTTTACAATAGTTGTATCAATAGGAAGTGCATGGTGTCTTCTGAGTATAATAAAAAAGAAGAATAGCTTAAGAATTATGATTTGATAAATATGAGGATACGCGAAGATGAAAACAGTAATAATGGCAGGCGGGAAGGGGACTCGAATTTCTTCTGTTGCGAGTGATATTCCTAAGCCGATGATAAAAATTGAAGGCATTCCAGTGCTGGAACGAGAAATTGAATGTCTGAAAAACCAAGGATTTAATGACATTATCATGACAGTAAGCCACCTTGGAAATATCATTATGGATTACTTTGGTGATGGTTCTGGAAATTCTCTGGCAACAGGTAAGCCGTTTGGCGTACATATTGAGTACTATTTTGAAAAAGAACCACTCGGCAATGCAGGTGCTTTGTTCAAAATTAAGGATAAGCTGACATCAGATTTTCTCCTTCTAAATGCTGATGCAATGTTTGATGTGGATTTCAATCGCTTTGTTGCCTTTCATCAGAAACATGGTGAATTGGTTACGCTCTTTACGCATCCAAACAGCCATCCCTATGATAGCGGACTAATTATTGCGGATAAAAATGGTGCAGTCGAAAGATGGTTGGCTAAGGAAGATGCACGCCCAGAGTACTACAGAAACCGAGTGAATGCGGGTTTACATGTTATCAATTCTGAGGTGCTGGAACTTGTCGGTATTGATGCCGATTTGGTAGGGAAGATTGGTGTGGATGGTAAGCCCATAAAGGTCGATTTGGACCGCCAGTTATTAAAACCACTGGCTGGAACAGGAAAGATGTTCTGCTATGATAGTCCTGAGTATGTCAAAGACATGGGCACTCCGGATCGGTACTATTCCGTATGTAAAGACTGCAAGGAAGGAAGAATTTCGGCAAAAAATCTAAAACGTAAGCAGAAAGCAGTCTTCCTTGACAGGGATGGAACAATCAACGAGTATGTTGGATTCCTTAGAAATATAGATGAGTTTGAGCTGATTGATGGTGTGGCAGCAGCAATCCGTAAAATCAATGAATCAGGCTATCTTGCTATTGTTGTAACAAATCAGCCGGTTATTGCTCGTGGCGAGGTTTCTTTTGAAGAATTGGAAGAAATTCACAACAAGATGGAAACGCTTCTTGGAAAAGAGGGTGCATATCTTGATGCGATTTATTACTGTCCACATCATCCGGATAAGGGATATGAGGGAGAACGTCCAGAACTGAAGATTGAATGTGATTGTCGTAAACCAAAACCTGGAATGTTATTCAAAGCGGCAGAAGATTTTAACATTGATTTGTCACAGTCATGGATGATTGGCGATGGAGAAAACGATGTTAAAGCGGGCATCAATGCTGGATGCAAGACTGTACTTTTGAGTGACGGTGATAAAGGTTATGGACAGACCGAAACAGTGAAGTCGTTGGATGAATTTGTTAGCCGTATAATGTGAAGATTGGAGTTTGTGGAGGAAGAAACAGTGAACGAGTTAAAAGAAAACATTGCGAGGCATGTTGAGATTCTCTGCGAGAGATATCCGGCACTAGAGTCCGTTAAGGAAGAAATTGTAGAAGCATACTTTTTGCTTGCAGACTCATATAGGAATGGCGGCAAATTGCTGGTTGCTGGAAACGGTGGATCCGCTGCGGATGCAGAACATATTGTTGGAGAATTGATGAAAGGCTTCAAACGCCCCAGAAAACCAGACGCAGATTTCGCAGATAAGCTTGTTAAAGAAAATAAAGAACTGGGAACTGTTCTAGCAGAAAACCTGCAAGGTGCGCTTCCTGCTATTGCGCTGGATGGACATCTGGCATTGTCTACTGCGTACATGAATGATTGTGAACCACTTCTGTGTTTTGCACAACAGGTAAATGGCTATGGCAAAGCGAGAGATGTGTTTTTAGGCATTTCTACGAGTGGTAATAGTAAGAATGTTCTATATGCGGCGACCACCGCACACGCAAAAGGCATGAAAGTAATTGGTCTTACTGGTGCAAAGAACAGCAAGCTGGAGCAGATGAGTGATGTGTGCATTAAAGTTCCACAGGCTGAAACTTATATGATTCAAGAGTTGCATTTGCCGGTTTACCACTGCCTGTGCTTGATGCTTGAAGATGAATTTTTTGGAGATAATTAATGATGAGAAAAATGTAAAAAGTGAATTCAAAAGAGATGTTGAAATGTACACGGTGATTGAACTAACTACTATAAGCTGAGCAGGTAGTGTAAAGTACAGGGAAGGTGTGGATGTGGAATGAATAGTGAATTGGTTGCATTTGTTGTTTTGCAGTATTGTGCTATGCAAGAAACATTAAATTGCATTGAATCTATAAAGAAGTATTGCGTTGATAATTTTATCATTGTTGTAGTTGACAATGGTTCTCCAAATGGGGCTGGAGAGAAAGTAAAGAGTATTTTTGAGAACGATGATAAATGTGTAGTTATTGTTAACGAAAAAAATTTGGGGTTTGCAAAGGGAAATAATGTAGGATTTAGACACGCAAAGAAATTAGGAGCAAAATATATTTGCATGATGAATAGTGATACTTGCTTGCTAGATCATTCGTTTATTGAACAAATTAAAACCGATTATGATAAATACAAATATTATGTGTTGGGACCAAACATTATTTTAAATCAACCTGAGATTAGAGTTAATCCTTTGGGAGAACATGTGCTAGAAAAAAAAGAAACAAATAGAAAGATCGTCTCATTGGCAATTCAAATTCTCCTTGTGAACCTCAGATTGGAAAAATTGGTTACGATTATACAAAAGAATAAGCAGTTGAAACATAAAAGTAAGGAATATAATCGCTACAAGTATTACGAGAATGTTAAACTGCATGGCTGTTGTTTGATTTTTTCCCCAAGATATATTAAGGAATATAATGGACTCAACGAGGGAACGTTCCTTTATTTGGAAGAAGATATGTTGTTTTTGGAAATGAAAAGAACAGGACATGTAATGCTGTATAGTCCAAATGTTAAAATATATCATGCTGAAGATGCTTCAACGAATTTTATTAGTGCAGGGAGAAGAAAAAAATTATTTGTTTTAAAGAATCATCTGAATTCAATGATTGCAATAGCGCATAGAATTAAAGAACTCGATAAGGATACTGTGGAGAGGAAAGTAGTGGAATGAAGTTACTGTATGTTTCTTGGAGAACACCATATAATAGTGTTTCACATGCGGGAGGAAAAACTTTTAATTACTATATAAAAGGAATGGCAAAACAAACGAAGAATAGTATTGTGCTTTTAACCCTTGGAAATGAAAAAGATCGAGAGCGATGTGATTGTTCAGAGTTTGGTATAGAAACTATATTTATTAATGACTATATAGATGCATGTGGATGGAAAAATAGAATCTCACAAAAATGGATTTTTGGAAGATCATGCGGTTTGTATAACCAAAACGTTGTTAGAGCTGTTGAAAAGGCATTAATTGATCTACAAAAAAAAGAGAATACACCAGATGCTATTGTAATGGAATGGACTCAGATGGTTCTATTGATTGACATCATCAAGAGAGTCTTTCCCAATGCTAAATACATAGCATCAGAGCATGATGTGTCTTTTCTGGGGCTAGAAAGAAAATATAATGCGGAAAAGAATATTATATGTAAACTATATCGTTATATGAAGTATAAGGTTGTTTACATACGAGAATGCAAAGCATTGAAGAAATGTGATTTGATTTTATGCCACAATAAAAAAGACGTCAAATTATTAGAGAACAATAATATTTATGGCGCTAAATCAATAGTGCCATATTATGACCGATATTATTTAAGTGGAGATGTTACAAAAGAACCTACTTATATTACTTTTTTTGGTGCGATGGCCAGAGAAGAAAATTATAAGAGTGTAATATGGTTTATCGAAAATGTGATGCCTCTGATTAGTGATTTAGAATTTACGTTTTGTGTATTAGGAGCAAATCCGCCGGAGAGCCTAAAAAAATACGCAAGTAAAAAAGTCTTGGTGACAGGTTTTGTTGAAAATATTACAGAGTATTTGAATAAGACAAAAGTTGCGGTGCTACCGCTTGTCCTTGGAGCCGGAATTAAGGTTAAGGTGCTAGAATTCGCAGCTGCAGGGATACCAATTGTCACCAACAAAATAGGAATTGAAGGCATACCACTGGAACGCAATAGCGAGTATTTGCATTGCGAGACTGCTGAAGAGTTTGCAAACACAATTAGAGAAGTCTTATCAAATAAGATAGACTTGGATGCGATTTCTAAAAACGAGGTAATTGCTATTAAGAAGAACTTTGATTTAGAAGCATCCTTAAAAAATTATATAAGTTGGCTTGAAGATTTGGTTTGAAGATAGGAGAAAAGATTTGTTAAGATATTCTAAAACAGAAAATTCATTTAGGAACATGTTCTGGGGAATTATTAATAAAGTTCTGGTTATGTTTTGGCCGTTCCTTATCCGCTATTTGATGATACATAAAATAGGCATAGAATATCTAGGTTTATCAAGTCTGTTTTCATCAATATTGCAAATGATGAGCCTTGCAGAACTAGGTTTTGGTTCTGCAATGGTATATGCTATGTATAAACCAATTGCAGAGAATAATTTTAGAGAAATTAATGCGCTGCTCGGATTGTATAAACGAGTATATCGGTGGATTGGACTTATAATACTTGTAATTGGAGTAACACTTATTCCATTCTTGCCATATTTGGTTAATGGATCATATCCAGATGATATTAATATTTATATTTTGTACTTGGTTTATTTGTTTAATACAGTGTGTAGCTATTGGCTGTTTGCGTATAAAACATCACTTTTTACTGCATATCACCGAATAGATATAACAAGTAAAATAACAGGGATTGTTAATATGCTTATGTATATTATACAATGTTTTGTTTTGCTTTTTGTTCAAAATTATTATGTGTATACCATTGCAATCCCATTAGCTACTGTGGTAAGCAATATAATCACAGATTTCTGGGCGCGAAGAATGTTCCCTGAGTTGAATGGAAGTGGCTCTGTTGATAAAGAAATTGTAAGCGAAATAAGAAAAAGAGTAATTGCGTTACTTGGCCATAAATTAGGTGCTGTTGTTACGAATTCAACTGATAATTTAGTGATTTCTGCGTTTCTTGGATTATCCATACTAGCGATATATAATAATTATTATCAAATTATGACATCGCTTATTGGATTGTTTGCGATAGTTAACAATTCTCTTTTGGCAGGGCTTGGAAACAGTATTGTTACAGATAGCGTAAAGAAAAATTTTCAAATTTTAAAAGGAATTACATTTGGAAATGTCTGGGCCGTAGGGTGGTGTTCAATATGCTTGTTGTGTTTATTTCAACCATTTATTGAAGCGTGGGTTGGAAAAGATTATTTGTTTTCGTTAGAAACGGTTGTACTTTTAGCTATTTATTTTTATGTTTGGAAGTTTAAAGATATGCTCGCGGTTTACAAAGATGCTGCAGGAATGTGGTGGGATGATAGGTGGAAACCGATAGTATACTGTCTAGTTAACATTGTTGTAAGCATTATTCTTGTTAAAAACATAGGAATAGATGGTGTGATTATTGGCACTATAGTAAGCCAGTTATTTGTTGCGATTCCATGGGAAACATATGTGTTTTTTAAGGGGTATATCTATAAGGATTCAAATTTAAAAGGCAGTTTAAAATCCTATGTCATAACGATGACCAAGTATACAATAGTTATGATACTCGCCGCAATCGTGACGTATATTTGCTGTTCGTATGTGCGTAGTAGCTATAAATTAATGATACTCGGAATAAGAGCGGTATTATGTATTATAATTCCAAATAGCATCTGGCTGGTGACATATCGCAAATCGCCGGAGTTCGCATTTGTATGGAACAAACTGGAAAGGAAAGTAATGAAGATAAATGAATAAAATTGATACTAAATTAAATATATTATGGTTGTTATTACTTTTATCTGGATTTAAAATATTTAACACTCAATCATTATTGACAAGCGCTTATATAGGTGTGGCATTAATATTAATTGCTCAATATAGGAGTGCTACTAGCCCATTTTTACTAAGCAAAACCAATGCACTTCTTTTTGCGTTTTTTCTTTGTTATTGTAGTACATTTTTTTATTACGATGGTTTTCAATATAATATATTGAGAACGGCAATATTTTCGATACTTATGTATTATATTGGAACAAAAATACCATTTGTTACATCTTCAGTAGAAAAATGCTTCAAAAATGCTATTTTTTCAATAGGAATCGGAATGTCCATGTACGCAACGCTCTCTTTCTTTTCATCATATAACGGAAGAGTCTTGTCTACAATGAATGTTATGGACAGATATGTTACTGATTTTTGGAATGGATTACTTATTCCGCCAACGAACTTTAATACGAATTTTTTGATTCTCTTTACTGCGGTAGCTTATGTATTAACACAAGTACAGTCTTGGAAAAAAGTGATTCTGTTGATTTTGACTGGATTGGGTGTTTTAGTTGCATTTGGAACTGCCACAAGAACAAATTTATTTATGGTATTGTTATCATTTATACTACTGTTTCTATTTGATATTGTATATGAGCATAAAAAAATTGGAAGACCGTCAAGTCGAATTACGCCAGCCACGTTTTCGTTTGGTGTTGCAGTAATTATTGTATCTGGTATGGTGCTGGTAAAATTTGGAGATAGAATTACAGATTTGATAGAAAATTTGTTTGCTTCGTTATCTTACAGAACAAGTAATTATGTGAAAATGTCGGATGACCCTAGGTGGAAAACATGGATTAATGCTTTTGTTGGATTGATAGATTATCCGTTTGGTAATAATACTAGTATGAAGAGTGAAGCACATAATTTGATTCTAGAGGCTGGACGGCGAACGGGTATAATACCATTCGTTCTGTTACTTTGGTTTGTTTTAAAAGTTTTGAAAAATAGTTTTATGTTTGCAAGGAACCCCAAAATTGAGTATCAGACAAGATTGTTGGTTTTTTTGGTTACAATTGGTACAATGGTTGCTATGATGATAGAACCTGTTTTTGTAGGAAGACCATATATTTTTATCTACTTATCGCTTGTTTGGGGAATGACAGAAGGTACATTAAAAATGGTAAAAACTATATGAGTTGCAGATAACATGCGATGGTTTGCATTGATCATAGATTTTTGTGACAGAAAAATATAGAAAATGGAATGTGTGAAGAAAACTCTGTAAATACGGAGATTTTCTATGATAATAAATGGCGGAAGGCTTGTTGTTTATGCTAATCTAAATTTAGGTCACATGACTCATTGAAATCTAGGTCACTCCAGACTTTTATGTTATCCTTTATCTAGAAAAAGATAAAGGAGGCTGAAAGGAGTGATTACACTGATCATCAAACAACGTATCATCCTTGCCCATATAGATGGCATGAGCAACCGAGCCATTGCAAATCTTCTCCATCTCAGCAAGGACACCGTTAACAAGTATGTTAACGAGTATGATGAAAAACGCGAAGAATTACTTCGCATGAATCCGGATATGGATACCTCGGAAATCATACAGGCTTTTATTGAAAAGCCGACTTATGATTCCAGCAATCGGATTCCCTCTAAAGCTACGCCGGAGCTTTTAGAAGCTGTCGAGAAATGTCTTCAGCTAAACCGTGACAAGCGTCTCATGGGGATGCAAAAGCAGACCACGAAAAAGATCGATATCCACGACTATCTCAAAAAGCAGGGGTTTGATGTAAGGTAAGTGCTCAAACATGGGTACCATAAAATAAAAGAAATCGCCATTTTACTGGCGATTCCTATAGATTTGCTCTTTGACAGTTAAATTAACTTTTTTTGGAGACTTTTTTCAGACTGCGACATTTTTTCTGGGCTGCTTTGGACCAGGGGAGAAGGTCAGCAAGGAAGTCACGGCTGGTATCATCCTGGTGTGCTGCAAGCTCGGTCAGCACATATTCCAGATATTCGTAGACCCGGAGTCCGTTTGCTTTTGCAGTCTCTACCAGGCTGTACATGACGACGCTGGCTTCTGCTCCGCGGATGGAATCCACGTTGACCCAGTTCTTACGCCCAAGGGTGAAGGGACGGATGGCGCGTTCTGCGGTAATCTTTCCGGTCTTTATCTTTGGGTTTATCGCAAAGCCCGTCCAGGTGGAACAACTCGGAGATCAGCTCCACACCCTGTGCGGCAACGGTTTCTTCGAGTTCCGGAATACCGGGATGAGTGCGGGCGCATATTGCAATCATCGCATCTGACTACGAAGCCGTAAAGGATTTTTTATGTGAACAAGCTGGGTTTCTCTGTCATCAGGGAAAACTATCGCTCAGGTGAAGTAACCACATGAGCAAAAGGAAACCGAAAGCACATGAGAATATTGGATTAGGATAGAGAAGAGTATAAGACAAGACTTGTTTTTGTTAGTATGTTGATGGCTTCGCAGGCAGTATGTATTGAGGAAATCAATCGAATAAATAAAATATGGCATATTATCCAAATTCATAAGGTACAGATTTTGCTATTTTGCTACATTGACAATTACATATTTCTTTGTTATTCTCTGCTTGTAAGCAGTTTTTTTCTATTTCAAATTTCTAAATCAGCGTAAGTTGATGTCTGTGACTTCAGAGAAATTCCTGCTTATTTACCCCATTTAATACAATAGAGCAGGAGATGATGAAGGACAGAGCGTTTGTTCTACGTATTGTCGATGTTTATTCTCCTGCATACGTGTGAGAGGAGAATACGAATGGTAAAACGATACGAGGAACTGACGATTTCAGATGATTTTATGTTTGGCAAGGCGATGGGAGATAAGGTGCTTTGCCAGGATGTGCTGGAACAGCTGCTGGAGGAAAAGGTAGGCGAGCTGGAAGATGTCCAGCCGCAGCGGGAGTTCCGTTATACTTCCGGTGGCAAGC